>Ga0255097_1000464_pt1 | contig 16841 bp, 17 predicted proteins | sample Colum_Atlam_RepB_2_FD_188436 | JGI IMG/M metagenome (GOLD analysis project Ga0255097, IMG submission 188436) | Freshwater microbial communities from Columbia River, Oregon, United States - Colum_Atlam_RepB_8d | ecosystem: Environmental > Aquatic > Freshwater > River | place: USA: Oregon...
TCTCGCCCCCGTGCGCCCGCGTTGCCACGGCCCCAAGACATCCAGTTGCAGATTTTGCCAAGGTCGCAAAGACGAGTATTTGCAAAGGCGCAAGCCCTAAGGCCGCGCCTTTGCTTGGCACGGCTCAGCAGTTCGGGACGTTGACGGCAAGGCCGCCGAGCGAGGTTTCCTTGTATTTTTCATGCATGTCATGGCCGGTCTGGCGCATGGTTTCGATGCAGGCATCAAGGCTGACAAGGTGGATGCCATCGCCACGCAGCGCGAGCGAGGCGGCCGAGACCGCCTTTATGGCGCCAAGGCCGTTGCGTTCGATGCATGGCACCTGCACCAGCCCTTTGACCGGATCGCAGGTCATGCCCAAATGGTGCTCCAGTGCGATTTCGGCAGCGTTTTCCACCTGCATCACCGTGCCGCCCATCACGGCGCAAAGCCCGGCTGCCGACATCGCGGCGGCCGATCCGACTTCGGCCTGACAGCCACATTCCGCGCCAGAGATCGAGGCGTTGTGCTTGCAAAGCCCGCCCACAGCCGCGGCTGTCAGCAGGAAATCCCCCACCTTGGAGGCCGATGCGCCCGGCACATGGTCAAGCCAATAGCGGATGGTTGCGGGCAAAACCCCCGCCGCGCCATTGGTGGGGGCGGTCACAACCTGCCCGCCAGCGGCGTTTTCTTCGTTCACCGCCATCGCATAAAGGCTCATCCAGTCGTTGATCGTATGGGGCGCGGTCATGTTCAGCCCGCGTTCTGCGATCAGTGCCTCGTGGATGCCCTTGGCGCGGCGGCGCACTTTCAGGCCCCCCGGCAGGATGCCATCGGTCACCATGCCGCGCGAGATGCAGTTGTTCATCACCTCCCACAGCCGGGCGAGGCCCTTGTCAATTTCGGCCTTGGACCGGAATTTCAGCTCATTGGCGAGTTTCATCTGGGCGATCGTCAGCCCCGATTTCGCCGCCATGTCCAGCATTTCGGCTGCGGTTTCAAACGGGTAGGGCACATCGGCCCGTGCCTTGGCTTTGGCGCCGCCCGCCTCGGCTTGCTCGGCTGCGGTCAGCACAAAGCCACCGCCGATGGAGTAATAGGTTTCCTCCATGATGATGTCGCCTTGGGCGTCGGTGGCCTTCAAGATCATGCCATTGGCATGGCCGGGCAGCGAGGGGCCGTAATCAAAGACCAGATCCTTTTTCGGGTCAAAGGCCAGCGCTGGCAGGCCCGGGGCCTCGATCTGATGGGTTTGCTCAATCCGCTGCAGGGTCGCTTCGGCCTTTGCCGCGTCATAGGTGGCCGGGTCAAACCCTGCGAGGCCAAGGATGGTGGCGCGGTCGGTGGCGTGACCCACCCCGGTAAAGGCAAGCGAGCCATGAAGAGAGGCGCGCAAACCATGAAAATGGAACGGGCTGGCGCGCATTTTGTCCAAGAACCGCGCGGCGGCGACCATCGGCCCCATGGTGTGCGAGGACGAGGGGCCAACGCCCACCTTGAACATATCGAAGACAGAGAGAAACATCAGGGGGTCTTTCAGGCAAGAGGGGCGGTGAAGGGGGTGGGGCCAAGCCCCTCATCCTCGGCGATGGCTTGGGTGGCGTGCTGGCCTTCCAGCAGGACCAGAATCTTGAACAGGGCAGGATAGTCGGCGGCGTTGATCTGCAAGGGATGGTCTGCGCCAAAGCCGCCCAGCCAATGCATCAGCATCGCGATGTAATAGCCCAGCATTGTCGGGCGGTCCTGTGACAGCCAGCTTGGGTTCGCGCCAGCAGCTTGGTCCAGAAGGGACAGATATTGTTTCATCTTGGGCAGGGCATGGGCCAGCACATGGTCCACGCAATCCGGCCCAGCGGTGCGTTCGGGGTAAAACAGTTGCAGCAGGGTCGTATGGGCATTGGTCGAGGTGAAGAACAGCCATTTCAGGAAATCGCCACGGTCCGGGCTGCCCACAGCCGGGGCAAGGCCGGGGTGACGGTCAGCAAGATAGAGCAGGATCGCGGCGGTTTCGAACATCGTGCCATCTGGCGTTTCCATCGCCGGGATCAGCCCCAAGGGCTGCATCTTGCGATAGGCGGGGGAAGACAACATGCCGGCCTCGCGGTCGATCAACTCACAACGGTGCTGCACGCCAAGTTCTGCCAGAACCATGCGCACCGCCAAAGAGGCGGTATCGGGATAGTAGTGCAGAACATACATCACAGGCGCTCCTTTTCGCAGCACTATGGCAGGGTGGCGGGGCAATGGCAGGCAAAAAGCGACGTTTCGAGGTTCAGGGCGGCGTCAGGCAGGTTCGGCCGGGGTTTCGCAGGGGGGATTGGAATAAACCGCGCCGCAGAGCCCCTCGGCATGCAGGGCGGCAACAAGCGAGGGCCGGGTTTCCAGACCCTTGGCCATCGCCTGCAAGGCGGGATAATCGGCCAGCCTGATGGAATGGCGCGCATAGGCCGGAAAGGCCTTGATCCAGCGCAGCAGCATGACAAGAAACAGCGACAGGATCGACGGTCGCTCGGACGACAGCCACCACGCGCCCGTTGACGCAACGGTGTCAAGCAGTGCCAGATGACGGCGCAGTTGACGATGGGTTTCATCGGCGACCGCCGGGGCCACCTCTGCACCGCCCGGACGTTCAGGGTGCAAAAGCGTCATGGTCAGCGGATGCACCGTGTTTGTCACCAGCATGAACCATGTCAGAAAGGCGGCCCGATCCGGCGCACCGGGCAAGGGCGCAAGCGCACCATGGGTTTCCGCCAGATAAAGCAGAATGGCGGCGGTTTCAAAAATCGGGCCGTCGGGCGTTTCCAGCACCGGCACCCGGCCGAACGGGTTCAGCGCCAGCAGGTCTGGCGATGTCAGGCCGCCCGCCGCGACATCAATCTGATGAAAGTCGAACGGCAGCGCCAGTTCCGCCAAGGTCAGGCGAATGACCTGCGATCCCCAATCCAAAACGCCATGCAGTCTATACATGCAGCCCCCCTGTCCAACGGCCGCAGGAGGCCTGAGCCATGCCGTGCCGTCAAGATCCGCCGTTCAGGCCGAGAAAATCCCACAACAGCTTGAGGTTCAGCGCCACGATCACCACCGCAATCAGCCATGCCAGCACCCCAAGCCACAGCGGCGCCACCATTGCCCCCATCCGGCGGCGCGAGGTGGTGAACATCACCAAAGGCACCACGGCAAACGAAAGCTGCAAGGACAAAACCACCTGCGTCAGGATCAACAACCGCCCGGTGCCGGCGCTGCCGTATAGCAAGGTGACCCCGGCAGCGGGAAGAATGGCGATGGCGCGCGTGATCAGGCGGCGCTGCCATGGCGGCAGGCGCAGACGCAAAAAGCCCTCCATCACGGCTTGGCCCGCAAGGGTGGCGGTGACGGTCGAATTCAACCCGCAGGCCAGCAAGGCAACGGCAAACAGCATGGGTGCTACGGCGGCCCCCATCAACGGGCCAAGCATTTGATGCGCCTGATCCAGTTCGGCCACCTCGCCCACGCCGCCCGCATGGAAGGTTGCGGCCGCCACGATCAGGATCGAGGCATTGACCAAAAGCGCGAACATCAGCGCCACGGTGCTGTCGATGGTGGCAAACCGCAGGGCCTGCCGCTTTTCCGGCAATGTCTCGCCATAGGCGCGGGTCTGCACGATGGCCGAATGCAGATAGAGGTTATGCGGCATCACCGTGGCCCCCAGAATCCCAAGGGCGAGATACAGCATCTCGGGGTTCTTCACGATGTCGACCGTCGGGGCAAAGCCGAGGATCACAGCACCCCAATCGGGATCGGCCAGTGCAATCTGCAGGCCGAAGGACACGGTGATGATGCCCAAAAGCGCCACCACAAAAGCCTCCAGCCAGCGAAAGCCCTTGTTTTGCAGATAAAGGATCAGGAACACATCCAGCGCGGTGATAAGCACACCCAATTCCAAGGGAATACCAAAGAGCAGGTTCAACCCGATGGCTGTGCCGATCACTTCGGCAATGTCGGTGGCGATGATGGCGATCTCGGCCAAAAGCCACAGCGGATAGGCCACCCAAGGCGCGAACGCATCACGGCAGGCCTGCGCCAGATCCCGGCCCGAGGCGATGGCCAGCCGCGCTGCCAAGGATTGCAGAACGATGGCCATCAGGTTCGACACCAAAGCCACGACCAAGAGTGTGTAGCCGAATTTGGATCCGCCTGCGATCGAGGTCGCCCAGTTGCCGGGGTCCATATAGCCCACCGCAACCAGATAGCCCGGCCCAAGGAAGGCCGCAAAGCGCCGCAACCCGCCGCCCTGGACGGCGATGCTGCGGTTGACCTCGGCCAAGGCGGCATCGCCACGCGATCCGCGCCAGTGACCAAGGCTAAAGCTGTCGGGGTTGGACATGGGCGAACCTGTGTTTTACTTGCAATTGCGAATTATTCTCAAAATAGGTTGTCGGGACGTTCTGTCAAGCGCCAAGAAAGCCCCTCGCGGGGCGGGGGGCAACGCCGTATAAAGCCAAGGCGCCCAGATAAGGAATCTGCCATGCCCGCCGAGCTTTCCCCCATCGACAAGGCCAAATTCGTCGCGGCCAAACGCGCGGTGGATTTTGTCGAGGATGGCATGAAGCTGGGGCTTGGCACCGGATCTACGGCGGCTTGGATGGTGCGCTGTCTGGCCGAGCGGATCCGCAACGATGGGCTGCGGGTGGTTGGCGTGCCGACCTCGACCCGCACGGCAGAACTTGCGCGGCAATTGGGGGTACCCGTCACCAGCCTTGATGATGCCAAATGGCTGGATCTGACCATCGACGGCGCCGATGAATTCGATCCGAACCTTGCGCTTATCAAAGGCGGCGGGGCGGCCCTTTTGCAAGAAAAGATCGTGGCAACCGCTTCGGATCAGATGATCGTCATCACAGATGCCGCCAAAGAGGTGGCACAGCTTGGCGCCTTCCCGCTGCCGGTGGAAATCATTCCCTTCGGCTGGCAGACCACCAAGGCACTGATCGAAGAAATGCTGATCTCGGTCGATGTGCTGGACCGCGATGTGACGCTGCGGATGAACGGTGATAAGCCGCTTTTGACGGACGAGGCGAATTACATCGTCGACCTGCATCTCAAACGCATCGGAAATCCGCGGCAATTGTCCATGATTCTCAATCAGATACCTGGCGTTGTTGAGAACGGACTTTTCATCGACATCTGCGATATCGTCATCGTTGGCCACGGCGATGGCCGCGTGCAGGTGCGCGATATCAACGCCGGGACCCAAAGTGATGATCGCATCCACTTTGCGCCCACGGACAATATTTTCGCCGATCTGGGCGATTGAGACTTTCCTGAACGCGGGGGCCAGAGCGGCATGACTTTCGACTATGATCTCTTCGTCATCGGTGGCGGTTCGGGCGGAGTGCGTGCGGCGCGCATCGCGGCGGCGGAAGGCGGGGCCAAGGTTGGTTTGGCCGAAGAATCCCGCATGGGCGGGACTTGCGTGATCCGGGGCTGCGTGCCGAAAAAGCTGATGGTCTATGCCAGCGAATTTCCCGGCCACATCGAAGATGCCTGCGCCTATGGGTGGGACGTCAAGAACCACGGGTTCAACTGGAGCCACTTTCGCACCGCGCTGGAGGCTGAACTCACCCGGTTGGAAAACGCCTATCGCGGCACCTTGCGCAATGCTGGGGTGACCATCCATGACGCCCGCGCGACGGTGATTGATGCCCATACCGTTCAGCTTGCCAGCGGAGAGCGGTTCACCACCAAACATATCCTGATCGCCACCGGCGGGCGGCCCTTTGTGCCGGATGTGCCGGGGGCGGACCTCGCGGTCACCTCGAATGAAATGTTCCACCTTCCCACCCTGCCCAAACGGGCGCTGGTGGTGGGCGGCGGCTATATCGCATCGGAATTCGCCTGTATCATGAATGGCTTGGGCGTCGAAGTTACACAATATTATCGCGGCGCGCAGATCTTGCGCGGCTTTGACGACGAGGCGCGCGGCCATGTGTCGAACGCGATGCAGGCGGCCGGGATCGCCGTGCATTGCGGCACGGATGTGCTGCGGCTGGAAAAGACGCCGGGCGGTATCCGTGCGCCCTCGACCGATGGGCAGGAACGCGAATTTGATCTGGTGCTGTACGCCACGGGCCGCAAGCCCAACAGCGCGGGTCTGGGGCTGGAGTCTTTGGGTGTCGCTTTCGGCCGCAATGGCGAGATCAAAGTGTCAGACTGGTCGCAAACCGCCGTGCCGTCGATCTACGCCGTTGGGGATGTCACCGACCGGGTGAACCTGACCCCGGTGGCCATCCGCGAGGGCCACGCCTTTGCCGATACCGTCTTTCGCGGCGTGCCGACGAAATTCGAGCACAAGCACATCGCCAGCGCCGTTTTTACCCAGCCCGAACTTGGCACCATTGGCCTGACCGAAGAACAGGCCCGCGAAGCTGGCCCGACCGAGGTTTATGTCGCGGCGTTTCGTCCGATGAAAACGCTGTTCGCGGGCCGGCAAGACCGGGTGCTGATGAAACTCTTGGTCAGCGTCGAGACGCGCAAGGTGCTGGGCTGCCACATCGTCGGCGAGGGGGCGGGCGAGATGATCCAGCTGGCGGCCATCGCCATCGGCATGGGCGCGACCAAGGAAGATTTCGACCGCACCGTTGCCGTGCATCCCACCATGGCCGAGGAACTTGTCACCATGCGAAAGCCCACCCGCGTGGTCTAACCCAACTCTGCGCCAATTCGCTGCTTGATTTCTGACCTCATCGGCCCCAAGTCATTGGGAATGGAAATGAAGTGAGGTTTTCTCGATGGCGGGTGGCGGTGGTCCCTGGGGCAGCGGTGGCGGCAATCAGGATGATGACGGGCGCGAAAACAGGGATGATGGCCGCAAGGGCGGTCCGCGTCGCCCCGGCGAAGGCCCGCAAATCCCCGAGATTGATCAGCTTGTCCGTAAAGGCCAAGAACAGCTGCGCGTTTTGATGGGCGGTGGCCGGGGCGGTGGCAATCGCCCGCCTGCCCAAGGCGGCGGCGCGGGGCAGGGCCCGAACATCTTTTCCCGACAGGGTCTGGCGCTGGGCGCCTTGGCTGCAGTGGCGGTCTGGGGCTATATGTCTTTCTACACCGTAAAGCCCGAAGAGCAGTCGGTTGAACTGTTCCTTGGTGAATTCAGCGCGGTTGGCAATCCGGGGCTGAACTTTGCCCCTTGGCCCTTGGTGCAAGCCGAAATCGTGCAGGTGACCGGCGAACGCACGACCGAGGTCGGCTCTGGCGCGGGCGGCGAGATGGACACCGGGTTGATGCTGACGCGTGACCAGAACATCGTCGATATGGAGTTTCAGGTCGTCTGGAACATCGAAGATCCGGCGAAGTATCTCTTTAACCTTGCCGATCCGAACGACACCATCAAAGCCGTGTCGGAAAGTGCGATGCGCGACATTATCGCTCGCAGCGAATTGGCCCCTGTCTTGAACCGTGATCGGGGCCGGGTGGCGACCGATCTTCTGGCCGCGGTGCAAGGCACGCTCGACAGCTATGACGCCGGCATCAATATCGTTCGGGTCAACCTTGCCAAAGCCGACCCCCCGCGTGAGGTGATCGACGCCTTCCGCGAGGTGCAGGCCGCGCAACAGGAACGCGACCGGTTGGAAAAAGAGGCTGACGCCTATGCCAACAAGGTCACCGCCGGCGCCCGTGGTCAGGCCGCCCAGCTGTTGGAAGAAGCCGCCGCTTACCGCGCGCAGGTGGTGAACAATGCCCAAGGTGAGGCCAGCCGTTTTCTGGCGGTCTACAACGAATATGTGAAGGCCCCAGAGGTGACGCGTAAGCGGATGTATCTGGAAACCATGGAGAAAGTTCTGGGTGGCATGAACAAGGTGATCCTTGACGGTGTGGATGGTCAGGGCGGGCAGGGGGTGGTTCCTTTCCTGCCGCTGAATGAGTTGGGGCGCATGTCCACCGGGGCTGCCGTGTCAACCGATGCAGGCAACACGGGGGGCTCCAACTGATGCGCGCCGCTTTTGTCCTTCCCGCCATCTTTGTTGTGGCAGCCGTCGGGTTGTCTTCGGTCTATATCGTCGACGAACGCAAACAGGCCTTGGTCCTGCAATTTGGTCAGGTGAAACAGGTGGTCGAGGAGCCGGGTCTTGGCTTCAAACTGCCGTTCATCCAAGAGGTGGTCAGCTATGAAGACCGCATCCTTGGTCTGCCGACCCAGCCTATCGAAGTGACCCCTGCCGATGACCGCCGGCTGGTGGTCGATGCCTTTGCCCGTTGGCGCATCACCGATCTGGTGAAATTCCGCCAAGCCGTGGGTGTCGGCGGTGAAGAGGTTGCGCGCCAGCGTCTGGACCGCATCATCAACGCCGCCATCCGCGAGATCATGGGGGGCGTGCCGTCCACGGCCGTTCTGTCCGAGGATCGCACCGCGCTGATGAACCGCATCCGCGACATTGCACGCCGCGAGGCGAGCTCGTTGGGGGTCGAGGTGATCGACGTGCGCCTGACCCGCACCGATTTGCCAGAGCAGAACCTTGAGGCCACCTTTGCCCGCATGCGGGCCGAGCGTCAGCGTGAAGCCGCCGACGAAATCGCCCGTGGCAACGAGGCCGCGCAGCGTGTGCGCGCCGCGGCAGACCGCGAGCAGGTGGAAGTCACCTCAGAGGCGCGCAAGAACGCCGAAATCGTCCGCGGTGAGGCCGATGCCCAAAGAAACGCCATCTACGCCGAAGCGTTCGGCAAAGATCCGGAGTTTTTCGCCTTCACCCGCTCGCTGACCTCTTATGAGCGGGCCATGCAATCGGGCAATTCGTCCATCGTGCTGTCACCGAATTCCGAATTCTTTGACTACATGAACGGCGTCTCTGCGCCGGTGGATGCGGTGCCGGTGGCACCTCTGGCCGGGCAATGATCCTGCTGCTTTCGGGCCTTGGCCTTGTCTTTGTCGTCGAGGGGCTGGTGCTTGCACTGGCCCCTTTGCGTATCGAAGCGGTCATGCAGTTTCTGATGACCCTGTCGAAAGACCAGCGCCGGACGCTGGGGCTGGCGGCGGTGGCACTGGGCACCGGGCTCGTGCTTTTGGCGCATCGCTTTGGCGCTTGAGCGACGGCCTTGCTTGGTTACACTGACTTCACAACCGATTGAGCAACCGTGCGCGGGATTGCATTGCGTGGCGCACTGATTAGCTGATGATGCGTCATGTTTCCGCAAGGACAGCTTGCGGCCCGATCAAGGAGTTCGACCCGTGCTATCCCTTCCTGCCCGTTTTCCCGCCAAAACCCGCCGCCCAGCGACCGCGCTTTTGGCACTTGGCCTTGGGCTTTCGTTGGCTTTCGCACCGATGGATGCGGCCTTTGCCCGCGGCGCGCCGGAAAGTTTTGCTGATCTGGCAGAGCAGATCAGCCCGTCTGTGGTGAACATCACCACCTCTGCCGTGGTCGCCGCCCCCACCGATGGCGGCCCGATCGTGCCGGAAGGCTCGCCGTTTCAGGACTTCTTCGAAGATTTCATGGGCCCGAACGGGCAAGGTGGCGGTGCCGAACCGCAGCGCCAGCAAGCCTTGGGTTCAGGCTTTGTGATTTCGGCCGATGGCTTCATCGTGACCAACAACCACGTCATCGAGGGTGCCGATGAAATCGAGATCGAGTTTTTCGACAAGACCCGGCTGAAAGCAAAGCTGGTCGGCCGCGACACCAAGACCGATATCGCCCTGTTGAAGGTCGAAAGCACCAAGGATTTGCCTTACGTCAGCTTTGGGGACAGCGACGGCATGCGGGTGGGGGATTGGGTCATGGCCATGGGCAACCCGCTTGGTCAGGGCTTTTCGGTCTCTGCCGGGATCGTGTCGGCACGCGGTCGCGAACTGTCGGGCAGCTATGACGATTTCCTGCAAACCGATGCGGCGATCAACAAAGGCAACTCGGGTGGCCCCCTGTTCAACATGGACGGTCAGGTCGTTGGCGTGAACACCGCCATCCTGTCGCCCACCGGCGGCTCCATCGGGATCGGTTTTTCCATGGCGTCGAATGTGGTGGCCAAGGTGGTCGATCAGTTGAAAGAGTTCGGCGAAACCCGGCGCGGCTGGTTGGGTGTGCGGATTCAGGATGTGACGCCGGATGTGGCCGAGGCGATGGGCCTGTCGGCCGCCGCCGGGGCGCTGGTCACCGATGTGCCGGATGGTCCGGCGAAACAGGCCGGGCTTTTGGCCGGCGATGTCATCCTGACCTTTAACGGCAAGCCGGTCGCCAACAGCCGGGATCTGACCCGCACCGTTGCCGACAGCCCGATTGGCGAGGCTGTGCCGGTGGTGGTCGAACGCGAAGGCACCGAGATGACCATTGATGTCACCCTTGGCCGCCGCGAAACCGATGAGGAAGCCGCCACGCCGCAGGCCAAATCTGACCAAACCCCGGTGCAGCCAGAACAGGCCGAGGTGATGGGCCTGTCGCTGAAGGCGCTGGATGCAGAAATCGCTGACGAGCTTGGTCTGCCCCCCGGCAGCGAGGGGCTGGCCGTGGTCAAGGTTGATCCGGCCTCTGAGGCGGCTGATAAGGGCTTGGATCGCGGTGATATCATCGTGGAGGCAGGCCAGCGCCCGGTGAAGTCGCTGAAAGATCTGACTGATCGGATCGACGAGGCAAAAGAGGGCGGCCGCAAGTCGCTCTTGTTGCTGGTGCGCCGCGATGGTGACCCGCGGTTCGTCGCGCTGTCGATCGAATGATCTGACAAGGGGTCTACAAAAGGGGCGGCGGGGGCAACCTTGCCGCCCTTTCCTTTTGTCTTAGCCGATCTCTGCCAGCAATCTGGTGCGGAACGACATCATCCATTCCGCCCGTTCTTCGGCCATCGCACGGCCTGCGCGGGTTTGCATGGTGGCGGGCAGGCCCAGAAGTTTGACCTCCAGATGGTCCAAGGCAAAGCGCTTGTCATCCAGCGGACGGTGCAGCGCCATCGGGTCGTCCATGTCGACGATCCCGCCGCCCATCCGGCCCGAGATCAGGAACATGCGGGCAAGGCCCATGGCACCCAACGCCTCTAACCGGTCGGCGTCTTGCAGGATGCGGGCCTCGGGTGTTTCGGGCGCGATTCCGGCCGAAAAGCTGTGGGCCGCAATGGCATGGGCGACGGCGGCAAGCTTGTGTTCAGGAAAACCATCGGGGTGCAGAAACGCCACCGCCGCCGCCGCGGAAAGGGTTGAGGCACGGGCGCGGTCGGGGCTGTCTTTGGCCACGTTTACAAGATCATGAAACCAGACGGCGGGCTCCAAAACCTGCCAATCGACCAAAGGTTCGTCGAGCGCAATCGCGCGGGCATTGGCCCAGACACGGGCAAGGTGGCCCAGATCATGCGCGCCATCGGCAGGTTCATCGGCCCAGATCTTGGCGACATGGGCGCGGTAGCGCGCGGCATCGGCGGAAAGGGGCGCGCTCACAGATCTTCCAGCGCGGTGGCCGAAATGCCCAATTCGCGGGCGGCGGCCAAGGACAAGATCGGGCTATCCAGCCCACGTTCGGCCTGAAAGCGGCGCACGGCCTCGGCGGTGTCCGCGTCCATCTCGCCGGTCACGGGCAACAGATAAAGCCCCCGCGCCTTTAGCGCCCGTTGCAGGCTGGCGACGAATTGGACGGTCTGATCTTGGGGGCAGGGCGCACGGAACCAGATCACCTCGCGGTCCTGCACCAGCCGCTGGCTGGTCTTGGTCCGAAAGCTGGCAGGGGTCACAACTGCGCCGGCGTCATCGCGCACTTCCTCGCTGACCACGACCTGTTCCGTCACGGTTTCAATCACCGCGGGCGTCACCGAATTGGCCCAGCATTCCCCGTTGGGGGCAGGCGGCGGGCCATCGCCGTTCAGACGCACCACCTCGCGGCTCAGCAGCGCTTGACCGGGGGCTTCCACCTTTACGCCCGTGCAGCCGCCAAGGATCAGCGCCATCACAAGGCCAAGGGAAAGCGGGTTTTGCATCATTTGCCTGTCTGCCACCGGGTTCGCCCCGGTTCCGTTCTTCGCCGCGCAATCTAGCCGGATTCACCCCTCCTGACTAGGGTCCAAAGCGGTGCGGTCACAGCCCCTCTGGCATATCCTGCAGCCTTGTCCTATGTCTGGCGCATCCCCGACAGCTTGGGCAATCAAGGCAGGATCAAGGACAATGGCGAAGATCACTTACGTGGAACACAGCGGCAAGGAACATGTGGTCGATGTGGCCCCCGGGCTGACCGTGATGGAAGGCGCGCGCGACAATGGTATTCCGGGGATCGAGGCCGATTGCGGCGGCGCCTGCGCCTGTTCGACCTGCCATGTCTACATCGACCCGGCTTGGGTCGAGCGGCTGCCGAAGAAGGACGCCATGGAAGAAGACATGCTGGATTTCGCGTGGAACCCCGATCCGGCAACCTCGCGTCTGACCTGCCAGATCAAGGTCACGGCCGACATGGACGGGCTGCGGGTGCAGCTTCCCGAAAAACAGATCTAATCCCTAAGGCGGCAGGCGACTAGTTCGCCTGCCGTTTTGGCAGGAAGGGCAGCGGGGCCACCGGGATTCCGTCTTCCAGCAGGGCGCGGGCATCTTCTGCCTTGGCCTCGCCGTGGATCGCGCGTTCGTCGATCTCACCTTCATGCATCCGCCGCGCCTCGGCGGCAAAGTTCAACCCGACATAATCCGAGTTCGCCTCGATCTGGCGCCGCATTTCGGCCATCGCCGCCTCGAGATCGCTGGCTGGTTCTTTCAGCTTGGGCTTGTCGCCGGCCTTGCGCGCGGGGCGCACAGCGGGCGCCATGATGCGCTTTTCGATGCCCGCCGCCCCACAGACCGCACAAGACAGATAGCCAGCGGCCTGCAAGGCATCAAAGGCCTCGGCAGACTGGAACCAGCTGTCAAAATTGTGGCCGTTTGGGCAGGTCAGGTCGTAGTGTATCATCTGGCGCTCCTGCCCCCAATGTGGGGCATCGCTCAGGCGGCGGCAAGGGGGAGCACGCCCTCCAACCGGTCGGGCAGGCTGAGAAGCAGGGCGCGCAGTTCCGGCTCTGCCACTTTGCGCGCGGCCTTTTCCACGCCGAACCATTTGCGGCGGCGCTCTTTGCGTTCGGGGAATTTGTCGCGCAGCTTGGCCACCCGCAGCCCAAAGACCTGCACCGAACAAGGGATAGAGCGGTTGGGGTCCAAGACCTTGGCATAGCCATAGGCCCCCAGATCGCCGGTCACCACCTCGCCCTGAACGCCGGCCTCTTCCCACGCCTCACGCGCGGCGGTGTCGGCGGGGGTCAGTCCGGAAATCGGCCAGCCCTTGGGAATGATCCACCGCCCGGTGTCGCGTGACGTGACCAGCAATACCTCGACCTTGCCGCGGTGAAACCGCCAGCACAAAGCCCCGTATTGGGTACGACATTCCTGCCCCTTGTCAGGGGTGATCTTGGTTTCACGCGCCATATCTTGCCTGCCGATCTGTAACGGGTTTGCCCCGTTTTCTGTCATTTCTCTGATTATTTCATGAATCCCCAATGGGTAAAAGAGAAAAACCCTAGGCGCCCTGTCCCGCCCTACATTGTCCAACGCCTCCCTCCGGTCTAGCTTGCGGGCATGGATGGTTCTTCCCGCAAGATTGGCCCGCTGTTCATCGGGTCCGAGATTTACCGCGGCTCCAGCTATGGCCCGCGCCATCCCTTGCGCGTGCCGCGGGTGTCGACGGTGATCGACATGTCGCGCGCCTTGGGCCTGTTGTCCGCTGACCGCTATCGCACCAGTCCGCGCGCCAAGGCGGCGGCGCTGACCCTATGGCATGACCCTGACTATATCGCCGCCCTTGCCCGCGCCGAGGCGGAGGGCGCGGTCTCTGCCGAGGTGACGGCCCGCCACGGGCTTGGCACCCTGTCGAACCCGGTCTTTCCCGAAATGTTCCGCCGCCCTGCCACTGGGGCGGGTGGGGTGATGCTTGCGGCCGACCTTTTGGCGGCGGCCGTGTCGGGCGCGGTGCATGTACCGGGGGGCGGCACGCATCACGGATTGCGCGATCGGGCCAACGGGTTTTGCTATCTGAATGACCCGGTTCTGGGCATCCTGACCGCCCGGCGGGCGGGGCTGGCGCGGGTGGCCTATGTCGACATTGACGCCCATCATGCCGATGGGGTCGAGGCCGCGTTTGCGGGCGACCCTGCGGTCTTGCTGATCTCGGTGCATGAAGAGAACAGATGGCCGTTCAAGGGGTTGCTGACGGATGACGGGGGCGGCAACGTGTTCAACCTGCCGGTGCCACAGGGGTTTCATGACGCCGAGATGCAGGCGGTTCTTGATCGTCTGATCCTGCCGCGTGTCAGTGCCTTTCGCCCTGATCTGATTGTTCTGCAAGCCGGTGCTGATGCCTTGGCCGAGGATCCGCTGTCCCGGCTCGCCCTGTCGAACAACGCCCATCGCGCGGTGCTGCGTGCATTGCAACCGCTCGCCCCGCGGCTGCTGCTGCTCGGTGGCGGTGGCTATAATCCTTGGACGGTCGGGCGGCTTTGGACCTTGCTTTGGGCTGATCTGTCCGGGCAAGCCGTGCCAGATACTTTGCCGAATGAGGCAGCTGCGGTGTTGCGTGGGCTATCTTGGCAGGGCGGTGGGCGCGCTGTCCCCGGCCAAGATCTGTTGACCCGCCTGCAAGACCCGCCGCGCACTGGCCCTGTGCGGGCCGATGTGTCGGACCGGCTGGCGCGCCTTGCCGCGCGCTAACCCTTCACCGCCCGCAAAATCGCCGCCACAACGTCGGCCCCGTCGCCTTCAGGGGCCAGAACCTCTGCGGCCACCGCGGCACATCGCGCCTGCGCTTCGGCATCTAGCCCCTCCAAGGCCCCCGCCAAAGACGCAGGGTCGGCGACCGCCAGCGCGCCCCCCGCCCGGTCTAGGGCCGCAAAGGGGGCGGTAAAATTATGCACCGAGGGCCCGTGCAAAATGGCCGAGCCATGCCTTGCCGGTTCCCATGGCGTATGCCCGCCCTTGGGGGCAAAAGTGCCGCCGATCACGGTGGCCCCGGCCATCGCATACCATTGGTCCATTTCGCCCAAAGTATCGGCCAGAAAGACACGGGCGCCGGGGCGCGGGCTGTCACCTTTTGACCGCCGCGCCGCATCGACCCCCCGCGCAGCCAAGAGGGCCGCCACCTCATCACCGCGCCTTGGGTGGCGGGGGGCAAGGATCAGATGGGCAAACCGGCCTTGGGCTGCAAAGGCATCAAGGATCAGCGCCTCCTCGCCCTCATGGGTCGAGGCCGCCAAAAGCACCTCTGGGCGCGGCCCAAGGGCCTGAAAGGACAGCACGGTGTCCTGCCCATGTCCCACGGATTTCAAGGCCATGACCGGCCCCGCGGCCGCTTGCGGCAGACCGAGGGCCAAAAACCGCGCGCGGCTTTCCGCATCCTGCGCCGACAGCCAGTCAATGCGGCCCAGCATCCGCCGCATCAGCCCATTCAACATTTCCCACCGCGCCGCCGACCGGGCCGACATCCGCGCCCCGATCACCAGAACCGGCACGCCGCGGTTGTCGCAGGCGCGCATCCGGGCGGGCCAAAGCTCGTTCTCGACCACCACAAGCGCCTGCGGCTGCCAGCGGTCCAAAAGCCGCGCCGCAGCCCCCGCGCTGTCAAAGGGCGCTAGCGCCGCTTGCACACCGGGCAGGGCCCAAGCCCGCACCCGGTCCCGCCCCGTGGCGGTGTTTGTCGTGACCAGAACCTGCAATCCCGGCCGGGCCGTCAAAACCGTCTCCAGCACCCAGCGGGCCGAGGTCACCTCTCCAACCGAGGCCGCATGCAGCCAGAGGCGCAAACCCGACGCTGGCATCGGCCCAAAGCCAAGCCGTTCTGCCACAGCCCCCTTGGCCCCGCGCAGCGCCTGATGCACCAGCGTGACCACAAGGGCAAAGGCCATGACAATCTGGTATAGGATCATGGGCCAGCCTTACGGGCGCGGCGCGGCTCAGGCAAGGGCGGGTGACCGCTTGCCGGGCCAATCCGTTGCCTCGTGCCACGCCTGCCCCATGGCAAGAATGGCCGCATCCGCCCCGACCGGACCGGCCAGCTGCATCCCCATCGGCAGGCCAGCAGCGCCAAATCCGACCGGAAGCGACAGCGCAGGCAGACCGATCAGGCTGACCGGGATCACGATTTCCATCCAGCGGTGATAGGTGTCCATGGCTTGCCCGTTGATCGCCTCGGGCCAGCGCCAGTCGGCCGGGAAGGGCCAGACCTGCGCGGTCGGCAAAGCCACCGCATCAAAACGGGTAAACAGCCGGGCCATATGGGCATAATAGCGGCTGCGGATCACACTGGCCTCATAGACCATCTGCGCGCTCAGGGTCTGACCGCGCTCGATCTCCCAGATGGTTTCCGGCTTCAACTGCGCCCGCTTGTCGGGCTGGTCATAAATCGCCTTGAAGCCGCCTGCGTTCAGCATGGCCCGCAGGGTTGTCCAAGCCGCCCAAAGCTTTTCAGCCGGGAAGGGGGCCGCGATCGGTTCAACAATCGCCCCCATCGCCTCCATCTGGCGAAGTGCATCTTCGCAGATCTCCAAAATCCCCGGCTCCACCTCATAGGCGCCCCCCCAATCCGAGAGCCAACCGATGCGCTTGCCCTTCAGGCTCGCGCCTTGCAATCCGCCAAGGAAATCGTTCGGCGCGCGTCCAAAGGGCACCTCGGGGTTCACGCCAGCCTGCACCGTCAGCAGCCGCGCCACATCTTCCACCGTGCGCCCCATCGGGCCTTCGGTGGCGAGGGTGGCCAGATGGGTGTCGCCCTCGGCATCCGCCGGAACCAGCCCCCAACTGGGGCGGAACCCATAGATATTGCAAAACGCCGCCGGGTTGCGAAGGCTGCCCATCATGTCGCTGCCATCGGCGACCGGCAGCATCCGCGCGGCAAGCCCGGCTGCCGCCCCCCCTGAAG
>Ga0255097_1000467_pt1 | contig 16737 bp, 17 predicted proteins | sample Colum_Atlam_RepB_2_FD_188436 | JGI IMG/M metagenome (GOLD analysis project Ga0255097, IMG submission 188436) | Freshwater microbial communities from Columbia River, Oregon, United States - Colum_Atlam_RepB_8d | ecosystem: Environmental > Aquatic > Freshwater > River | place: USA: Oregon...
CTCCGAACACCGCATCAAAGATGGCCTCGCGGCCTATCGGGATCGTGGTTTCGTCACCGAGGTTGCGACCCAGCGCGAGGCTCGCGATCACCTGCTCGCCCAGTGGAATGCCGACCGACAGGGCAACCCGCAAGGCACGCAGGTGCTGCTCACACACAGCAACCGCGAACGCCAGGCCTTGAACTCGGCGGTACGCTCGATGCGCCGCGAGGCCGGCGAATTGGGCCCCGACCTGTCTATTCAGACTGCCACCGGCCGCATCGATCTGGCGACCGGCGATCGGATCGTGTTCCTGAAAAACGATTATGACCTCGGCGTGAAAAACGGCAGCACCGGCACCCTGAAAGCTCTTAGCAACAGTCGTCTTTCAGTGCGGCTGGACGATGGCCGGACTTTGAATGTTGATCCGAAAGCATATGGACACCTAGATCACGGTTACGCCCTGACCATCCACAAGGCGCAGGGTGTGACGGTCGATCGGGCCTACCTTATGGCCACGTCCACCATGAACGCCCAGCTCGCGTATGTGGGCCTGACACGACATCGTGAGGACCTGCGACTGGTCTACAGCCGCGAGCAGTTTGTGGATGCCGGGGACTTCGATGCCAAGCTGTCGCTGGTCGTGCGCAAGGCCTTCTCGGCCGACTATGCGTCGGCTGTATTCAAGCCGGAAAGCGAGACGGGCAAGCGCGAGACCCTTGCTGATCGCCGTGGCCTGCAGCCTGCTGCGCCGGTGCCGGCGAGTGCCAAGAGTGATGACCTAGCTGCATCTCCGAAGGCACAAATGCTGCCGCCGGCGAGCAAGCGTGAAATGCACCTGGCGAGCCTTTGGCGGGCTGACCTCATCGCCCTTGATGAGCACGTTCGCAAGCTCAAGAATCAGCCTGCAGTGCAGCCGCTCGATCAGCATGAGGCGCTCAAAGAGGTCCGCAGCACGCGAGCGCAGATGCAGTTCCGAAGCAAGTGGCTTCAGACCGAGCTGGAGCGTCTGGGCGCGGAACGGCATGAATTTATGAAGGGCAACCAGTGGAAGACTGCCCTTCACGACCTGGGCGCTTTGCGAACCGGTCGCCTGGTCGAAATCGACAAGCAGATTCGTGCAGCCAAGAAGGATCAGGTACAGGTGACGAAGGCCCTGGAGCAGCTATTGAAGAAGGCCGAGCCAGCGGCCCTGATCAAGGCGCAGAAGGACTTCGATGCTCACGCGCCAGCGCGGGGAGCCACGCAGAATTTGATCGCTTTGGCCGAGGGTATCTTGAGCATCAGGCGTGGCCACGATGTCGCCCGCAGAGGTCTCGATGACGTCGCGGTTGCCCGCGCCTTGAAGAAGCCGGGCCTGCGAGATGGAGATGCTTTGTGGACATCGCTCACCAAGGCCGACCGGAGCGTGATCGAGCGGAGAATCTCAGAGTTGTCGGAGTTGAAGGACCTCAGCCGGGCACCGAGTGAAGCCGTGGCCGGGGAGAAGACCCGCGATGAAAGCGGCCGACAGGATTCGCGTAGACCCGACTTCAGTAGATGAGGCCCTACCTCAGATCCTACCCGGGCATCGAGCGCGTCTATGACGTGCTGATCGTGGATACCGAGTTCACGCGGCTGCCGATGGCCAAGGAGGCGGTGTGGAGCTGGGCGGCGCATTGCCGGGTGTTGTCGGTCGGGATCGTGCCGTTGGTTGCCGCTGGAGAGCAGGGGAGCTTCTATGCGACACGGAAGCTAACCAAGCAGGTGCTGACTCAATGCGTGCCGTTCGTGATCGAGACGGTCATCCCGCGCCTGGATGACGCCGGGGCATCCGCGACCTTCGGTAACGAGGCTGATCTGGGTATCGAGCTCAATCACTACCTTGATGAACGCCGGCAGATATCAGGCAGGGAGCCGCTTCTGGCGGTCGATTGGATCGGGGATGCCTACCTGCTCAATCCATTTATTCGCGAGGAGCCGGGCTGGTTGCTGGTCGAGGGCATTGCACAGATCGAGCACGCCCTGGGCGAGGGCTGGCCAGCGGGCCGGAGTCGCCACAACGCACTCCACGATGCGTTGAGCATTCGCGACGGATACTCCGCCCACATCCAAGCGAGGTCGCCGTAGTGCGGCAAGACCGAGTGTCATGCCTTGGGGGGCTGCTTTGAAGTCTGCTTGGCGGTGGGCTTTCGAGGGCGCTTCTTGGTCTTCGGCGGGCGATTCTGGGCGTAGGCAACGCCGACGCTGCCAAGCGTAGTGATGAGGGCTGCGAGGATGTTGCCTACGGTCGGGTCGATGGTCATGGTATTACCTGGTCTGTCTGTCGGTGCTTCAATGATCTGTTGTGAAATTCGCCGCGCCTGGAAGGGGTTTCCCAAAACGAGTTCGTAATGCTCGCCGCCTGGGGGCAGCGGCCAGAGGTCGTTTTTCCTGACGATTCCGGCGTCGCCGGTTTTGCTGGTGCGCCTTCACATGCAGAGAAGACTTTGGGGCGGCGGTTACGGTGACGGTCATTGAATTGGGCTTCCGGGTCTCTTGCTGGAAGTGTCGCGTCACGACGACTGCGCGGCCCACAGCTGGGTATGCGGCATGTGTTGACCAAGAGGTGCCGAGTCAGACTGCGTGTCGGACCGGTGACTGTCAGTGCTGGAAATGATTCGCCCCGTGGAAGGTCTAGGGGGCGGTTCTGTGTCGGCCGGGGCCATTACCCAGCTTCAGGCTGGTGGACACGCCTGGTCAGGCTAGACGTGGCTAGCGTGTCGTCTTTTTATCAATGATAAAGGACGTTATCATTGATAAAAGCATGATGAAGAACTACCGCGATGGAATCCCTCAAAGCCTTTTCAGAGATCACCGAGCCTGATGGCCGGCAGGAGTTGTTTCGAGTATTCAACAAACGCACGCGGCAGCATCGCGCGCGGACCTTGGGCGATGTCTATACCGAAGCCGAGTCCATCAAGCTGAACGCATCAGTGCCCGACGAGGTGCGGTCGCATTTCGCCACGGCCCTCAACCTGCTGGTCTATGCCTGGTACTTCTACCCCTTTAACGTCACAGCGCAGCTGATGGGCTACACCACCATCGAGAAGGCGCTGAAGCTGAAGTACCCCGATGCCCCTGACGCAAAGCGGCGGCAGAACTTCCAGGACCTGGTTCGTCGGGCTGCAAAGGATCGATTGATCCAAGAGTCATCGTTTTCACATCTGCAGCCCGATCCAGATGATCCGCTCAGGCAGTCACTCGACATGGGTTTCCAGGGCGAACGCGAGAGCTACGCCGAAGTTCTCATCAAGGTGTTGCCCAGCATGCGTAACTCGCTGGCACACGGAAGCTCGATGCTGCACCCCAATGGCGCATCACAGGTGCTTTTCTGCGCCGAGTTCATCAATCAGCTGTTCCCAGCGCCTGTCGTGAAAGATGATGCCGATTACCAATGAAATTACAGGTCATCGGCTGCCTGTGCTGGTTGCCGGTATGCAGTTACCGGCATTGTTCGCCAGCGGTGGACAGCAGGAGGCGATCCGTGTCGCGGAGTTCTTCGCGGCTCAGATCCGCAACCCGAATACGCGCAGGGCCTACCTGCGGGCGACGACGGACTTCTCGCGGTTCTGCGAGGAACAGTTGCACTTGGTCGAGCTGGCCAGCGTGCAGCCGCTTCACGTCGCCGCTTGGGTCGAGGTGCAGTCCAAGAATTACAGCAAGCCAACCGTGAAGCAGCAGCTCGCCGCCGTGCGGATGCTGTTCGACTGGCTGGTGGTGGGCCAGGTGGTGCCGATGAATCCGGCCAGCTCGGTGCGCGGGCCGAAGCATTCCGTGCGGCGCGGGAAAACCCCGGTGCTCGATGCGATCAGCACCCGCACACTGCTCGATTCGATTGAGCGTGATACCGACATCGGCCGCCGTGATCGGGCGCTGATCGCCATGATGATCTACACCTTCGCTCGCATCGGGGCGGTGGTGCAGATGCAGATCGAGGACTACTTCTACCAGGGGCATCGGCCCTGGGTGCGACTGCATGAAAAAGGCGGCAAGGAACACGAGATGCCGGTGCATCACGCGCTGCATGACTTGCTGGAGGAATACCTACTCGAAGCGGGGTTAAAAGATCAGCGTGGGTCGTTGTTTCGTACTGTGGCTGGCCGTAGCGGCAAGCTGACCGAGCTCCCCATGAGTCAGTCCGATGCTTGGAACATGCTGCAGCGGCGAGCCGAGGCCGCGGGCCTAAAGTCGCGCATCACGAACCACACCTTCCGAGCCACCGGCATCACCGAATACCTCGCGGCCGGTGGCAAGATCGAGGTGGCGCAGCAGATGGCCAATCACGAGTCGGCGCGAACTACCGGCCTCTATGACCGGCGGCCGGATTTGGTGGCGCTCGACGAGATTGAGCGAATCAGGATTTGATTCGGATTGGGGTGGCCAAAATGCGGAGTGGACCATTCGAGGAGTTACTTTAGGTTGACCTACCACAAAGGAAAAACGATGGATTGGCCCCCTTTTCCCTTACCCGTGAATATCACGCTCTCTGATGTTCTTCCCGTAGATAACGTAACCGCTGTCTTTGCCTGAAGAGTATTGAACTTTGTAAACCTTGAAATCTTTATCTGCCCACTCATCCAAAACCAATACGCTCTCCCCAGGCTTCAATGAATACACCACCTTGTTAGGTTTGGGGTTGGTGGACGGATAGTTAAGAGGATATGGATTCTCCAAAACAGAAACCGCAGCTCCATCTTCAGCTTCGATCATTTTCTGCGGCGAGCCACCACAAGAAACAACCATCAAAGCAAAAAGGATGGAAAGCAGCTTTCGCATGACATCCATCACTTAGAAGCCGGGTAAAAATTGTAGCCTGTTATCGAGAAGTTGTTCCGTAGAAAAACTTCCAACGCCTGTGGTGTTCCAGCACCAGACGCCACTCCAAATAATTGGTAGATGGCATCGCTTATTGGAGTAGTGCAGTTGTTGGGAGCGTAGTTATACGGCTTGCCGTAGTTAGACAGAATCTCCACTATCGAGGTGTCCGCTCCTTGGGGCAATCCGAGCACCAAGCCGTGTGCACTTCTGAAATTATTCAAGCCCATATATTCGCCGAAAGAGCGAATATCCATACCGCCAGCGTTGAAAGAGTAAGACGTATCGTTCACGCGAACAGAAACGTGGCCCATGCTTGAACGACCACTGCCGACGGGGTTAAAGAAAATAACCTCCGCGTCCAACCCAGTTGGATCGACAAACGAAACCGGATTCCCCCCGACATAGACATATTGATGCTGCCGCGAGTGTCTTGAAAGCTCAAAACGAACTACGGGCTGCCTTTTTGCACTACACCTGCGGTGCGGTTCCAGATTGCAATCTTTTCTTTTCCGAAACTCACCGTATTCACTGAGGACGGAATCGTGAGGGTATAGTCGAAATTGCCAGTCAACCCCGCAGTTGCTGGCGTTAAGTGCACAAGGAGCTGCAAGGACTCGTCGTATTGCGACGTGGTGACTTCCTGAACCGCTAGAGAGCTATGAAAGGCTAACCCCGATAGCTTGATCGTCGCAGGCGCAGTGTTGGTCTGTTGCGCCTTGAAAAATTGGACATCTTTCAGTTCCAAAACCATACCGCTCCCCTGTGCGCATGCGACGAATGCAGCTATGACAAACAGCAGTCCAAAACCAAATCCCAACCGCCTCGCCAGAACCGTACGAAGGCTTCCATTATCGTTGGCCATGCGGAACCCCTCCATTCGCGTTGATGATCGAATTTATTAGCGATGACGGATTGCTGTAAGGCCCGTAAGGCGATAGGTTTTCTCCGGTCGCGCCATTCCATGCCTCCGATGCAAACGAAGAACAAGGAGACGACAATTTCCAGCCGTCCGCACCTCTATTTGAGTAGTTGCCAATGATTTGATTTAGGCGAACTTCTTCCGCGTCATCAAGATGCGCAGATCGCGTCGCATCGCCTGTTCTGCCGGCCTCAAGATTTTGCTGTAGACCATTTCCCAAGCCGTTCGGATTATTGCCCCAGGTTCCATAGGTAGTGGGGCTGCCGCCGTCCGGTGTATAGGAAATCCAGCTATGCCCCGAAAGCCCTCCGCTACCCATTGATCCGTCATGTGTTCCGCTCGAATTGATAACCAGCGTCCCTGACAGACCGAGTGGATCAATCCAGCTAACCGGATTCCCGCCCACATAGGCATAGGTGTTGACGCCCCCTTTCAGACCAATTGGATCCGATTGTAGATATCTACCCAGTGTTGGCGAATAGCTGCGCATCCAGTTGTCAGCCACGCCGATCTCCGGATCGAACACTTGCCCAGGAAACCGCAGGTTGTATCGGTATTCGGTCCCAGTGTTCCAAGGATCCTGATCGGCCGCATGAAAACCGAAGGTAAGGGAGTCCCAAAGCCACACCACATTTCGGGTGGAGTTACTAATCTGGCGCGGCGTGTTCAGGTGATCAGCATGAACATAAAAGCGCTCTCCAGGCTTTAGTACTCCGATAGGCGTGTCTCCCATCCAGACGTTTTCAGTGATCGGTGTGCCGTTGGCCTTGTACTCACCCATCAAATGCCCGCTTTCATCGTAGGTGTAGAGCGTGGTCACCGTACCTACGGTTTTGCTCACGCGCTGATGCTGGGCGTTGTATTGATAAGAAGCGGTGTTGGCACCGCTGACAGCAGACGAAAGCTGTCCGAATCGATCATAGGCAAAGGTCTTTAGGCCATCTGACAACACGCTTCCGTTCAAGTCATATGTGAAATTCGAAGTCACTCCTTGGTAGGTCGTGCTCAGAAGCCGATTACTGGTCCCTGAGTAGGCGTAGGTCTGAGATCCCGAGTTGTTGGTGCTTGCCAGTCGATTGCCTGTGGCGTCGTAACTATAGGAAATGTTGTTGTTGCTGCCGTTGCCACTGCCGCTGTAACTGGCCAGCTGATCCAGTGCGTTGTATCCGAAAGCCTTTGTCCCTGACAGGATGCTCAGGCCGGTATGCGTCAAAGAGGTAATCCGATTTCCGGAGTCGTAAGCCAATTGCGCGACGCTGTTGCTGGTTTCCCGTCCGTCCAGATCATAGGTCTTGTCCACCCAGTCGCCATTCGCGAATGTCCAGCTGCTGGGGCCGCCGAAAGGCTGGCTCACGAACGTTGAAGCGAATGTCTGGCCGTCGATGGACACACCTGCTATCCGCGATCCATTCCAGCTGTAGGTGACGACCCGGCCAGACGGCAAGGTCAGGTTCTGGAGTCGGCCGGCGGCATCGTAGGTGTATCCGGTTGCCAGACTCCGCCCAGAAGTGACTTGGACTTTCTGACTGACGTTTCCATCGGCGTTGTAGGTCCATGTCGTAGTGCCGGACGAATCCTGCATGGCCGTTAGACGGCCGACGCCATAACTTCCCTGGTCGTACGAATAGCTACGTGTTGTCGCCCCACTCGATTCGGTGATTGCCCTGCCGATCAGATCATACGCATGGCTTGTGGTCTGCCCCTTCGCATCGGTTCTGGACAGAAGATTTCCAGCGAGATCGAACGTACTGTCCGTGATCCCGGAATCGGGGCTGCTCACGCGAATCGTGTAGCCGAATCCATCGACGGTGTAGCTGGTCACCACGCCTCGCGGGTCAGTAACCGTTGTCAGGCGATCCTTGGAGTCGTAGTCGTAGCTTGTGATTCCCTGCAGCGGATTGGTGACTTTGAAAAGCCGATTCAGCGCATCGAACTGCGAGCTGGTAGTCCCCACGCCAGTCACCGTCTCCGAATTGCTGTTGCCATTCAGGTCGTAACCGAACACGGTCTCCGAGCCAAGAGGGCGTTGTATCTTGAGCAGCCGGTTCAGCTCATCGTAGACGCGATCTTGTGACCTCCGCAAAGTGTTGGTGGCGTCCCGGACTTCAATCTTGGTGGGACTTCCCGCTAGGTTGAGCGTGCGCTTAATCTTGTTGCCAATTTCATCCTGAAGTTCTACGAGGCGGCCGGCATCGTCATAGATGAATTGGATGCTGGTTCCGGATGGAGAGAAGGACGCCAAAGAAAGCCTCCCTGTGACGTTGTACTGATAGATCGTGGACCGCCCAGCCTCGTTGATGGAGCTTGGCCGCCCCGCGCCGTCGTATGCGACTGTTGTCAGGACCCCATTGGGATCAGAAATGGAGGTTGGCCGTCCTGCCAAGTCTGTGGCAGAGATCGTCCACGCATGCCCCATGGCATTGGTCACTCCAGATAGATAGCCCTTGGCGTCGTACAGGTATGACGTTGTGTCTTGCGTTCCTGTTAGCGGGCCATCAACAGACGACAGTTGTCCCTGCGAGTTGTAGGCATAAATCCACTGCCTAGTACGACCATAGGTACTGAACGGAACTGTGTGCTGTGTCTGATCGGACTCTCTCCTGGTCAGGATGCGCCCCGCAGAATCGTAGGTCAGGGTAGTCAGCAGATTAGGCGCGGAGATCCGGGTGGGAACCCCGATTGTGTCGTTCCATTCGTAGGTCGTGACGCGCTGAAGATTCGTGCCGAAGGCTTCGGTTTTGCTCTGAACGCGACCGTCGCTTCCATAAGTGAACTTCGTGACATTGCCTGTCTGATCGGTCTGCGCGATGACGCGCCCCGCAGAGTCAAACACATTGTTTGCGGTGGTTCCAACGCAGGTGGGCGAGGCAGTGCCCACCACACCAGTGAGCAATGGTTCAGCGAGACCGCTTTCGGCCTTGAAAGTGAAAGTGGTTTGCTTTCCTAGGGCATTGGTTACGGTCCGATAGAAGTTTTGCTTATTCGCGGAAGTGGAGTAGGCAATCGATATCCCATCAGCCCCGTTGGCGCCTTGAGCGGTCAGAACTCGCCCAGAGGAATCATAGGTCCAGCTAGCAGAGCGAATGCCCGCGTTGTTAATGATGCCAGTCAGAAAAAGATTGCTGAGCGTGCTCTCGTATTTCAACTGAGTGGAATCAGCGAGACTTCCGTTGGTACCAAAGCGACTAATGGTTTTCAGCCGCGCCCAACTCTCGCTGCCGCTGGTTTGACCGCTGTAGTTCTCGTATTCATAAACCAGCACGGTGCCGTCAGGCATCGAAATGCTTCGCACCGCTCGCGGATACAGCGTTGAAGTGTCGCCGTTAGTCGTGTAGTTCCAGACAAAGCTGATGGTGCGAGCGTAGCTGTCTGTTATCGAAAGCACCTCGCCGCGTGTTCCGTAAGTGAAGTTCCAGGTGTACCCGCCGCGGTACACAATCTGTGTTGGGCGTGCTGCCATGAATTGGTTCGACCAGTTCGGAACAAATAGGGCGAGAGTGATCTGATCACCCTTTGTGGTTTTCACGGTGAACTGTCCTCCTGTAGACAGTATCGTGGCCCGATTGATCGTTCCCCCCGCTGCGTTCACGAACTGCGCTGAGATGTCTGCGACACTGTTGTTGCTGGCGGCAACAGAACCATCTGTATTAAGTGAGAAAGCGTAGTTGCTACCGTCGCGACGTTCCCCCGATTTTGAGTAGCGCTGCTGTTTGGAGTCCAATCCCATGAGCAAGGAGATTGGACGTGAAGAAGCGATTTACCGAAGAGCAGATCATTGGTTTTCTGAAGGAGGCCGATGCGGGGATGCCGGTGAAGGATCTGTGCCGCCGGCATGGGTTTTCGGAAGCCAGCTACTACCTCTGGCGCAGCAAGTTCGGCGGGATGGAAGTGGCTGACGCCAAGCGCCTGAAGGCGCTGGAAATCGAGAATGCGCGGCTGAAGAAGCTGCTGGCCGAATCGATGCTGGAGGTCGAGGTTACGCGCGAGGTGCTTCGAAAAAAGTCGTGACCGCACCCGCTCGTCGCGAGGTGGTGCGGATCATGAAGGAGCTAGGCATGACCGAGCGGCATGCGCTGCGCGCTGTTGGCATGAGCGCCAGCGCCCTGCGCTACCAGCCTGCGCCGGATCGCAATGAAGCGCTGCGCGCGCAGATCGTCACCCTGGCGCAGCGGCACAAGCGCTATGGCGCCGAGATGATCTGCTTGAAGCTGCGGCAGGCCGGACACCACATCAATCAGAAGCGGGTGGATCGGCTGTATGCCCTGGAGAAGCTGCAAGTCCGGCGGCGTCGCCGCAAGAAGATCCAGCCGGGCGACCGCCAGCCCCTGATCCGTCCGGGTTCTGCCAATGAAGTGTGGTCGATGGACTTCGTCTTCGACCGCATCTCATCGGGCCGCGTGCTCATGTGTCTGACCATCGTGGATGACGCCACACGCGAAGCTGTGGCGGTCATTCCCGAGCACGCGATTGGCGGCGAGCATCTGACCCGCTTGCTGGATGAGGTGTGCGCGCGGCGTGGCAAGCCCGCCATCATCCGGACCGACAACGGCAAGGAGTTCACCGGCAAGGCGATGCTGATCTGGGCTCACCGCAACGGCGTGGCATTGCGGCTGATCGATCCGGGCAAGCCCAATCAAAACGCCTACGTCGAATCCTTCAATGGCCGATTCCGCGACGAGTGCTTGAACGATCAGTGGTTCACCAGCCTGCTGCACGCCAAAGCGGTGATCAGAGCCTGGACGCGGGAATACAACGAGGAGCGACCGAAGAAAGGACTCGGCGGGATGACGCCCGCCGCCTATGCGAAGCAGTTGGCAAACAAGGTGATTACCATCAACCCCGGGCTCTAAACCCTACCGCTACTCAACGCGGGGGAACGTCGCCCGGGCTCTAAACCCTACCGCTACTCAACGCGGGGGAACGTCGGTCGGGTGATATCACTCCAAAACTTCCTGTTTGAGAGAAGTAATCTGAGAGACTGAGTTCCCACTGGAAGCTCAAGCGCCAGAGATCACCTAGTCCGGAAGGCGGCGCATACACGGGAAAAGAGCCATTGGTCGTCCCGTAAAGACTCCGATACGTTCTGCCAACCCAAATTCGGCCATCTCCGTCACGGTAATCGACATCTGACTCGAACAACGAGCCGTTCGAAAGAACGACGGGATCCCCGATTATTGGGTTTGAGCTTGCTCCCTTGTTGTATGAGCATGTGGGCCTGGAAAGTTGAGGCTCCGCAACAGGAACACACACCCCCGGAGGGACAAGCTTCACGATTACTGAGCTAGCAACATTCCCGGTTTCATCGACACATCGTGCAGATGTCCACGTTCCTGGGGCGTCCCAAGGCTTTACTACCCAACGACAGTCGTACGTTTTCCAACTTCTAGGAACTGCGCTTGGCGGCCCACTATTAGGTGCGTAAGCATCGTGCTCCATCTGACACGCCGCACTCGGGCTGTCGACAAAATACGACGTCCCAGGCGGAGTTGATCGATCATGCGCTGTCCACTTCACGGCGTACCCGGCCTGAGCCACCCCTCCGAACGTGAAGAGCAGCAGACCCCAACCAAGAAGAAAAGGGCGCAAAAAATCCGAGCCAGCTACAGTACGATTCATCCCAGTGCTCCGAATGTGGTTTCAGCTAGCCGAGCCGCTTCCCAGGCTTACGAGCATCCTCGGCGAGCGGCTATCTGATGGCGCTTGCACACTTTCTGTCGTGCGCGCCTTTGTCCCGGAGTGCAGAATGCTGGAGGATGTGAGTGAAACTGACTTTCAGTCTCTTGGAAGGGGCGAGACAGCCGATCAACGGATTTGTGTGATTGCAATCAGCTCCGCAGCGACTTGATAAATTGATGCCTAAGAAGAGCCACCGATAAGATCTGCTCGGTGCTGAGAGATTTGGTGTTCAATCTGCTGTCAGCCTCAAACAGGGCGACGACATGCTCACACTCTGCTGGTTTCTCATGAGAAACCAGCAGGTGCGGTGCAGTCGTTACCAGAAGTAGCGATGCGGCTTGCTGTTGCCAAGTGGCCACACTATCTCTTCGGGATCGTGGCCCAAATCGACCAGGTGACATAGTTGGCGATTGATATGGCGACGCGGGCGGTTCATATACATTCGCACCCACCAGCCGGGTGTGGACCACGGCCATGATGGGCTGCGGTAGTGACGTTTCAGACGGCCGCGCTCATCGCGATCGAGCGCGCGGTTGTAGGTGGACATGCTTTAGCTCCGGTTAAGGTCCTAAAGCACGGCGCACCTCCTGTCGTTCATGGATTTGATGGCGCTTAGTTTATCGCTGGCCGCGATTCACCAGCTCGACGACCGGCGGGCTATCGGGCTGCACGGCGTCGAGGCTGCTGTATGCCGACATGCTGCGGATGGTGCCATCGCACACCAGGGTGCTGGCATCGCTGTTAGACGGGTCGCAGCGGTCGATGGTGTAGGTCATGGCAACGGATACCGTGCGGTCAGTAGCACCCCGGCGGCTCAGTGATTCGATCAGGCTGATCGCCTGGTCCGGTGTTGCAGGCACGACCCAGCCGACTTTCGAGAACCAGATCTCGGCCACGGTGAATCCGTAGCCATTGGCGGCGATGCGCATGCCGCGGGTCGGGCCATCCTGCGATCGACTGCTGCGCACGTCGTCGTTGAAGTACTTCGTGCCGGCGTTGAGATCAAAGGGCTGCTGATAGATCGGAAATCCGCCCTGCCGCGCGTCGTAGGCCTGCATCGAGAACATCGTGGCCATCATGAACTGCTTCGTTGGTAGTCCGGCCGAGACGGATTGGATTTCGGCGAGGGCTTCTTGCTGCAGGGGTGCGACGCCAACGCCAACTTCTTTGGCGGCGATGTAACGGTCGAAGGTCTTGGTTTGCGAGCGCAGGTATTTGTCGAGTGTCTCGTTACGGTTGGTCTGTAGATGGGCCGCGCCGTAGCTGGCCAGAAACTCGCGGAACTCGGGCTTGCCCAGGTTCGCCCATGGGGCCTGATAGCGGGGTGCTGCGGGTGCTGCGGGTGCTGCGGGGGCTGTGGGTGCGGAGGCGCAGCTGCTGATGAGCGCGGCGATCGCCAGCGCGAGGGGCGCGGCCAGGCAGATGGTCTTGTTCATGGGCGTTGTCCGTTGAGGCGACGCTCCTGGCGTCGCCGTTGTTGAAATCAGGTTGAGGCGAACTCTGCAGAGACGATGCGGGTGATCGTGTGGGGTCGCTTGCGAAGGGCAAGGCGCAGGAAGCGGGCTCCGCCGTCCGCGAAGTCTTCGAGCTGCAATCCTCCGGCTTCGATGATCCAGTCCACAACCGCGCGTGCGGCGGGCTTGCTCTCTTCGGCGAGCTGCCAAAGGTGGGTCAGCGGCATGGACGATTCCATCGTCCCGTAGCAGCCCGCCAAGAAGGCGCGGATGTGGTGCCAGTCGGTCGTGTGCTGCTCGATGCGATCAAGCAACAGATTCACCGCGTCCCGAGTGGTGGTGCCGGGTTCGTACTTCGCCTCATGCAAGCTCGGAGGGCTAGCCCAGCCGGCGCCGAGGGCATAGTAGAGCCGCTCCTGGTCATCCCCGATTTCCAGCAGCACCTTGTTGAGATCGACGCCTTCCGTGTCGTTATCGCGCATGTGTGTAAAACACCGTTGTGCTAAACCAAGTGGTGTTATAGCCCACCATTCCAAGAATGGCGAGGGATGCGCGAACAGCATCCTTCAATACAAACAGTGGGTCGTTTAATTCGGTCTCGGCGAGAAGCCTTGGGTGTTTCCCAGGACGACTTTGCAGCGAAGGTGAACGTGGATCGGGCCTACTACAGCCACGTCGAGCGCGGGCGTTACAACATCACCTTGGAAGTGCTGTTCCGGATCTCAGTAGGGCTGGGGTGTCCGCCGGCGGAGCTGATGCCAGATCCCTCCATGCTGGTCGACCTGCCGTCCACTTCGCGGGCGAGGGGGCAACGAAAGAAGGTCTAGCTCCCCTGCCCTGCTCGCACAACACAAAAGCCCCGCTGCAGGCGGGGCTTTGGGAGGGGAAGGCATCACCGATAGTCACGGCATGATCGGTGATATTCCGGTGACATGGCTGCCGGTCGGCGATAGCTATGTCCGGAAATACAAAAGCCCACGTTTCCGTGGGCCTTTGCGTTATCGGCTGTCCTCGGGGGGAGACTTTCGTCCGCAAGTCCCGTGGCGCGCAGACGAAGCCTAGGAATCGGGGCGGGCGAAGTCAACGCGACACCTACCCTGCCGGGCAATCCATTATGGGACAGCTGCTGCTGGCGGCGTGTTTGCGACGCGCGCGCGGTACGCGGCGCGGAGAAAGTTGCGCTCTTCCATCGAGAGGGTGCGGGCCAGGGCCTTGCGGGCTTCTGCTAGGAGCTGGCGATCCGTCTCGGCCACGATTCCGCCCGCATGGTTCAGGGTGGCTGGGACGTTGGCGGGGAGCACGGAAGCAATGACGGTGTCGGCCACCCCTTTCAGGGTGATCTGTATGGCCGCTGGAACCGGGACGGGCGGGGCCGGAGGTGGCGCTAACGCCGGAGGTGCAGCTGCTGCCGGTGCTGGGGGCGGTGCCGGAGCTGCCGGTGGCTGGTAGGCGAAGAACTTGTTGATGTCGGCGCCGCCCATTGTGAAAACGGCGTCGGCCAGGAAGGTTAGTTCGGGGTGGCGGTTTGGCATGACCCCGTTCGGCAGGTCCTCGATGCCGAGGATGGCGATGCGAACGCCGCGGCGCTGGGCGAACTCAATGCCGACCGAGAGATCGCCGTCGCCAGTGATGATGAGGGCGTCGCTGATCGTGCGTTCGCTGGCCAGCTCGAACAGGTCCTGGACGATGCGGCCGTCTACGCCCTTCTGCTTTTTGTTGTGCAGGGAGCCGGCGCGGAAGTGAAGGTCAGGCAGGCCTGCGACCTGACTTTGCTCCGTGGTCATTGAGGCGGCGACGCCGTCATACCAGTAGGTGCGCAGCATGCGGGTGCCGGGCGCGAACTGGAGTGCTTCGGCCTTGAGGTGGGCGAGCAGGCCTTGGGGGTCTTTGAGAACCAAGTCCTTGCGGAGCTTGGAGGCCTTGCTGCTGGCGATGGTCAGTGCCTGCGTCAGCAGGTAGCCGGCATCCACGAAGATCGCGTGTTGCAACAGCATTCGCCCCTCTCCCCTAATTTGGCTTCATGGGCCATAAATGAATAAGCCCCCGAGAGGGGGCAGATGCGCAAGGGGCGGGGAAACCGTAATCCCTCGCGCATTTCAACTATATGGCGTGGGGCGGCTTCTTTCAATGCACGGTGTATCGACATGGTGCAATCTGACCGGCCTTGATTGCCGCTATGAGGGCCTGGTGAAGGGCGCTGCGGCAGTGCCGCCGGGCCATTGTGCGAGGCATCGAGCCGCTGGGCGTCTCGCCCCTCCGGGCTGCTGTCCCTAGCGCGGATATAACCGATGATCGTGTATTTATCGGTTACATCTGGTGCCATAATAACGGCATAACGGAGTGATTCAGGGGCCACGATGACGGCAGCGACGGGCAAGAAGGGGCGAATCAAGAAAACCGACGTCCACCTGGAAATGCCGTCGCAGATGGATCTGTTCCTGGGCGATCTTATGGCGCCGGCGACGAAGAACGACCGGGCCTCGATGGAGCATCCGTTCTTCTCGATCCAGAAGGGCGGCGACAAGAAGGTTCGGATCTATGAGGACGTGCGCAGCGGTGCGCGCATCGAGATACATCCTTCGACGGCCGGGTCTTCGACGATCTGGGACAAGGACATCCTGATCTACCTAGGCACTCTGCTGCGCAAGGCGGTGGATGGTGGCCAGGAGGCGACTTCGACCTTCACCTTCACGGCACAGGACCTGCTGCGCGCGATCGGCCGCAGCTCCGGGGGCAAGGACTACAAGGAGCTGGAGAAGGCCCTGGATCGCTTGGTGGGCACGCGCGTGAAGACGAACATCGCCACCGGCGACGAGATCCAGAAGGAGAACTTCTCGATGCTGGGGGCCTACAAGCTGCTGGAATCGAAGACGGGTCGCCTCGACCGGGTGCGAATCACGCTGTCGGACTGGTTCTTCCGGGCGATCACCGAGAAGGAAATCCTGAGCATCCCGCCCGCCTACTTCGAGCTCACCGGGGGCCTGGAGCGGCGCATCTACGAGCTGGTGCGCAAGCACTGTGGCAAGCAGCCTTCCTTCAGCATCGGCCTGGATCGGCTGTACCTGAAAAGCGGCTCCACGAGCCCGGAGCGACGCTTCCGGTTCGAGCTGCGCAAGCTGGTGGCCAGCGACAAGCCCACGAAGCTCCTGGACTACTGGCTGGTGCTGGACGAGAAGAATCTGAATGCGTTTGCGGACTCGGCCGAGGGGCGGAAGGCCTGCGGCGACTTTCTGATCGAGCAGATGAAGGCCGATGGGAAGGTGTTCCCGAAACCCCGATTACCGGGGTGAAACAGGCTTCGAGGCGTTCCCGGTACCCCGATTCCGGGCAGCCTGGCCTGGCGGAAGCGTTCCTGATCCCCCGATTCGGTCGGGGCATTCTGTAACGTAATGTAATGTCACGTCATGTGACATTTAGCGCGACAACACGCTGATCTGATAGCACTTTCCTCGAAAGTGAATGCACACCCTCCCCTGCCCCGTTCATAACTTTTGCCAGCCTGTGGATGGCGTCGGGGTAACGGGAACGGCGAAATCGGGGTTTCAGGAACCAGCAATCGGGGTATCCGGAACAGGCTTTTCGGGGTTACAGGAACAAAAAGTGCTGATTCCCCTATCAGAATCAAACACCTGCAAACCCGTAACACGCGCGCGCGTGTCTTTAACTCTTATAAAGAAAAGCTCTTCTAACGGCCTGGGCCTGTGCATAACTTCGGGGAGCAGTTTTAGCGTCTGAGTCGCCGCCGCCTCTTATGGGGGCTCCGCCCCCCTGCCGGCTCGATCCCACCCAGATGCTTTCCAGGGCAGTAAAGCCGCCCTTACAAGCATCTGACCCGGCACACCCCCCGCTGGACGCTAAAGCGTCCAGGAA
>Ga0255097_1000471_pt1 | contig 16644 bp, 13 predicted proteins | sample Colum_Atlam_RepB_2_FD_188436 | JGI IMG/M metagenome (GOLD analysis project Ga0255097, IMG submission 188436) | Freshwater microbial communities from Columbia River, Oregon, United States - Colum_Atlam_RepB_8d | ecosystem: Environmental > Aquatic > Freshwater > River | place: USA: Oregon...
GTCGAGACGTTGCCCACCTCGTTGAGGTTCTCCGAGGTGATGCGGTTGGGATGGTATTCGGTGAAGTCGTTGTTGACGAAGTCGTAGAAGTACAGGCCCTTCACGAAGATGCCGAAGTCTCCCATCGACAGCGTCAGGTCCTGCGTGACCTTCAGCGGCGCCTGTGCCAGGTCGCCCCTGTCGTAGTTCCAGTTGCCGTCGTCGGCGTTCATCGTGTACTGGCCCGGCACCTCGCCGAGGCGCTCCGCCGGGAAGGTCTGCGTGCGGAACAGGCCCTGGCAGCCCTGATAGTAGGTCTTGCCGTCCAAGCGGCCGCAGGCCTGGGGGTCGATGTTGCTCTTGCCCAGCAGATCGGACGAACGCTTCTGCGTGCGCACCGCGGCACCGGCCGTGATCGTAGTGTTGAGCACACCCTCGATCGTCTGGTCGCCGAAACCCGGCATCTCGAAACTGAGTGCCTGTGCCGCCGAAGCCGTGCCGCCGAGAACCAGCGCCAGCGCGATGCGCGTCCAGCCATGCCGCCTTGCCTGCATGTGGAGTCTCCCCTCCGAACGAACCGGTCCTGCCCTGCGATGACGGCGGCCGGTGATTGGTGTTTTGCTGTCTTGTATCAGCCCCCGCACGGCGTCGAATCGTTCGTCGCGCGGCTCCTCGTTGCGCAGCCCTGCCGGCCCGGAAGGCCGCTGGCGGCGGACTATTCTGCTATTTGACATCTGTCAAGATAATCGCTTATCGACTCTTGTCAATTCAGGCCCGGGCCGGATGGCCCCGAATGAATCAGCCGGTTTGCCGCCCGCCCGGGGAAAGCGGCGGTGCGGGACTCCAGCCGCGCGGCACCTCGGCGCGCCGGTAGGCACCGGGGGCATGGCCCGACCAGCGGCGGAAGGCGCGCGAGAAGTTCGCCGGGCTGCTGTAGCCCAGGCGCAGCGCAATCTGCTCCACGGTCAGGTCGGACTGCTCGAGCAGCTGCGCGGACTCGCGGAAGCGCACGCCGTCCAGCAGCTGGCGGAAGCGCACGCCATGGGCACGCAGGCGCCGCTTGAGCGTGCGTGGCGACATGCACAGGCTGGCCGCCATGCGCGCGAGGCTGGGATAGCCCTCGCCGGTTTCGCGGAGCCGGCCGCTCACCAGGGCCGGCAGGTCGTCCGTCATCAGGGGGCGGGAATGGATCGTCATCTGGAAGCTCCGTTAAAAGAGGGCGCCTCGGCAACGGACGGCGCCCATTCGCGACGAAGAATCGGCAGGTTCACAGGGTCTTCAGGTACTCGATCAGCGCGCGGCGCTCCGCGTCGGTCAGCACGCGCGTGAAGTCGTGGCCCTGGTTGCCCTGGCTGTAGAGATGGGTGTTGTAGATCTTGCGGTTCTCGATGTCCTGCTGGTTCATGCGCAGGCCCTCGAAGCGAGGCAGGTTCCAGAGCAGGCCGATCTGCTCGTACAGCAGGTTGATGGCGTTCTGCGCCGTGGAGGGACGCTCCTCCTCTCCCGGGCTGCAGACCAGGTAGGGGCTGGTGCCGTCGTCGCCGCAGCGCAGCGCCTCGTACTTCCAGCCGAGCCTGGCGCTGTCGTAGGCCCGCTCGAAATTCGTGTCGTAGCCCATCACCACCAGGCCCTTCTGGTCCTCGCGTGCCGGCGTGGACACGCGCCGCCAGATGTCCGGCCGCTCGCTGTCCGGGTCCAGCACGCCCCAGATGTTGGGGACCGAGGCATTGTGCAGGTAGGGCGCCGCGGCCCAGGTACCCCACAGCGGCGGAGCCAGCAGCACCGGCGTCTTGTTCTCCGTCTCGCCGTAGGCACCGCTGCCGCAGTAGAGGAAGTTCTGCTTCTTGGTGGCCTCGGGGAAGTCGCCGTCGATGCTGCGCAGGCTCTGCATGGCGTCGGCATAGACCGGATCGGTGCGCACCACCGACATCGGCACCACGTAGGCGGCCAGCCCGCCCAGTTCCGGCGTCTCCAGGTAGGCCGGGTCGTGGATGAAGCGCGGCGAGTAGGCGCCATGGCAGCTGGCGCAGGAGCCGTTGCCCTCGGCCGGACGCGGTGCCGGGTTGTCCAGGCCGCGGCCCCACAGGTCCTTGGCGTGGAACAGGATGGCGCCGGCTTCGGCCAGCTTCGTATCGATCGCGCCCGGGTAGCGCGGCGGCGCCTGAGTCTCCGCCCAGACCTGGAAGGGTCCGGAATGCGCGTCGTTCCAGGCCAGCGCCTCGTCGTCACGGCCGCTCAGGCTGGCTGCCAGGTCGTAGTACGCGGCCAGGTCGATGCGCGAAGAGTCGGTGGGCAGGATCGCGCCATGGAACTTCTGCGCGCGGTAGGCGAGGTTCCACCAGGGCGGGCTCTTGATGTTGCCGATGGCCTGGCTGAACAGGATCTTGGGATTCAGCAGCAGCTGCGGGTCGCCGCGGCTGAACAGCACGAAGGCCAGCTGGAAGAAGTCGATGGCGCCGCTGCCGCGATTGGTCGAGATGGTGATCAGGTTGATGGCACTGTTGAGCGAGAAGCCGCCGCTGGCCTGGCCCAGGTCGTAGCCGCCCACGGCGAAATCGCCGATGCTGCCGGCGCCGGCCAGCTGCGGGCCGAGGTCCGCCCCGCCCTTGTCGCTGTCGATCTGGCCGTTGTGGCAGGCCACGCAGACCTTGGTGCCGATCTTGCCCGTCCAGGTACCATCGGCCTTGCGGATCTGCGTATAGGCCAGGGGCAGCTGGCCGGAGCCGCCGTCGGTCTGGTTCGGATCCTCGCCCGGCAGCGGATACGGGTTGCGGTAGGGCGACAGCGGCGAGCCGTGGCGCTGCGCCACCAGTTCGTCGAAATTGTCCGGACGGCCCGGCAGCCCCCAGACCTCCCAGAGCCGGTTGTAGGCTTCGGCCTCGACGCCGGCGGGGTCCCGCTGGCCGCCGGCGAAGCTCAGCGGCGTGCCGGGCTCGCCCTGCCCGTGCGCGACGAAGCGGCCGAGCTCCGCCTGCCGGCGCAGTTCCCCGCAGGTCTTCGGGCGCGCGACGGCGTTGCCGCAGTCGCGCCAATACGCGTTGAAGGCCACGGCCTTGCCCTGGTTGACGCCGGGCACCAGCAGCTCGCGCGGGTCGCGCGGCAGTGCCGCGGCATCGTCCTTGTCCTTGCAGAAGTTCGCCCAGGCATTTCCCCCGCGGGCCCCGCCGAGCAGCGGGTACTGTTCCTGCGGGGTCTGCGTTTCGCCGCTGTTCTGCGGCACCGGCGTCGCCGTCGTATCGCTGCGGCCGCAGCCCGACAGCAAGGCTGCCGACAGCAGCAAGCCGCAGCCCAGCTTTCCGATCATCGTCGTCATGTCCATCTTGCTCCGGGGACTACAGCGTTTTCAGGTACTCGATCAGCGCGCGGCGCTCCGTGTCGGTCAGCACCGCCGTGAAATCGTGACCCTCGTTGCCCTGGCTGAAGAGATTGCTGTTGTAGATCTTGCGATCCTCGATCTGCTGCGGCGTGAACTGCAGCAGCGAGGTGACGTTCCCGATGTTCCAGGCCGCCAGCAGGTTGCCGTAGAGCGCGTTGATCAATGCCCGCACCAGGGGATCCTCGTCCGGGTTCGCCGGATTGCAGTCGAGGAAGGGAACGGTGCCGGCGCCGCAGGCCATCACGTCGTACTTCCAGCCGAGCTTGGCGGCGTCGTAGGCACGACCGATATCCGTGTCGAAGCCCATCACCACCTTGCCGTCCTGGTCGGGACGCGGCGGCGTGGAGACCCGGCGCCACAGGCGCGGGCGCTCGGACGGCTTCAGCAGGGTCCAGGCATCCGGCACCGAGCCGTTGTGCAGGTAGGGGGCGGTGGCCCAGACGCCGTACAGCGGCGGCGCGAGATAGCCGATCTCGCGGTCGTCGCCGCGCGTGTCGGCGCGGGTCTGTGCTCCGCAATCCTTCTGCGGACCGGCGTCGGCCGTCTCGGGATAGCCGATGGAGGTGCGCGACAGGGCCTGCGATACACCCTCGTTGTCGGTCATGGCGCGGGCGAAGTCGGTGCGGATCACGGCCTTGGGCGCCACGTAGCTGGCGACGCCTTCCAGCGCCGGGTCGGCGAGATAGCCCTTGTCATGCACGAAGCGCGGCGAATAGGCACCGTGGCAGCTGGCGCAGGAACCGTTGCCGCCGGCCGGACGCTGCGCGGGATTTTCCAGGCCCTCGGCCCAGAGGTTCTTGCTGTGGAACAGGATGGCGCCCTGCTCCGCCAGCGCCGTGTCGACCGGCAGCGGATAGGCCGGCGCCTTGCGCGCCAGCACCCAGTGGTCGGCATCCTGCGCATGCTCGCTGACGAACGCCGCCGAGTCACCGCCACCCAGCGGCGTGAAGAAGGCCAGGTCCACGCGTACCGCATCGGCCGGGAAGGAGCCGTTCCAGAACTTCAGCGGACGATGGCCCATGTTCCACCACGCCGGATTGTCGCCGGAGGCGTTGGATCCCGAGCGCAGCGTGTCGAGCAGCGACAGGTCGGGCCGCACGCCGCCCAGAGCGGCGATGTTGAAGAAGGCCGCGTTGTTGGTGCCGCGCTGCGTGCTGAACAGCGCGAAGGCCGAGATGGCAGGCGCGCCAGTCAGGCCCAGGTCGCGGGCAATGACCGAGACGTCGCCGTTGGGGTTGCCCGAGCCGTAGGCCAGGCCCAGTCCTGGGCCGTCCGCCGGCGTGCCGATCTGGCCGCTGTGGCAGCCGTGGCAGTTCAGGCCGATGCGGCCGGTCCAGCGGCCGTCAGCCGTACGAGTCTGCGTGAGGCTGGCCGGCAACTGGCCGCTGCCGCCATCCACCGCCGGGTCGTTGGGGTCTTCGCCCGGCAGAGGATAGGGATTGCGCTCCGGCGTGCGCGGCAGGCCGAAACGCTCCGCCACCAGGTCGTCGAAGTTGTCGGGACGCTCGCTCAGGCCCCAGATGCGCCAGAGCTTGTTGTAGCCCTCGGCGGTGGTCGAGAACAGTCCGCCCTCGCCGGTGGCCGCGAAGAAGTTGCCCGCGCCGACCCGCCCCAGGCCCTCCATCAGGATCGCGCCGCGGTCATGGCTGGCGCGCAGTTCGCCGCAGGTCTTCGGGTGCGGGCGCTCGTTCACCTTCTCCGGCTCGGCATGGCAGTCTTTCCACCAAGCGTTGTAGTAGACCGCCTTGCCGTCATTGAACCCGGGCTGCACCAGCGAGCGCGGGTCCGCGGGCAACCCAGCCGCGTCGTCCTTGCCTTCGCAGAAGTCGAACCAGCGATGTCCGCCGCGCGAGCTTCCCAGCAGCGGCAGCAGTTCGTCCACGTCGACGCCGCGCCCGAGGCTGCAGGTCGAGGGATCCCCGAAGCACTGCAGCAGGATTTCCATGTTCCGGTATGCCGCGCTGCCAACCGGCCACGGGGCACCGCCGGTATGCGGCGCTTCCTGCCCGGAAGCCATCAGCAGGATGCGCGAGGTGGGGTTGTTGCCGCCCAGGCGCTCCCAGCTCGCCCGCAGGTCCTGCATGTCCCGCGACTTGTCAGGGGACAGCATGAGGTCGCGGCCGTCCTCCACGTCCGCCACGCCGCCGGGGACATGGCAGGTCCGGCAGAACTCGAGGTTCGGCTGCACGCGGCTGCCGAAGTGCTCCTCCACGCTGCGGGCCGCGCTGCCGCCAGCGCTCACGGAGCTGCTGCGGCCTGGCGCGCAGGCGACCAGCAGCGCGGTGCAGAACGCGCCGGCCAGCCACAGCACTGCCTGGGATACGCCGTGGTTCATGCTGTCTCCTCCAGCAGTCCATGACCTGGGTTTTGTTATGACTTTTGTCAATATATTCCATTACTGACATTTGTCAATTCTATTCGCGGCCACTATCCTTGGCCGTCATGAACGATGCCCTGGACCCTTCTGCCGTAGCCCGGCAGCCCACGCAGCAGCGCGCGAAGGACCGCTTCGACCGCATCCTGCAGGCAGCCGAGACGCTGCTGACCGAACAGGGGCTCTCAGGCTTCTCGATCCCGGCCCTGGCCGAGCGCCTGGGCTACACGCGCGGCAGCGTCTATGCCTACTTCCCAACGCCCTATGCGATCCTCAACGAACTGGTGGGACGCTACTTGGTGGAGCTGGAGGCGGTGTTCTTCTCGCGTGCCGAGGAACTGCGCAGCCTGGGCTGGCGCGACGGCACCGCCGCGGTGGTGGACCATGCGGTCGCTTTCCACAACGCCCACCCCGCGGCACGCCTGCTGATCCTGGGCGGCGCCGTGACCGACGACAGCTACCGCGCGCAGGAGCGGACCAACCAGCGCCTGGGCGAACTGGGGCGCATGGTCTGGTACCAGGGCGGCCTGCTGCCCGAAGGCCCGCCGGACCTGACCACCCTGGCCGCCGACATCGGCACCGCCTGCTTCCGCCGCTCGTTCTTCGAGCACGGCGAGATCACGCCGGCCTACCGCGACGCCGCGGTGGCGGCGATGGCCGGCTTCCTGGGGCCCTACATGGACGCGGCGGTGAAGCCGGCCGCCCGGGCGCGCCGCAAGGCCGGCTGAACCCGGTGGCGGGCAAAAAAAGGCCCGCTTGCGCGGGCCGAGTGGGCTGAGATCGGAAAGATCAGTGGTTGAGCTGCGGCTGCGGCTGCGCCGCCGGCGCGTGCGACTTCGACAGGTCGTGGCCCAGGTACAGGTACATGGCCGGCACCACGTACAACGTGAACAGCGTGCCGATCGACATGCCCGCGGCGATCACCAGGCCCATCGAGAAGCGGGCGGCGGTGCCGGGGCCCGAGGACAGCAGCAGCGGCACCATGCCGATCACCAGGGCGGCGGTGGTCATCAGCACCGGGCGCAGTCGCACCGACGTCGCCTCCTCGATCGCCTCGCGCTTGTTCAAGCCCTGTTCCTGCAGCTTGTTGGCGAACTCCACGATCAGGATGCCGTGCTTGGAGATCACGCCGATCAGGGTGATCAGGCCCACCTGGGTGTAGATGTTCAGCGTCATGCCGGGCAAGGCCGTCAGCTGCATGCCATTGGTGATGCCGAAGATGTTCAGCACCAGCAAGGCACCGCAGATCGCCATCGGCACCGTCACCAGGATCACTAGCGGGTCCCGGAACGACTCGAACTGCGCCGCCAGCACCAGGTAGATGATGATCAGGGCGAAGGCGAAGGTCACCAGCAACGCCGAGCCCTCGGTCTTGAACTGGCGCGAAGGACCGGCGTAGTCGATCTGGAAGCCGGCCGGCATCACCTCGGCGGAGATGTCCTCGAGGATCTTCAGGGCCTCGCCCTGCGTGACGTCGGGACGCGGCACCGCGACGATGGTGTTGGAGTTGAGCTGCTGCGCGTGCTCGATCGAGCGCGGCACGATGCGCGAGCTGATCTTCACCAGCGTCGAGATCGGGATCAGCTCGCCGTTGGAGGCGCGCGTGTAGTAGCCCTCCAGCTGCGCCGGGTTGAGGCGCTCGCCGCGCTCCACCTGCTGGATCACCTTGTAGGACCGGGCATCGTAGGAGAAGCGGTTGACCTCGCCGCCGGCCAGCAGGGCCGACAGGTCTCCCGACAGCTGCGCCATGTCCACGCCCAGCAGCGCCGCCTTGTCGCGGTCGATCTCGATCACCGCCTCGGGGCGATCGACGCGCAGACGCGGCGCGGCGTAGAAGAACTTCTTGGTCGCCATCGTGCGCTGGATGATCTCGTCGCCGATACGCGCCATGGTGATGGGATCGGTGGTGGACTTGAGCACGAACTCCACCGGATAGCCCTGGCCCGGCGTCGGCAGCGGCGGCGGCTGGATGCCCGCCCAGCGGATGCCGCTGACCCTTTCCATGTCGGGCTGCAGTTCCGCCAGGATGTTCTTGGTGGAAGTCTGGCGCTCGGTCCAGGGCTTCATCACCATGCCCATGAAGGCCTGGTTGGTGTCGATCACGAAGGTGAAGATGTGATCCAGCTCCGGATGCTTCAGGGCAACCTTCTGCACCGCCGCGAAGTACTCGTCCATGTACTCCTGGGTGGCGTAGCCGTCGGTCTCGCTGATCGAGAAGGCGAAGCCCAGGTCCTCCTCCGGCGCCAGCTCGGCGGCCGTGGAGCGGAACAGGGCGATGCAGGACGCGAACATCAGCGCGCCGAACACCATGATCACCAGGCGCGTTTCCAGCGCGCTGTGGAGGCGCCTCTTGAAGGCGTTGCGCCATTGCTCGAACTTCGTGTCGAGCCAGGTCGCCAGGCGGTTCTCCTCGGCACCCTCGCCATGGGTGGGCTTGAGGATGCGGGCACACATCATCGGCGTCAGCGTCAGCGCGATGACGCCCGACACCAGCACGCTGCCGGCCAGCGTGAAGGCGAACTCCGTGAAGAGCTTGCCGGTGATGCCGCCCAGGAAGGCGATCGGCGCGTATACCGCCATCAGCGTGATGGTCATGGATATGACCGGGCCCACCAGCTCGCGCGCGCCCTTGATGGAAGCATCGAAGGGCTTCATGCCCTCCTCGATGTGGCGGTGGATGTTCTCCATCACGATGATGGCGTCGTCCACCACCATGCCGATCGCCAGTACCATCGCCAGCAGGGTCAGCAGGTTGATGGTGAAGCCCATGATCAGCATGATGAACAGGCCGCCGACCAGCGACAGCGGCACGGTGATCGCCGGGATCAGCGAGTTGCGCATCGACCCCAGGAACAGGAAGATCACCACGATGACGATCAGCACGGCCTCGATCAGGGTCTTGACCACCTCGTTGATCGCTTCCTTGATGTAGATCGTAGAGTCGTAGCCGATCTCCGCCTTGAGGCCCTCCGGCAGCGCCTTGAGCATGGACGGCCACATGTCGTTGACCGCCTTGGTCACGTCGAGCACGTTGCCGTCGGGGCGGATCTTGATCGCCACGAACAGCGCCGGGTCGCCGTCCCAGCCGGCGCCGCCTTCATAGGTCTCGGAGCCGAGGATGACGTTGGCGACATCGCCCAGGCGCACCACGGTATTGCCGTCGGACTTGACCACCAGCTGCCGGAACTCGTCGGTGGTGCGCAGGTCGGTCTGCGCCGACAGGCCGATCTTGACGAAGTTGCCCTTGGTCTCGCCCACCGCCGACAGCACGTTCTGCTGGCGGATGCGGGAGAAGACCTCGCCGGCGGTGAGGTTGTGCGCCGCCAGGCGATCGGGCTTGAGCCAGATGCGCATGGCGTAGGTGCGCGCGCCCTGCAGTTCGGCGCGCTCGATGCCCGGGATAGCGGCCAGCTGCGGCTCCACCACGCGGGTCAGGTAGTCGGTGATCTGGCTCTTGTCCAGCACCAGGGACGAATAGGTCAGGTACATCGCCGCGGTGCCGCCGCCCTCGGCCACCGTGATGATCGGGTCCTCGGAGCCCTCGGGCATCTGGCTGCGCAGCTTGGCGACCTTGGCCGAGATGTCGGTCATCGCCTCGGCAGGGCTCTTGTCCATGCGCAGGTTGGCGGTGATGGTGCTCAGGCCCTGCGCGCTGGTGGACGTCAGGAAGTCGATGCCGTCCGCCGTGGCGATCTCGCGCTCCAGCGGCGTGGTGATGAAACCTTCCACCAGGGCCGGATCGGCACCCGGATAGGCCACCGTGACCAGCAGCTGCGCATTCTGCAGGAAGGGGTACTCGCGCACCGTCAGGTTGAAGAAGGCGCGCACGCCCAGCAGCAGGATGACCAGGCTGATGACCGTCGCCAGGACCGGACGCTTGATGAAGATGTCGGTGAAGTTCATGTGTCGCACCTGCTTCTGGATTCGCGGCCGTTCGGGGGAACGGCAGCTACAGCTTTACCACTCCGGCAGCCTTGCTCCGGGGAGCCATCCACCCGGGACAGCGGCGGTTTCAACCCTCCGCCGGCTTCGGCGTGAGGGTGTTCTTCAGCTCGCCTTCCTGCGTGATGATCACCGGCTGCTGGTTGCGCAGCTTCAGCAGGCCGGAGGTCGCCACCTGTTCGCCTTCCTTGATGCCATCGACCACGGCCACGAAGTCGCCGCGGGCGTCTCCGACCTTGATGAAGCGCTGCGCCACCTCGAAATCGACCTGCGGCGCCGGCGGCATGCCCGGCATCGGCTCCGGCTTGGGCGCGTTGGGATCGACCTTCTTCTTCTGCACCACGAATACCGAGGTGCCGTAGGAGTCGTAGTTGATGGCGGTACGCGGGATCGCCAGGATCTCGCGCGAGCCCGGCAGTTCCAGGCGCACGCGGCCGAACTGGCCGGCACGCAACTGGTGGTCCGGGTTCGGCAGGCGGGCGCGCAGCCTGAAGTTGCGGGTCGCCTCGTCGATCTTCGGCTCCACCGCCAGGATCTGGCCGGCGAACTCCAGTTCCGGATAGGCCTCGACCCTGACCGCTACCTTGAAGCCCGGCTTGACCGAGGCGATGTACTGTTCCGGCAGGGTGAGATCGATGTCGATCGGGTCCAGCGACTGCAGGTTGACGATCGGCGAACCCGGATTGATGAACTGGCCGACGTTGACGCGGCGGATGCCCAGCTCGCCAGAGAACGGCGCGCGGATTTCCTTCTGGGCCAGCTTGGCGCCCTGCGCCTCGACGGCGGCCTTGGCGGCATTGGCCTCGCTGACCGCGGCGTCGTAGTCCGACTTGGAGATCGCCTCGAGCTTGTAGAGCTTCTCGCGGCGGGCGCGGTTGAGCTCGGCGAGTTCGGCCTGCGCCTGCAGGCGCTTGTACTCGCCGCGCTCGTTGGCGGCGTCCAGCGTCACCAGGCGGTCGCCCTTCTGCACGCGCTGGCCCGACTCGAAGTGGATCGCGGTGACGATGCCGCCCGCTTCGGTGGTGACGTCGGTGCCGTTGACCGGCACGAAGCTGCCGATGGCCTCGAGACGGTTGTCCCAGCTCATCTTCTGCACCGCGCCGGCCGTGATCGTCGCCGCCGGGACCGGCATGGCGTCAACGTACTTGTTCATCATTACGTTGCCCATGTACTTCATGCCGAACACACCGCCGAAGACGACGGTGACCAGCACCAGCATGATGATCATTCTCTTGGTCATAACAGGTCCTTCAGGGCAATCCGTGTCTTACTGCGCTTGGGGGGACAGCAATTGGTCGATCTGTGCGAAGTCCCGCTCGGTCAGGCTGCCGGCGGCCTGCTTGAGCTGCAGCAGGTTCAGCAGCAGCGAGTAGCGGGTGGAGTCGTAGTTCAGGCGCGCCTGCACCGTGCGCGACTGCGCGTCGAGCACGTCGGTGATGGTGCGGGTGCCGGCCTCGTAGCCGGCGCGCGTCGCCTTCTCCGCGGCCTGCGCCGAGATCAGCGCCTTGTGGTAGGCCTCGGTCTCGGCATAGGCCGTCTGCACCTGGTTGAAGAGCTGGCGCGTCTGGCGCTCGGTCTCCAGCGTGGTGCGGCTGAGTTCGGCGGCGGCGAAGCGCTCCTTGGCGGCGGCCTGGCGCTTGGCGGCGCTGACGGCGCCGCCGGCGTACAGCGGCACGGTCAGCTCCACGCCGACGCGCGAGTCGTCCATCCTCTGGCCAAAATCGAACTCGCTGTCGTCGCTGCGCGCCACCTTGCCCACCAGGTCCAGCGACGGCGCCGCCTCGGCCACGCGGCTGCGGCGGTCGGCACCGGCGATCACCAGGTTCTGCCGTGCCTGCAGGATGCCCGGGTTGTGATCGCGCGCCGCCTTGACCCAATCGTCCACCTGGGCCGGCTGCAGCGGCGGGAACACGGTGTTCTCCCCGATCTGCGGCAGGTCGACGCGGCCATTGCCGGTCACCTCGTCCAGTGCATCGCGGGCGTTCTCCAGCGAGCGCCGCGCCGACAGCAGGCGCGCCTGCGCCAGGTCGTCGCGCGCCTGGGCTTCCTTGAGATCGGTACCCGGCACCAGCTCCACCTCGTAGCGCTTGCGCGTATCCTCCAGCGATTCGCGCACCGCCTCGGCCTCGGCCCCGGCCTGGGACACGGCGTCCTGGGCATTGAGCACGCCGAAATAGCGCTCCGCCACGCGCAGCAGCAGCTTCTGGCGGCGATCCACCACGGAGATGTCGCTCAGTTCATCCAGCGCGCTGGCGCGATCGCCGCGGGCGAACCAGTCCAGGCGGAACAGCGGCTGGCGGGCCGAGAGGGCAGCCGACCAGGACGGATAGGGATCGTCGGCGCTGCCGAACACACCCTTGGCATCGGTGCGCGCGTACTCGTACTTGCCGCTGGCCGAAACCACCGGCCGCAGGGTGGCGCGCTCCAGTTCGCTGGCCTCGCGGTCGGCCTCGTACTGGGCCAGGGAACTCGCGATCGCCGGGTCGTGCTGCACGGCACGCTGGTAGGCATCGCCGAGCGTCATCGCCGAGGCAGGGGCGGCAGCGCCGCCGAGCATGCCGATCAGCAGCAGGGCCAGCGGCCGCGTCTTATTCGCTGCACAGGTCATCGAACACCTCGTTGCAAATTCTCTTGATCAGCGCGTCCAGGGCCGCGCCGTCGCTGACGTCCACCAGCGGATGCCAGCCGTAGCCATTGAGCATGACCTGCGTATGTCGGCACATCAGCCGGTAAGGGTCGCGCACGTTGAAATCCTCAAGCACGCCCTCGGCATGGACCAGGTTGTGCGTCCCCGCCGACAGCGCCCAAAGCCCGGTGCAGATCTCCTCGGCCGACATGTCGCGCAGTTCCAGCTCGCCGGCGAAGACCGCGTCGTTGACGATGCCCACCACCACGTCGGCGATCGGGTCGCTGGCGGCGAGCATGGCCTGCCGCCGCTCGGGGGATGCCGCCTTCCACACCACCTCGGTGAAGACGTACTGCCCGAGCCGGAAGAAATCCGGGTTGCGGCGCACGAAGATCATGTCGGCCACCGCGATCGCGACCATGCGGTCGCGCGGGCTCGCCTTCCATTGCGTCGCGCGCTGGAACATCGATACGTGCTTTTCGGTATCCACCGCGGCCAGGGCCAGCAGCAGGTCTTCCTTGGAGGCGAAATGCTTGTAGAGGGTTCCGACCGCGTACTCGCTCTTTTCGGCGATGCGCGACATCTGCAGGTTCAGCAGCCCCTCGTCGCGGATCAGGTCGCGCGCACAGTCGAGGAAGACCTTTTCCCGGTCCTCGAACTCACGCTGGCGACGTTCCTTGGTACCCATGCGAGACCGGAGAGGCAGTAAGAATGTAATGCGATTATGTGCCGTGAATCTTATTCACGAATTGGGTCAAATACAAGAAGTGATCGAAATTTACTAATGTCAGGACACAAGATTGCGATCAAGCCATTGTCTTAAATGGCTTTCCCTGAAATCAGGACAATCGGGGAATTGACCTGGCGCGCAATGGCCAGGCGATTCCTGCATGTGCAGGCTAGGCCGACATGAACTGCCCGCCGTTGACGGGCAGGTTGGCACCGGTGATGAAGGCCGCCTGCTCCGCGCAAAGGAAGGTCACCGCGTCGGCGATATCCTGGGGCTGGCCGAAGCGGCCGGCGGGAATGCCTTCTAGGATGCGGGCGCGGATGTCCTCGGGCACGGCGCGGATCATGGGACTGTCGATGTAGCCCGGGGACACCGTATTGACCGTCACGCCCTTGCGCGCGGTTTCCGCGGCGAGCGCCATGGTGAAGCCGTGTACCCCGGCTTTCGCCGCGGAGTAGTTGGTCTGGCCGAACTGCCCCTTCTGGCCATTGACAGAGGAGATATTGACGACACGCCCCCAGCCGCGCTCGCACATGCCCTCGATAACGTGCCGGCTGACGTTGAAGACGCTGTCGAGGTTCACGCGCAGCACGTCCTGCCACTGCTGCGGCTGCATGCGCCGCAGCGGCGCGTCGCGGGTGATGCCGGCGCAGTTGACCAGGATGTCGACCGTGCCGATGCGTGCCAGCGCGCCGGCACAGGCCTCGAAGCGGGCCACGTCAAAGGGCTCCAGGGCGATTTCCAGGCCCTCGCCGCGCCAGCGCGCCTGCTGTTCCTGCGCCGCTGGCAGGTCGGACTCGGCGCAGTTGGCGGTGACCTGTGCGCCAGCCCGGGCCAGCGCGGCACAGATGCGCGAACCGATCGCGCCGGTGCCCCCGGTTACCAGGGCGCGACGGCCGGCGAGGTCGATGCGCATCAGGCTTCCCGGCGGCCCGAGTAGTGTTCGCGCCGGGCCGCACCGATCTTGGCGACGGCCTCGGCCCGCAGCAGCTCCAGGTCGGTCTCGCCGTCCACGCTGAAGTCCAGGTGGCGCAGGCGGCCGTCACCCAGGCGGTAGATCCAGCCGTGCACGGCCAGCTTCTGCCCGCGGCCCCAGGCATTGCGCACCGGCACCGAGGAGCAGACGTTGAAGGCCTGCTCCAGCACGTTCAGCTCGCAGAGGAAGGATTCGCGACGATGGTCGTTGTCCTGCTCGCCCAGCACCGAGGCATGACGCGCCGCCACCGATCGTACCTGGCTCAGCCAGAAGTCCGAGACGCCGCCCAGTTCCTTGGCATGCAGGGCCGCATGCACGCCGGAGCAACGGTAATGGCCCACCACCATGATGTGCTCCACCTTGAGCACCTCCACGGCGAACTGGATCACCGACTGCGCATTGACGTCCGACAGCGGCACCACGTTGGCGATGTTGCGGTGGACGAACAGTTCGCCCGGTTGCAGGTCGACGATCTCGTTGGCCGGCACGCGTGAATCCGAGCAGCCTATCCAGAGGTACTTCGGGGTTTGCTGGCCAACCAGGCGCTTGAAGAACTCGGGATCTTCGGCCACCACACGCTCGGCCCAGCGTTCATTGCGGTCGAGCAGGTCCTGTAAATCGTCCAAGGGGAACTCCGGGCAACGGGTGAGGGATAACGGCCGGGATTCTAAGGCAATTCCGGCTTCCCGCCCCCGCCCTCGACAAGCCCGGAGCCCCGGCGGCACCGACAGAAGGGGGTTTTCCGGCGGCGAAACGGCTCACCCGGCGCCGGATTTCCGGCGCATGCTGAAGGCGACTCCCTTGGAATCCCCATGGCCCGCCCCGAGCGGGCCTCTTTTTTTGGATCCCGTGCAGGATCCTAGACGCGCCAGTTGGCGTTGCGCTCCCAGAATTCGACGCTGCGGCGGTAGGCGTCGCGGTCCAGCGGCACGCCGGAACCGCCCTCCTCCACGCCGAGCGCGTTACGCATCATGGTGATCGGCGCCATCGGGATCTCTTCCGGCTCGGCCGTGGCCAGGCAGCCGACCACGCCCCAGTCGGCGTCCACCGGCGTGCCTTCCTTCTGCATCTGCTCGCGGCTGTACAGGATCACCACGAGGTAGCTCGCCACCGGCGGTTCCACGCCCTCGAACCAGCGCACCAGCACCGGCAGCTCCTCGCGCGAGCGCGCCTCGTAGCCGCTGCGCAGCAGGTGCTGGTTTTCGGGAGTGATGGGTACCGTCAGGCAGCGCGTCTGCGTCCAGTTGGCGTGCACGTGCAGCTTGCAGAACGGCGCGTAGCCGTCGAGAACCTTCAGCGGCTCATGCTCGTTGAGGTAGCGCTCCCAGTCCGCGGGCGTGGCACCGACGATGGCGTTGCGGCGGCCGGAGGACGGGAACAGGCGCGTGCGCGCAAACGGGGTGAGGACGATCTTCGTCATGGTTCTCTGGGCTCCAGACACAAGAAAGCCCGCTTGCGCGGGCTGTCGTGTTGATTCGGATGGTTGGGAGACTAGGACTCGAACCTAGATAAACAGAGTCAGAATCTGTTGTCCTACCATTAGACGATCTCCCATCCGGAACCGGAAATCGCAGGGCGGCGAGTATAACCCCGCCGCCCCAAAAGCCAAGCGATTTTTTAGCGCTTGGAGTACTGCGTGCCGCGACGGGCCTTGTGCAGGCCGACCTTCTTGCGCTCGACCTCGCGGGCGTCGCGAGTGACGAGGCCGGCGGCGCGCAGCGCCGGGCGGAAGCTCTCGTCGTACTGCATCAGCGCGCGGGTGATGCCGTGGCGCACGGCACCGGCCTGGCCCGAGGGGCCACCGCCGACGACGGTGACCTTGATGTCGAAGCGGGTCAGCGCGTCGACCAGTTCCAGCGGCTGGCGAACCAGCATGCGGGAGGTCTCGCGGCCGAAGTATTCCTCGACCGTCTTGCTGTTGATGGTGATCGCGCCGGAGCCCGGCTTGAGGAACACGCGCGCCGCGGCAGTCTTGCGACGGCCCGTGCCGTACTTGTATTCGATGTTCTTGGCCATGGATCGGAACCTTAGAAGTTGAGCGGCTTCGGCTGCTGGGCGGTGTGCGGGTGCTCGGCACCGGCATAGACCTTCAGCTTGCGGAACTGGGCAAAGCCCAGGGGGCCGGTCGGCAGCATGCCCTTGACCGCCTTCTCGATGACGCGGGTCGGGTGCTCCTGCAGCATCTTGCCGAGCGTGGTCGAGCGAATGCCGCCCGGGTACTCGGTGTGACGGTAGTAGACCTTGTCCTGCACCTTGTTGCCGGTGGTACGCACCTTCTCCGCGTTGATCACGACGATGTAGTCGCCGGTATCGCAGTTCGGGGTGTACTCGGGCTTGTGCTTGCCGCGCAGGCGGCGCGCGCACTCGGTGGCCAGGCGGCCCAGCGTCTTGTCCGTTGCGTCAATCACGTACCAGTCGCGCTTGACGGTTTCGGAATTCACGAAGATGGTCTTCATCGTTCCATTCCACATCGGTAGTTATAGTTCAGTTGCCCGGAGGCAACCTCGGTACAGCCCTGGCGCCCCCGAGGGAGGCCAGAAAGGTCGCGGAGTTTAGTGATTCAGGCCTCGCGGCGCAAGTGCCGGGCCGTGCCGGCACCGGTTTTTGCTAAGCTGGCGGGCCACTTACCCCGTTCTTGCCC
>Ga0255097_1000475_pt1 | contig 16608 bp, 16 predicted proteins | sample Colum_Atlam_RepB_2_FD_188436 | JGI IMG/M metagenome (GOLD analysis project Ga0255097, IMG submission 188436) | Freshwater microbial communities from Columbia River, Oregon, United States - Colum_Atlam_RepB_8d | ecosystem: Environmental > Aquatic > Freshwater > River | place: USA: Oregon...
GTTGCGCGGGCTGGGCGGGTCGCCCTGCAACAGGATGCGGGGACGCGTGGCCTCGATGCGCGGGTTCGGGGACGGGACGGCGGACAGCAGCGCCTGACTGTAGGGATGCGCGGGGTCCGAAAACAATGGTTTTGCGGCACCCTCCTCGGCCACGCGGCCCAGATACATCACCGTGACCGCCGAACCGACCTCGCGCACGATGGCAAGGTCGTGGGCCACGATCACGATCGTCAGGCCAAGCTGGTCGCGCAGCCGGGCAAACAGGTTGACGATCTGCGCGCGCACCGAAACATCCAGCGCCGACAGCGGTTCGTCACAGATCAGCAGTTGCGGCGACAGGGCAAGGGCGCGGGCGATGGACACCCTTTGCCTTTGCCCGCCCGACAATGACCGGGGCAAGCGGTCAAGCACGGTCGCAGGCAGCGCCACAAGGTCCAGCAGTTCGGCCACCCGCGCCTGCCGCGCCTTGGCATCGCCCTGCCCGTGGATCAGCAGCGGTTCTTCCAGCGTCTGGCCCACGCTCTGGCGGCGGCTCATGCTGCCCAGCGGGTCCTGGAAGATGAACTGCACGGCGCGGGCAAAACCCTTGCGGTCGGCCTTTGCCCATTCGGCGCGGTCGCGGCCAAGGATGCTGACCTGCCCTTCGGTCGCCGATTGCAGCCCGATCAGCGCGCGGGCCAGTGTGGTCTTGCCGCAGCCGGACTCGCCGACGATGCCGTGAAAGGCCCCGCGGGCGACGGTCAGGTCCACGCCGTCAACCGCGCGCACCAGGCCGGCGGCGGTCTGGAAATGGACCTTCAGGCCCTTTGCGACGATTGCATCAGTCATCAGTGCGTCAGTCATGGGTCACGATCCCTTCTGCGGCGATCACGACCGGGCAGGCAACGCGGTGCCGCACGGCTCCGGTCCCTACCGTCTGCAGGCGCGGGCGGCGCGTCTTGCAGGCAGCTTCGGCTCGGTCGCAGCGGTCGACGAACCGGCATCCCGGCATTAGTTGCGCCTGATTGGGCGGGATGCCGGGAATCTCCTTGGTGCCCGAGGCGCTGTCAGACCGGAAATCCGGCACCGACGCCAGAAGGCCCCGCGTATAGGGATGCACCGGGGCGGTCAGCACGTCCACGGCGCTGCCTTCTTCGGCCACCTGGCCTGCGTAAAGCACCGCGACCCGGTCGGCCAGCACCGACACCGCGCCAATGTCATGGGTGATCAGGATCACCGCGATCCCGTCTTCCTTCTGAATCTGCCGGATCAGCGCCAGAATCTGCGCCTGCACCGTCGCATCCAGTGCCGTCGTCGGCTCGTCCGCGATCAGCACGCGGGGCCGTGCGGCCAATGCCAGCGCGATCATCGCGCGTTGCAGCATTCCGCCAGACAATTCATGCGGATAGCGGTCATAACGATCTTCGGGGTCAGGGATGCCAGACCGCGCAAGCAGCGATACGGCCTCGCGGCGCGCCTCTGCCGCCGACAGCCCGGCAAAGCGCCGCGCCTGTTCGGCCAGTTGCGGGCCGATCTTAAGCATCGGGTTCAGCGCCGACATCGGGTCCTGAAAGATCACCCCAAAGAACCCGCCACGCAGGCGAGACAGATCGCCCGGCGACATCGACAGGATGTCCTTGCCATCGGCGCGGGCCGTGCCCCGCAGGTCAACCGCCACGCCTTCGGGCAACAGGCCAAGGGGGCCAAGGGTCATCACCGTCTTGCCGGACCCGGATTCCCCCACAATCGCCAGCGTCTCGCCGGGCGCGACATGGAAACCCGCCCCGTCCACCGCGCGGACCGAAACGGTGGGGGTGTAAAGGTCGATCACCAGACCTTCGACTTCGTAAATCGGCCCATTTTGGCGAAGTTCGTTCATGCTTCTACCGCCTTCCGTGCCAATTCTTCCGCAGCACGCGCCGCCTTCTTGCGCGACAGGGACCGCCCCCGCACCGCGCGCGGCACCTTTTGCAGCGCGAACGCCTCGCCCAGCAGGTTGAAGCTGACGACCACGGCGGTCAGCGCAAGGCCGGGGATGATCACCAGTGCGGCGTTTTCTTCGATATAGGACATGCCATCGACCAGCATCTGCCCCCATTCCGGGGTGGGGGGCGCGACGCCAAGGCCAAGGAAGGACAGCGTGGCAATCGCCAGGACCAGCGCCCCCGCATCGGCGCTGGCATAGACCACCACCAGCCCCAGCACATGCGGCAGGATGTGTTTGGTGAATATCCAGAGATGCGAGGCCCCCATCACCCGCGCGGCCTCGATATAGGGTTGCTGCAATTCGGCCACCACGACGGCGCGGCTCATACGGGCATAGTTCGCCCACCAGGCCATGGTCAGGGCGACGATCATCTTCCAGTAGTCAGACATCCAGTCGAAATTCGCGCCGGAAAACACCCCCATCAGCGCCAGCGCAATCACCAGCGACGGCAGCGCCAAGGCAATGTCGATCACCGAGATCAGCACGAGTTCGGTCTTGCCGCCGACATAGCCCGCGAAAGACCCGATCACGACGCCGATGGCCAAAGCCGCCACCAGCACGAACACCATCGCCACCAAGGAGGTGCGCGCGCCACCGATGATCCGGCTGAACATGTCGCGACCGAGATAATCGGTGCCAAGCCAGTGCGCGCCCGAAGGCCCGGTCAACAGCGCACCATAGTCTTGCGCGGCAGGATCATGCGTCATGATCCATGGTGAGAAGATGCCGATCAGAACGAAGATGACTGCGGGGGCAAGGATCGCCCAAGGCCAGTTTTTCATGCTTTGTCCCTCATGCTTTTCTGGGCCTCCGCAGACGCGGGTCCGCCAGCATCGCCAGCAGATCAACGATCAGATTGATGGATACAAAGAACACAACGAACAGCGTCAGCGTCGCCTGCATGCCGATGAAATCCCGAAACCGGATTGCCTCGATGAAGAAGGCACCGACGCCGTTCAGGCCGAACACACGCTCTACCACGATGGCCCCAATGATCATCAGGGTGAACTGCGCGCCGAAGGTGGTCATGAAAGGAATGGCGATATTGGGCAGCGCCTCGCGCAGCAACACAGCGCCCCGCGTCAGGCCCTTGGCAAAGCCGGTGGTGGCAAAGGGACGTGACATGGTGTCTTGCAGGTTCACCCGCACAACACGGGCAAGGACCGAGGCCGGAAACAGGGCGATAGTGATCCATGGCAGCAGCCATGAGGTCAGCCCTCCGACGCCAAAGGTCGGCACCCACCCCAGCCAGACCGAGAACACAATCACCAGAATGGCGGCGACGAAGAAGTTGGGGGTCGAGGCCCCCACCAGCGCCAAGCCGTGCAGAACCCGGTCCACGATGCCGCCGTTCGACGCCGCACCCGCGATGCCCATCGCCAGCGACAATACCAGCGCCAGCACGCCACCCCCGGTCAGCAATGCAAGTGTCATCGGAATACGCTCGGCGAACTCCTCGGCCATCGGCTTTCCAGTGCGCAGACTGATGCCGAAATCACCGGTCACCGCATCCCCCAGCCAGCGCGCATAGCGCACCGGCAATGGGTCGTTCAGGCCCAGATCCTCGGCGATCCTGGCGATCATCTCACCATCCGCGCCAGCCCCAGCCGCCCGTTCGGCAATAAGTGCGGCCACATTTCCCGGCGCGGCGGTGACCAGCCAGAAGGTCAGCGCCGTCGCCGCCAGCATCAGAAGGAGGGCAAGCCCCACCCGCCGCATGAACATGCGTTGCATTGCAGTCGCCCTCCCTGTCGCGGTCAGCCCAGCGTGATGCCCTTGAACGGCAGGTCATAATCTGTGGCAGGCAGGGTGAAGCCCGCTACGCGCGGATGCACGGCCCACAGGCGCTGCGTCACCACCAGCGGGCAGACCGCGGTGTTGGAGCGGAGCCAGTCGTAAACCGCCTGCATCGCGCCTTCACGCGCGTCGCCGCCAGTTTCCAGCGCGGTCGCCACCAGCACATCCAAATCGGGATGGACATAGATCTTGCCATCCGGCCCGGTGTCCGACGCGGTGACAAAGGACGCGCCCAGCGAGCCATGCGGATCGTAAGGTGCGCCGTAGGTGCCAAAGAACGTCAGATCATAGTCGAACTTCGGTCGGCGGTCGTGCATCGAGGCATTGTCCACCGTCTCGATATTGGTCTTGACGCCCACTTCCATCAGCATGCCCTGGATCATCTCGGCGATGCGGCGCGAACCGGGGAAGGATTCTTCCGACACGAGGAAAGCGATTTCCAGTGCGGCACCATCCTTGGTCCAGCCAGCGGCATCGCCCGCCCAGCCGCTTGCGGTCAGCGCGGCCTGAGCTGCGGCCACATCACGGGCCGGAACCGGGGTGCGGCTACCTGCGGTGGGCACGGTTGCCGGGAAGATGTCCACGGTCGGATCGGCAAACCCTTCGAACAGCACGGCCGCCACCGCCGCCCGGTCGATCCCAAGGAAGATCGCATCGCGCACAGCCTTGTCCTGCATCATCGGCGACTTCGGCGAAAAGCCGAGGATCGTTGTCGCGGTGCCGGGTTCGGCCACGATGGTCATGCCTTCGCCAGCCAATGCCTGCGCCCGGCGGGGCGAAAGCGCCGCCACCCAGTCGCCACCGATCACGTCCAGCTCACCCGCCCTCAGCGCATTGGCGCGGGCCAGCTCATCCGGCACCACCTTCAGCTCCATCCGGGCGAAGGCGGGTTTGTCGCCCCAATAGGCATCGTTGCGGACCAATACCGTCTCGGTCGAGGAATAGCTTTCCACGATCCACGGGCCGGTGCCGATCGGCTGGCCAGCCGCCGCCTTGGGTGACAGAAACCGCACCGGCCGCACGATGGTCAATTCAAGCAGCGCCGCCGGAACCGGACGCTTCAGCGTGACGGTGATCTTGTTGGGCGCGTCGATAACGATGCTGTCGTAGGCATCGGCAATCCCGATCCACGAGAAATCGGCCACACCCATCCAGCGCTTCAGATTCCACTCGGCTGCGGTCGCATCAAATGGTGTGCCATCAGAAAAGCTGACGCCTTCGCGCAAATCAAAGCTGATCGACAGACCATCCTCGGCCACCGTCCAGGCCGTCGCCAGACCGGGTTCCAGCTTGCCGCCGGGGCCGTAATGGATCAGCGCGTCAAAGACCGCAGAATAGGACGACAGGGTTGAGACGTTCTGCAACAGGTCCAGATCGCCGGTCTCCCCCGCGATGGCCACACGCAGAGTGTCGGCATGGCCATCGGCAAAGGCAACGCGCGGGAGGACAGAAAGGAAGGACAGTCCTGCCGTTGTGGCAAGGAATGACCGGCGATCAAGTTTGAGCATAGTTGACCCCTGTTGGTTGATTTTAGAGAAGTCTAGCAGGGGCGGGGTTATTGTATAGATATTATTTCAGCAACTACTGGCCTGAGGCATGTAAGCCCGCACTGCCATGTTCCAACAGGTCAAGATAAGCCGGTGTCCTGCTGTGGTGAAACTCCCTGCCGAAAGGCATCGGTGCTCAGGACCAGAAGACACAGTCGAGACCGCAACCAACCAAGACACTGCCTTCGGTACAGGCTTCGCCGTCCGTCAATGCTGAAGGCGCCTGGCTTCACTCCCATCACAGCGCCGAATTTGGCGCAAGGCTGTGGGTTTCAGGATCCTGACGCTCTTCACTTGCAGATTCTCCGCATTGATCTTGGTGCTAGCCGTTTCGCGCGGACAACCATACTTCCGCCACCCCCCGGACCCCGCCCCGACGCTCCAATTGTACGACCAAATCCACCGACCCCTCACAGTACCGCTTCACTTCCTCAAACCCCATCCCGAGCCCGGCGGCCATCACCATGATAGCCAAGCGATCAACGGCCTTCCGCGCGGTATCGGCATGGATTGTAGTGAACGACCCACCGTGACCGGTGTTGATCGCCTCCAGAAAGGTCCGGCTTTCCTCCCCGCGCAGCTCGCCCAGGATGATCCTATCCGGCCGCATTCGAAGCGATGCCTCAAGAAGCCGCGCCGGTGTCCGTTCCCCTTGGCTGTTTCTGTCCGCCTTCAGAGCCACGACATTCGCCTGTGCCGGGAATAGTTCATACGCATCCTCGATGGTCACCAGGCGCTCGGCCGGATCGACCATCGCCAGCAGTGACCGCGCAAAGGTGGTCTTCCCCGTCGAAGTCCCACCAGAAATCAGCACGTTCAGCCGTTTCCGGACGCAAAGCCGCATCGCGGCCTCCACATCGCCGGCCTCGGCCAATGCCAGGACTTCCTTCCCGAGCTCACGCTTGCGATGATCCAGATCGATCAATGACCCGTGCAGAAGCGTCGGCTTGATCGGCGCATCCGCCGCGAGTTTGAACGGCCGGAGCGTGATCGCCATGCCACCTTCGACGATAGGCGGCGCCACGACCTGCGCCCGGATCGCCGTGGCGCCCCAGGTGATCTTCCCCGATACCGTCGGCTTCTTGTCAGAAAACTGCACCCCCACAGATGAGGCGATGGCCTGCCCAAGGTTTACCGACAGCGCTGGGTCGATCATCAGATCCGGGACCAGCTCCATGTGGCTGCCACCCCTGCGCTCGATCCAGACCTTGCCATCAGGATTGATCGCGATCTCGACGAGATCCTCGCGCTGTAGGATCGGCGCGAGGGAGGAAAGATAGGCTCCGAGAAAGGAAGGCTGGCCGTCCATCATTTCGGCGTCCTCACCAGAATTCGAGATCGCGGTCGACCATGACCGTGATCGCGGCCCCAGGTGCGACCGTGATGATCGGCGGCAGGCTGGTATAGGCCTCAACAGCCGAGCCCATGGCGGAACTCAGATCCTGGCCAATGTTTTCGGCGGTGTCGGACGAGATTTCGGTGGAGTATTTCGCGGCGGCGACGGCGGGGGCAGCACCCAGAAGCGAAATTAGCGCCGCCGATCCGAAGCGGGTGCCAAAGCGGCTGTTCACCTTGCCGGTAATGCCAGAGCGGCCTTGGGCATCGCCCCCGAAGGCCTCCATTTGAACCGATTGCCCATCCGGGGTCACAAGCCGCGTCCAGGCCACGAGAATGCGGCCCTGCCCGATGGCCACTTCCGAGGAATACTCGCCAAAGAGCCGCGAACCTGCGGGGACAAGGATCTGCGCCTGATCGAAGGACCAGACCGGCCGCGTGACGATGGCCGTGATCTGACCCGGCAGACTTGAATCTACGGCGTTCTCCAGCGTGGCCTCGATCATCGTGCCCTGCAGCACCGTGTTCGACGGATTGGCGATGACCTGGCTTGTCTCGACCTCTGTCGCTTCCCGGCCCGATTGCACGAAGTCCCGACCAGCGGCATCGCGCGATCCGGTTGCGGCGTCATCGGGCATGCCCATGCCCGCATCCCCTGCCCCAGACTTGTCGCCGCCATCATAGACGACAGATGGTGAGGTGATCCGAGCGGCAAGTTGCTCTTCTCGCTCGGCGCGCTTGGCGGCCAGGTCGGCTTCGCGTGACGCATCGACAGCACTTGTGCTGTCGGCCTCGGCCTTCAAGGCAGCGATCTCACGGTCGAACTGCGAGCGCATGTCTTCCATCAGCGCGAGGTTCTGGGCTTGGGCCTTTTCCAGCGCGAGGGCCAGTTCCTTGGCAGTGGCATCCTTCTCGGAATCTGCACGGGTGGCGAGATCAGCTAGTTCTTTCTGCAGCCGCTCTACCTCCCCTTTCAGGGCAGCGTTGCGGCTCTCCAGCGTCTCGCGCTGCGCGGCAAGCTCGCCTTCGATATTGGCAAAGCCATCGCCGCCATCTGCTTTCGGTGCGGATTCGATGGAACCGAACGGCGAACCACCTTCCTGATCCTGGAACTCCTCGACCGCCGAAGTTTCGACTTCCGGGATGGCCGGGGTCGCAGGCCAGATCGTCCAGATCGCAGCTATACTCGCCCCGGCCAGCAGGGCGCCCATGCCGATCTTCTGCGGCTTCGTCATGTTCGGCTTGGGCCGCTCGACCTTGTATTCGGTCTCAGGGCTCGCAGGCGCATCGGTTTTCTGAGGATTGGTCATGTCAGAACTCCCAGCCCTGAAGTTTGGCGAGAAGTGCTGCATCGGTCGTGATGCCACCCTCCGCGCGTTCGATGCAGAGAACTTGGGTGCCGATGCGGATCGAATACTCGTCGCGCAAGCCCGGCACGCGCACGATGCTGCCGCGGGTGCCAGAGTTCAGCGTGACCTCGCGCCCGGTGGCATCGACCCCGAAGATCGACGGCCTGACACCAGGCGCGAAGGCGAAATACGTCGCCTGCCCGTCATTCCAGATATGGACGGGCTTCAGCTTCTCGTCGCCCGACCATGCATAGCCGATGTCCCGCGAGCCGGAAGCGACGGTGGGCTTCATGGCCTTGCCGCCACCTGTCTCGGGATAGCGCAGGACCAGCCGGAAGGTCGGGTTCTGCGAACGGCCCTCGCTGATCGCCAGCGTGATGGTGCGCCGCCCAGTATAGATCGTCATGTTGGTCTCGGCTCCGCCGATCACCGGCTTGATCGACACGGTCGTTCGGTTCGACAGAACTTCGACCTCAAAGGCCTCGCTGTCGCCCAAAAGCACGGAGTCGATCCGCTCCCCTGCCCCAAGCTCGATGGCGGTGTTGACGCGAAGTTGGGTGTCGAGGCGGATGACATCGACGGGGCTGTAGAGGACCGAGCGCACACGGGCGTCGGCCCCCATCGAGGCGGGCGCGACCTCGGCAAAGCTGGGCGATGCGATCACAAGGCCGGATGCCAAAAGCCCGGGAAGGAGGAAAGACGTGCGGGTCATGGGTTGGACTCCAGGGTTTCGGCATCGACGCGGTAGGAGGAGACGGTGAAGCCGAGCGGGTTTTCCCAGACATGGGCGAGGGAGCGTTCGGTCTTGGGCGCGAAGGAAAACTCGACTGTCGCCACGAAGGGCTGGGTCACGGGCTCCTGCTTTGTTTTGCGCAGGGTTTTCAGGAAGCGGATCTGGGCCACGTTCGGCGCGAGGAAGGTGATCCGGCGCACCGTCACGGAGACTTCCGCGCCCGGGCCATAGACATCGGGCGGATAGAAAGCATTGCCGCCGCCCTTGGACCAAAGAAGCCGGAGGCTTTCCTCGGCGCCCGCTGTTGAGCGGCGCTGTACGCTTTCGAGCCGGGCCTGGATTCCGGCGAGGAAATACCCCTCCCGGTCGGAGACATAGGCGACGAGCAGGCTTTGCTTCAGAGCCTCCTGATCCTCAATGCCTGTCGGAGTGACAGTCATGACCTTTTCGGCGTCGCCGGTCTGGCGATCCACCAGCACCGTGAAGACCTGAGTTTCCTTCAGGGGAAGGACCAGCACGAGGGCCGTGGCCAGAATGAGGCTGAGGGCCCCTGCCCCGCCGGCAACCACCCAAGCACGCCGGGCCGAGAGGCGCGGCTCGAGAATGAGATCGACATCAAATCCATGCGCCTCCATCGGCGTTCCTCCGTTACTCGGCAATTTCTGGGGCTCAACTCTTGTTGGGGGTGCGGCTGGCCAGGCGCATCGCGGTCTGCACCGCCGATCGCCCGATCTGACCTGCGGTATTGCCATTGAGGCGCGCGTCCGATGGCCGCCGCCCACCGGCATCCATCCCAGCAGCACCCCGTCCGGCCCCGATCCCGGCGGCAATGCCGGATCGGCCATAGCCTTTGGCGGTGTCAGCCGTGCGGAAGGTCGAACTCGCAACCCCGCCGAGGCCGGTTGCGGTTTGGGCCAGCGATTGGGCGATGGTCGGGACCATGGCCATGAGGCCGGTGCCGAGCATCATCACCACAACAAAGCTCAGCACGTCGCCAATAGTCTCGACATTGGTGAGCGAGGCGGGGGTGAGATCGCGGGCGATAGCAATGGTGAAGGCGGCCATGCCCGAGGTCAGCATCGGGTAAAAGGCAAAGCCCAGGGCCAGGTTCACCCATCGGTCAAAGAGGGCTGCTGTCACTTTGAAGAGCGTGCAAGCAATGGCAATCGGCGCGAAAATCACCAGGACGCCGATCATGATCTTGGCGGCCGAGATCACGATGATCGACACCGTAGCCATCAGGGCCGCGACGAGGAACATCAGGAGGCCCGCGAGGGCCCCGGTGATGTAGCTGCCGTTCTGGCTGATCGCCTGGCCCACATCGAGGGCCTGCAGATAGAGCGAATCCAGCCCATTATAGAGGTTACCGGATCCGCCGCCGAAGGCATTCATCACCACGGCGCCGATCTCGCTCGGGGCATTGGTCAGGACACCATAGACCGCGTTGAAGTTGGTCCAGGACGACAGAAACGCCGAGGCGACAGCGATACGGACCATCAGACCGAGCCCGTTTCGGAGCGTCATCGGCACCGCCTGCGCCATCAGATTTATGCCGACCAGCGCCACCACCAACACCGACCCGATGCGAAAGACCGGCACGATCTCTGCGGCGACCGCATCAAAGGCGGTGGCACCGACCGCTGTCGCGGCGGCGTCCACTTGGGTCAGGATGTCAGCGATGATGGCCATAGATCAATTCGCCCGACAGGATTTCTCAAGGGCGCGGTAGAGAATTTCGACTTCGTGCTGTTCGGAAGCGAGATAGGTTTCCAGCGCCGGGCGGTCCGCATCGGTCAAGGCTGCCGGGGGCTTGCCCAAAACCTCCGTGATAAAGGCCTCGAACGGGTAATCCGCGAAGAGGCAGCCACAGGCCTCGCTGGCGAGCTGCCGCTTCCTGGCCGAGGTGATGTAGGCTTGCCTCGCAGCGCCTTTGAACCGCCAATCGGTGATCCCATCCGGCAATGCGATGACTTCCTCGCAGGCCACCTTCTCGGCCCCTGCGAATACTCCCGTCCCGCGTCGCTGCATCTCGGTCAGCAATTCCAGCGCAAGATCAGCATCCTGGGCCCCCACCGCTTCCCGGGTCTGTTCCATCAGATCAAGATCGCTGACAGTCGTAAGGTCTTCCGCCAGACCGAGGCCCGGAAGGAGGAAGGTGAACACGGCGGCGGCCGTCAAAAGAAGCCCGCGCCGCATCAGTTCGCCCCCGAATAGTCGAAGAAGCTCTTTTCCTTGGCCTGTTCCGCCGCCCAGTTGACCCCGGTCTGCCCGGTGGCAAGGCCGGTCGCGGCGTTCAGCCGCCACATCTGGCCCAGCATGTAATTGGTCTCGGCCGCCATGCGGGTATTGAGGTCGATGCTTTCCTTCAGAGTGTCCTGGCTCGCGATCTCGTCCACCAGCCCGTCGATCCGCTCGAGGCTTTGGGCCGCCTCGTCATAGGAAAGCTGCGCGACCCCCATGGCCGTGGCACTTGCGGCCGCTGTCTGCGCGATCCGCTTGTCCTGCGGGTTGGTCGAGGAAGAGAGTCCCGCCAGTGTCTCGGAGGAAAGGCCCGCGCTTGCGAGCGTGTCTTCCATATACTCGGCGGCCATCTTGTCGCCCATGGTGACATTGCCATCGAGCAGGCTGGCCATCAGGCTGTCGAAATCCCCAATCGCGATGGCATCTATGAAGCCGGACAGGTCCGTGATTTTCGCCGCCCGCGACCGCAGATCCAGGGCCGAGTTGTAGAGGCTAGCGATTTCGTTGAGGCCGGAAATGGACCCAAGGATGCCTTCCAGATTGGTGATTTGTTCAAGGCCGTTCTCGACCTGCTTTTTCAGCTCCTCGATCTGCGCGATCTGGTTTTCGGCATCGCGCAGGGCGGCCTGCAACTGCTCGATGTTCTTGGCGAGGTTGGTGCCATCGATGACCGGCACACCTTGCGAATGGGCCACCGAGCCAAGGAGGCAAAGGCAGAGCGCGGCGGCTGACGCCACCCGTTTATTGAACATCGGAATACTCCCAGAATGTCGAATACTGCAGGGCTTGCGCCGCGTCAGAGAGACCACCGGCCGCCTCGACCTTCACGGCCCCGGCCCGGAGCCGCAGCGTCAGGGCCATCAGCCGCGCGCGTTCTGCGATCATGTAAGTGTTCTGATCGACCGCCTCTTTCGGGGTCTGGGGCTTGGCCTCTTCCAGAAACCCCTTGATCCGCGCCATGGCGGCTTCAATCTGCCCACTCTGCTGGCCCGAATAGCCGATGAAGGCGGAGGACATGTTGCCCCATTCGGCACTGGCACCATCGACACCCGCAAGGGTGCCGGTCACATCGGCGCCGGTGATCTCAGAGAGATAGGCATCGTAGAAGCCCGAGATCCGGCGGACGTAGTTCTGGGTCTCCTCGAAGGGCGGGATGCCATCGTATTTCTGGACGTTGCCGGGCCCGGCGTTATAGGCCGCGAGTGCGAAATCGATCCGGCCAAAGGCGTTGAGCTGCGTTGCCAGATAGCGCGCGCCACCGTCAAGGTTCTGTAACGGATCACTCGGGTCCACGCCGAGATCGGCTGCCGTGCCCGGCATCAATTGGCAAAAGCCAAGCGCGCCAACCGGGCTGATCGCAGCATTGTTGAAGGCGCTTTCCTGCTTGACCAAAGATTGGAACAGGATGCGCCAGGTCGTGGGCGTGAGGCCAACCTTCACCACACCGGGATGCGTTTCATAGCGATGGGCCGTGGCGATGATCATCGCCTCGACCGTCTCGCCCTCGCCGAAAAGCCGTTGGCTTTCCGGGCTGGTCTCGTCGAGCGGATAAACCGCATCCGCAGGCGGAAACGTACCTCTGCCGTCCTCAAAACCGCTCAGATCGGTCGTGCCGGTCGTGTCTGCCAGGAACCGCTCATAGGCGGCCAGCTGCTCGTCCTCGATTTCATTGAGGCGGGTCTGTTGCCCGAGTTTCTCTTCCTGCTTCAAGGCATCCTGCGCCTGCTCGGCCAGGCGCGAGATCAGGTTCGACACGCGCGTGCCGTCGATGATCGGCACGCCTTGCGCGAGGCCGATCAACGGCAGCGCCGTCGCACAGGCAATCCCGAGAAGGAGGGCGGAGCGCATGGGGTTTCAGTCCCCGCAAGCCACAGTCGGGGCGCTCATCGTGCTGACCACGACACGGCTACCGTCGGTCTGGGTGCGCGCCGCGAAATACTTGCCCTCGGCGCGGAATTGGCCGTGGCAAGGCGAGACGGCCCCGGTTTCGACGCCTTCGCAGGCGGACAGCGCCGCGAGACTGACAAGGAGAAGGAGCTGGCGTAACGAAGCGCCGATCATCAATTTGCGGGTATTCATTGCATGTCCTTCCAGAAATCGGGGATATCGCGCCAACCGAAGGGCGCGCGGTCTTCGCCACTCCGCCCTCCACCGAGCACCGCGAGATGCGAGCCGAGGGCGGCGAGATCCATGTTGACGAAGACTGAGTCGCCAGCCGACCGCAGAAGTGCCAGTCTCAGGCCGCCGGTCGGTGTGCAGAGGAACTCGGACTCTTTCTCGTTCAGGCGCAGAATCCGGTAATCCTCGGGGTTGGCCCGCGGGTTCGGATAGAGGAGCTGCGTCACCACGCTTTCCGCGATGATCTGGCCGACCTTCGACTGCGTCAGATGTGTCGGTGTCTGAGTCAGCATCATCACGGCGGTATTCTTCTTCCGCATGGTGACGAGCCAGTCGTGCAGGCGTTTCTCAAAAATCGGATCGTCGAGCATCTTCCAGGCTTCATCGATCACGATGAGGGTCGGTCGACGATCCTCGATCACCCGCTCGATGCGGCGGAAGAGATAGGCCAGCAGCGCCGAGCGTTCGGTGCCAAGATCGAGGATTTCCGACATATCGATGCCGACCACATCCTCGCCAAGGCTGATCTCAGAAGCCGCCCCTGGCCCGAAGAGCCAGCCATAACGCCCGCCCTGCCCCCATTCGCGGACGCGGGAGACGAGATCGCCTTCGTCATCGGTCGATGCAACCAGCGTGCCGAGACCATCGAAGGTGCGCAGACGCGGATCGGCGGCCACGATCTGACGCACGGCGGCATTGAGGCTGACCGTCTGCGCGGTCTCGAAGCCGCGCGTGCTGGCGAGGATGTCACCCAGCCAATCGGTGAGCCAAGCCGCGCCACGTTCATCGACCTCGGTCTGGAACGGGTTCAGTCCCGTGGCCTCACCGATCCTGATCGCGGAATAGCTGCCGCCCAGGGCGCGCACCGCCATTTCCAAACCACGATCCTTGTCAATGACGAGGATGCGGGCATTCACCCGTCGCGCCTGTGCCATCAGGAAGGCCGTGCCAAGGGTTTTGCCCGAACCGGTGCGGCCAAGAACGAGCGTATGACCGGCACTTGGCTCCGCCCCGCGCGCGCCTTTGTCGTGGAAATTGAAGCGGTAAAGGCTTGATGTCACAGTCGGCAGGCCGGTGATCACTTCACCCCATGGGGATTGGGATTTCGGACGACCTTCGGCGACGCGGTGAAGTGCGGCGAGATGTGCGAAGTTTTGCGCCGAGATCAGCGCAGTGCGGGGGCGGTAAGCCCAATTGCCGGGGGCTTGGGCAAACCAGGCGGCGCGGGCGGCAAAGCTTTCCCGCACCAGTGTCGCACCGCAATCCTGCCCTGCGCGCCAGACTTCCGAGGCGGCTTCTTCCAGCTTTTCCGGGGTCTCTGCCGTGACCATTACGGTCAGATGGTGCTTGCCAAAAACCTGACGGCCGGAGGCGACATTATCCGCGGCCTCATAGAGCTCCTGACGCAAGGTCTCTGCCGCGTCTTCAGAGGCCCGCATCTGCCGCGCGGTACGCTTGATGCGTTCCTCGATCTCGTTGTTCCGCGCCGGGGTGAAGCTGTTGGTGATGGTGATGTCGTAGGGCAGTTCCAAGGCATCGAGCATCCGCGCCCAGGTCCGCGCCGGATAGGATTTGACCCCGAAGATCGCCCCGAAGCGCCGTGTGCCAGAGGTTTCGATCTCGACTCGCTTGCCCGTGAAGAGGAACTGGCTGCTCGACAGGCTTTCCGCGAGGAACTGGCTCTTCATGGGCACGGCTTTGACCACCGGTTGCCCGATCACCCCACCCAGAAGCCCGAGCCATTCCCCCGAGCTAACGGTCAGGCGCCGAAACCCCATGCCTTGGGCGACCCCGGCCAAAAGTCCCATGGCTTCATTGAGCCGCTCTGCCCGCGCGCGCAGGTCATCGGTGAAGGCGGCCTTGAAAAGTGCGCCCATTAGGGGCAGGCGCTTCAAGGTGGTCGGGCGCAAGATGACCGAGACCATTAGAACTCGGCGCTTCAGGTCGCGGGAGACAAGATGGGCTTGCCAACGCCGGTCTACGGCGGCGGCAAAAGCATCCGCGTCGACGCCTCCCTTGGCGTCAAGATCTGCATCGAAGGTCTTGAGCTGCGGCCAGTCCGGCAGGGTCAGTTTCGAGATATGAAAACCGAAGCCTTCGCCCAACTGCCCAATCAGCCGGGCAAGCGAGGCCGGGACGAGGGAAATCTCTCCCTCTTCCACGGTGAAACTATCGAGACCGTCGACCACGGCAGAGGCGATCAGATCGCCTTGCCGGGTCAAGATCAGATCATCGGCGGGTGCCGACAACCATGGCAGATGCCGCGCCAGCGTCTCGGCGCCAAGATCCTCGGCCCTAAGGACGGATTTCAGGGCGGGGGTGGCCGGGAACAGGGATTTCAGATCAGCTGACATGACGGTCTCCGCCAAAGGCTGACTTGTTTCGCGTGCGAGGGGTGCGGGAGAAGACCACCGCTGCCGTCTCAAAAAGGTTCGGGTTTCGGTCTGCCACGAACCACAGGACCGGATAGCCCAAAACCCCGATGAGCAGGAAACGCCAGTCATTCGCCCCGACAAAGGGGATGACCGAGCCCAGCATCAGGCTCACGAAATACCCGATCGGCAGGCCGAAGATCTTCGGCGGCCGGGTGAGGCCGAGGAACAAAGGCGCGTCATGCATGGGGAAAGATCCGGATCGGGCCGGCGGGCGGGGGCTATACGAGCCCCCTGCCCTACCGACTATCGAGCATTAGGGAGCAGCAAAGCCGTCGATGATCGTCGCGGCCGAGAAGACCAGCACGACACCGAAGAAGATCGCGAGGAACAGCGGCCAGTTCAGGCGGCCGGTGAACATCATGTAACCCGCTGCCACCACAGCGAGGATGGCGATCAGCCGCCCGATCGGGCCGGTCAAGCCATCGACGACGACCTGCAGCATGTTTTCCAAGGGATCGAGGTTCTGTGCGAGGGCAGGTTCCGCGAGGATCGCAAAAAACGGCAGGGCCAGAAGCAGGGTGCGCAGCGAAAGGCGCGGCAGCTGCGCGCCCGAGAAAAATCGAACCATCAGGTTACTCCAATGCAAGGGTGGTTGTGGTCAGCCGCAGCACCTTGGCCACATGGCCCTCGGTCTCGGCATAGGGGGGAATGCCGCCATATTTCCGGACCGCCTCGGGTCCGGCATTATAGGCGGCGAGCGCCAGATCAGGCGCGCCAAAATCTTCAAGTTGGGTCAGGAGATACCGCGCAGACCCGCGCAAATTCTCCTTTGGGTCATAGGGATCGACGCCAAGCACCGCGGCAGTGTCCGGCATGAGTTGGCCAAGGCCGATCGCACCCACCGCCGAGCGGGCGTCCGGGTTGAAGCCTGACTCCACGGCGATATTGGCGCGGAAGAGGGCCAGCCATTCTGTCCCCGTCAGCCCAGCTTCTTTCAGCCCGGGATGGCGCAGGTAGTCGTCGCCGACATCCAGCACCAATTCCTCGATGTCGGCGCGCCCTGTGGGGCCGCGCCCGGACCTCTCGCCGCCATAGGAGGCCCGCCAAACTGTGGCATCTGGGTTTTCAGACGGCTCAGCCTCCGTCT
>Ga0255097_1000476_pt1 | contig 16586 bp, 15 predicted proteins | sample Colum_Atlam_RepB_2_FD_188436 | JGI IMG/M metagenome (GOLD analysis project Ga0255097, IMG submission 188436) | Freshwater microbial communities from Columbia River, Oregon, United States - Colum_Atlam_RepB_8d | ecosystem: Environmental > Aquatic > Freshwater > River | place: USA: Oregon...
AAGCTCCCGCCCTCCCGGCAGCGGCCCGCGACAAAAAAAGGCCCCGCAAGCGGGGCCTTCTTCCTGCTGCATCGGCAACGGTCAAGCCGCCGAATTCTTTGCTTCGCTGTTCTCGTAGACGATGAAGGGCTTGGCCTCGCCGCGCACCACTGCGTCGTCGACCACCACCTTGCTGACGTTGGTCATCGACGGCAGGTCGTACATCACGTCGAGCAGGATGTTCTCCATGATCGTGCGCAGGCCGCGGGCGCCGGTCTTGCGCTCCTTGGCGCGCCGGGAGATCGCCCGCAGGGCGTCCTCGCGGAACTCCAGGGTCACGCCTTCCATCTGGAACAGCTTGGAGTACTGCTTGACCAGGGCGTTCTTCGGCTCCTTGAGGATCGACATCAGGGCCTTCTCGTCCAGTTCCTCGAGCACCGCCAGGACCGGCAGGCGGCCGACGAACTCGGGGATCAGGCCGAAGCGGATCAGGTCGTCCGGCTCCACCTTGGCGTACAGCTCGTTGACGGCCCTGGAATCGTCCTGGCTCTTGACCTCGGCCTGGAAGCCGATGCCCGCCTTGACGGTACGGTTCTGGATCACCTTGTCCAGGCCGGCGAAGGCGCCGCCGCAGATGAACAGGATGCTGGCCGTGTTGACCTGCAGGAATTCCTGCTGCGGGTGCTTGCGGCCGCCCTGCGGCGGTACGCTGGCGATGGTGCCTTCCACCAGCTTGAGCAGGGCCTGCTGCACGCCCTCGCCCGAGACATCGCGGGTGATCGACGGGTTTTCCGACTTGCGCGAGATCTTGTCGATCTCGTCGATGTAGACGATGCCGCGCTGGGCCTTCTCGACGTCGTAGTCGCACTTCTGCAGCAGCCGCGCGATGATGTTCTCCACGTCCTCGCCGACATAGCCGGCTTCGGTCAGCGTGGTGGCATCGGCGATCGCGAAGGGCACGTCCAGCAGGCGCGCCAGGGTCTCGGCCAGCAGGGTCTTGCCCGAGCCGGTGGGGCCGATCAGCAGGATGTTGGACTTGGCGATTTCCACGCCGTCCTGCGAGCCCTTCACCGACAGGCGCTTGTAGTGGTTGTAGACCGCAACCGAGAGGATCTTCTTGGCCGTTTCCTGGCCGATCACGTACTCGTCCAGCACCGCCCGGATTTCCTGCGGCTTGGGCAGGCCCTTGGTGCTGGGCTTGGCGTGCACTTCCTCACGGATGATGTCGTTGCACAAATCGACGCATTCGTCGCAGATGTACACCGACGGGCCGGCAATCAGCTTACGGACCTCGTGCTCGCTCTTGCCGCAGAAAGAGCAATAAAGGACCCGTCCGTTGTGTGCGCCGCTCCGTGTCTCGTTCGTCATCTCACTTCCTCTGCCGGGCTCGTGACGGCCCGGTGACACCTGTATAGCACAGTGCCTTTTAGCTGCAAAACCCGTGACGGACGCTGAACCGCTTAGCGGCCGATTTCGCCCCGCTGGGTGAAGATCTGGTCGATCAGGCCGTAGTCCTTCGCCTGCTCGGCGTTCAGGAAGTAGTCGCGCTCGACGTCGCGGGCGATCTTCTCCAGCGGCTGGCCGGTGTGTTCAGCCATCAATTTGTTCAGTTTTTCGCGCAGATACAGGATTTCGCGGGCCTGGATCTCGATATCCGTGGCCTGGCCCTGGGCGCCGCCCGAGGGCTGGTGGATCATGACCCGTGCATTCGGCAATGCGAAACGCTTGCCCTTGGCGCCGGCCGACAGCAGGAAGGCACCCATGCTGGCCGCCTGGCCGATGCACATGGTGGCCACGTCCGGCTTGATGAAGCGCATGGTGTCGTAGATCGACAGGCCGGCGGTGACCACGCCGCCCGGCGAGTTGATGTACAGATGGATGTCCTTGTCCGGGTTCTCGGACTCCAGGAACAGCAGCTGTGCCACGATCAGGTTCGCCATGTGGTCCTCGATCGGCCCCACGACGAACACGATGCGCTCCTTCAGCAGGCGCGAGTAGATGTCGAAGGCGCGCTCGCCGCGGGCGGTCTGCTCCACCACCATCGGGACAAGCTGGGCGAGGGTCTGGTTATCCATTGAACCTTCCTGAATCGTTTTGATTATCGAGGGCGCCGCCGGGGCGCGAAGGCCCCGGCGGCCTGGATGCTGCTTTCCTTAGCCTTGGGCCGGACGCTGCGGATTCAAGAGCTCGTCGAGAGAAAGCGTCTTGTCCGTGGGCGTGACGCCGGCGATCAGGGTATCCACCACCTGGTCCTCCAGCACCATGGCGCGCAGGCCCTGGAGCATCTCCGGGCGGCTGCGGTAGTAGGCCTTGACCTGCTCGGGCTGCTCGTAGTCGGCGGCCATCTCCTCCAGTGCCTGGTCGACGCGGGAGGTGTCGAGCTGCACCTTCTGGGTCTTGATCACCTCGCCGATCAGCAGGCCCAGCGCCACGCGCTTCTGCGCCTGCTGTTCGAACAGCGCATCCGGCAGCAGCTCGGCGTGCTTGTCCTTCGGCACGTTGGCCATGTTCATGCGCGAGACCGCTTCCTCGCGCAGGCGCGGGATTTCTTGCGCGATCAGGGCCTGCGGAATCTCCACCGGGTTGGCGGCGAGCAGCTGCTCCAGGACCTGGCCCTTGAGCTGGTTGCGCACACCCTTGTCGCGCTCCTTCTCCAGCGCCGTGCGGCACTTGGCGCGCAGGCCGGCCTCGCCCGCACCCTCTTCCACCGAGTGCAGCTTGAGGAAGGCCTCGTCGATGGCCGGCAGCACCGGCTCCTTCACTTCCTTGAGCGTCACCGCGAACTGCGCGGTCTTGCCCTTCAGGTTCTCGGCGCGGTAGTCCTCCGGGAAGGCCACGTCGACCGAGAACTGCTCGCCGGCGGCATGCCCGACGATGCCGTTCTCCAGGTCCGGCAGGAACTGCGAGGAACCCAGCTCGATCGTCACGTCCTTGCCCTCGCCGCCCTGGAAGGCTTCGCCCTCGAGCGTGCCGAGGAAATCCAGGGTCGCGACGTCACCCTTGGCGGCCGGGCCGGTCTTGGTTTCCAGCGTGCGGCGCGCCTTGCGCAGGTTCTGCACCAGGCGGTCCACGTCGGCCTCGCCCACTTCCACCACCGGGCGCTCGATCTTCAGCTGCGACAGCGGGTTCAGCGTGATTTCCGGATAGACCTCGAAGTGCGCCACGTACTCCAGCGCCTCGCCGGACTTCTCGGCGGTGATGTCGATCTTGGGCGCGCCGGCCGGGTTGACGCCGGCCTGGTTCACGGCTTCCGGGTAGGTCTGGTTGACGATGTCGGAGATCGCATCGAGACGCGCCGACTCGCCGTACTGCTGCTGGATGACCTTGAACGGCGCCTTGCCAGGCCGGAACCCCGGCAGCTTGGCACGGCTGGCGAAGCGCTTCAGGCGCTCGTCGACGGCCTTCGAGACGCGCTCGGCGGGAACGACCACACGCATTTCACGACGCAGACCGCTCGATGCCTCAACTTTAACTTCCATGGATATCGCTCTGATTGGAAATACTGTTTATTGATTTGATGGTGCGAAAGGCGAGACTCGAACTCTAGGTCCCCGCGCAATCTTTCTGATATTTCAATGACTTAAGACGACCAACAGTCGGAGACTGGATCACCTTTCTGGATCAAACGGCAATTGTAGCCGCTGCGAGCGGAGACTGACAGTGCGCCGCAGCAGGCTAAGGCGAAGGCCCAACCGAAGCTTAGGGGGGCGGAACACTCTTGAGGGGGCGCCCTAAGACGAACGCCGCACAGACAGCAGCTAGAACGAGCACAGCAACGGCAAACCCAGTCAGGTGCCCCAGGAGGCCGACAAACCATACTATGGCCCCGGAGCACGTCATGAACATGAAACCCGTTACGCATTTATCCATGGATGAGACGTAGTGGCGGTCGGCCTCAGTTCTGCTCTCACGGAAGGACTCAGTAATCGCATACATGGATATCAGCACGGCGCCCGGCACGGAAAAGGCGACACCGCAGACGGAAATCGCGAGCCAGGCAGTCCTGTGATCCACCGATAGCATGGCCATAAGCGATGCCACTTGGACACCCAGGAGCCCAGCCATGAAGGCAGCCGCGTACCGCAACCGCTCGTTGGTGGCCATTCGGCAGTCTGAGTGCCGGAGCGATTGACTAGCGGAGCTAGTAGCTACCGCAGGGGGCGCTAACCCAAAACTGCGGCGGCTGGCGATGCGTAATTAGCGGTAATCGTAAGGATTCTGAGAACCCTTCTGCCCAGTGTATGGATTGGTGTTCCCGCGCGTTGAATAATTGTCGTACGGGTTGTTGTTTGGGGCAGAGCGGTAATGACCCTGGACATAGGTCCCGTCGCGCTTCACGTACGGATCGACATAAGTGTCTCGCGCCGCTGCGCTGAAAGCGGCCGCGGCCAAGAGAGCTGCAACGAAAAGACGCATAAGTTCCCCCTCTTCGGTTTGCTACCGGGTGCCTAGCGTGCCCCCGCTCGACGCCCAGCGCAACCTGACTGAGTCGTCAGGACTACTGATGTCCCTGAAATTCAGCGGGTCCGCGCCGCGAACGACAGGGCTCGTGGCATTCGAGGGCGGACTATTTCCACACAAAAATCCGCGAGGACATATCACTATCGACGGCGGATTATTTTCCCCCCCTGGGGGGTCTCCTCCCTAGGCAAACCAAGGCCGGCCGCCCAATTCGGCACGGAGAACTTTTGCCCAAAGGCGAGACAGAGGGCACAGACTGCAGTGGTGCCTACCACAGCCGCAACGGCAAGGGAGATCGTGGCACCCAGTAAGCTAGCGACAATCAACCCGGGCACCGAGAGGACAGCAACCGCAGCCAAGGCCGCCCGCACCCAAGGGTGCAGCGCATTCACGTTCTTCATTGGCCCTCCCCTCAGAACGGAATTGCTTCGACATCGGGGATGGCAGCCAGTGTTGCTTCAGCGTGCGCCGCCTGGGCCTCCGCCATGGCTGCAAGCCGTTCCAGCAATACGGGAAGCAAGGCCACCGTGGCCAGCTTGGTTGCGCGACCGCAGTCAGACCAAGCCTTTACGTCTGATGGATCGCCGTCGCCATCTAACCCGAGAATAGCGACGAGCCGCCAGTCCTTGTTAATGCGAAAAAAGCCCAGGCCAAGCTCTTTGCTGGGGAGGAGTACGTACTCGCTAAGACCGAGGTTGCACTGCACTAGGTGCTGCTCGACCCCCCCTGACCCGCTCTGCAATTGCGTCTAGGGATTTATTTAAACGGTCTGCGGCGTTGCCCAATTTGGGCAGGAGATGGTCTGACATTTTTCTGTCCTCAGGTCGGCCAGCTTCGGCCCATGGCGCTTCAGTTACGAAGCCTTCATCCGCGGCAGCTTTACCCGCCGCGTTGGCTTAATGATAACACTGGCTGACGATGCGCCGCTCCAAAAGGACCGGTTTGGTGCGCCTATGTAATCCACTGTTCCAAATATAGCCTTGACAATATGGAACACAGGCGCAATAGTGTGCACACCTTTTAGAGCAATAGAGCTACCCATGAGCCGTGTCTTTGCTTACTGCCGCGTGTCCACCACCGATCAGACTTCCTCCAACCAAGCGCAGGAGATCGCCGCCGCAGGCTTCGCCATCACCCCCCAGCGGATCATCAGCGAAACCATTAGCGGCTCCGTGGCTGCGAGCGAGCGCCCTGGGTTCACCAAGCTGCGCGACAAGCTGGAAGCCGGTGACGTGCTGGTGGTGACGAAGCTGGACCGCTTAGGGCGAAATGCGATGGACGTGCGGCAGACGGTCGAGGCCCTCTCCCAGCAGGGAGTCCGCGTTCACTGCCTCGCACTAGGCGGTGCCGACCTGACGAGCCCCGCCGGCAAGATGACGATGCAAGTAATCGCCGCAGTAGCAGAGTTCGAGCGTGATCTTTTGATTGAACGCACGAAGTCCGGTATGGAGCGGTCACGCGCAGAGGGCAAGGCACCTGGCCGCCCGAAGGCGCTGTCCGAGGCGCAGGAAGCGGAGGCGCGGAGGCGCTTGGACGCGGGAGAGAACGTCAGCGAAGTTGCGCGGGTGTTGAACACCAGCCGTATGAACGTCTACCGCGCGGCGGGCAAGTACACGAGGCCGACTAAGTCTCAGGTTGCCGGATCAGCAGGGCGGAGGAAGTGAGCGTGGCCCCCAAGAAGCGACAGAAGGTGCGACCAGTGAGAGCGCACGGGAACGTGGCCGCGCTTTGTCTGTTCGGCGTTATAGCAGTCCCCGCGCTGTGGAGTGTTTCTCCGTGGCTTCTGGCGATAGCTGCGGCAGGCATAGCAGTCAGCGCGTATTCCCCTGCGCCACGTAGTTAGCCCGCAGGACTAACCGCCGGGCAGGCTTTCAGCCTCGCTAAGAGCCTTAGGCGCTTCAAGTAAGCATCCATGTTCGCTGCGGTGCGGAGCGGATTGCAGGTTGAGATATACAGGAAAATCTCATCGAGACTGTTGGAGCCAAAGCACGATAGCCGTTCTGCCAGCCTGGGGGTCATCTCCGGCAACCCCACCGGGACTGCCTCCAAGGCTTGATAGAACCCGCAATCAAACCATGTGGCCGTGCCTAGCGGCTTCCTATCCCGGTTCAAGATCAGATAGCGCCCGTCCGCCTGCCGCTTGAGCAGTGCAGGAAAGCACAGGACCATGAAGCGCTGCGGCATGGCATCCCCCGGTATTCAGGGGAGAGATTTAACACTCCGCAGGGGATTCTGGGAGCCGCGGCGCGGCGCGGTCACGAATTCTGGTCACAGCCGGAAGTAAAGCCCTGTTGCGTAAAGGCACGCGGTAGACATCGCAGATATTTCTGTGCGCACTCGCCGGCTACATGTCATCGATTTGCGCAAAAGTGCTTCTCATAGAGTTGCGGGCAACGCCGGCCGATAAACGGTAAATCGCTGCCATCGCCGCGACAACCTTAGGAATATTAGTTGCGGATGTGTCGATGATTGCCTTATTGCAACCATCTTCCTCCAGACCCGGATTACGGTCGCACCGCTTGCGCTATTGCAAGCCATCGATCATGAAGGGTGGAGCATGTTGGAGTTCTGGAGCCGCGCCGTATACATCCGCGTTTCGGGATATGAGTGCTGGGTGGAGTGGCTACCCCATGACGGATTCCTTGGAGCAGCGCCGCTCAACTGGCCGCCCGCAAGAGGCCGCTGGGGCTCCTGCCGCCACGGAGGTAGCCTCTTCCTCATGGCGGGCCGTCTCGCTGGGGTACTGTCGCGCGTCCGCACTAGCGCCACGCCTTTGAGCGCGGGGCCGCAGTGACATTGCCACCGCCGCGCCAGCCCCCGGTTTGGGCCATCTCAGCCTGACCAAGCCGCGCCCTGAGGAAACACGTGCCCCGCCCGGGAAGACGCAGGCGGGGCTCTTTGCTACCAAGGGCGGCTGGCCGGCGCTTCATCGAATAACGAAAGCTCTCCCGGTTTGGTGCCCCTAAGCAACCCCGCCGACATGGCGACGAATCCAAGAAGCCCGGCATGGCCCCTGGGAGCCCATAGGCGGCGCAAGGTGGCTTCTGCCGCACCCCAACCAGCGGGGTAACGCCCGGTGCGATCCTAAAGCTCTCTGCGGAGCCCTCGCGGTCTGGTGCATCTATGCCAAGAGAAGCGCCCGTGCGGCTGGAATGGTGCAACCATGCATCCGGAACCGCTGGAGGTTCCGGCAAGCCGGTCGCGTGTGGCCGATACAGTGTTTGTAAGCGTTTTTCGATTCTGGAGGCTCGCCCGCATCCTCAACACCACCCGGAGACAAATGACGACTGCATCCCCCAGCGAAACTCTTAACGTGCCGCACGGAACACCGCCGACCGGCCCATCTCGTGGGCAGATCAACTCATGGCTCCAGGCCGGGTACTGCGGCTGCAACGCGAAGCCTGCAAGCTGGGCACGCCTTCAGCAGCGCCACGCCACGGCGTTTATCCGATGGATACGCGGGGTGCCGTTTCCGGAACTCGTCCGGGCTCTGCGGGAGGACCATCGGCCCCTTTATGACGCCATGGTGCGCAAGCACGGCGAACCCCCGCCGCAATGACCGCCCATCCTCTGACCAGAACGGGCACCGACGAGGGGGACGTGCTCCATGGCGAGGATATGGACGACCGTGAGTTCATTCCTTTCAGGCGCCCTTGTAGCCCCCTGTCGCTATCCATGGTGGCAAGTGCGATTCAGGACCTATTGGAGGAAGAAGAACGCCGGGGCGTCCGCACCCGGAAGCGTCGCGCTGTGGACCAGAAAACATTTGAAGCCACGGTCGCGGCCGTGCTCTGTGACGTTGCCTTCCTGGAACTGACCGAGGCCTCCGCATGGGCCTCTGTGACGTTCGACAAGAGCGTCTTGGGATGCGGTGGGCGGTATCGGGCCGAAGCGCTGAGTACCAAGTTCCCGGAGGTGGTCCGTGCCCTGGCAGATCGCCAATGGATCGAGCTGGAGGTTGGCTACCACAAGCACCCTTTTATCTATGGCAGACCCAGCAGACGGACCCGCATCCGCGCTGGTGATTTGGTTAGACGTTCCTGGATCGGGGCCGGCCTCCGTATGGAGGACTTCGAACTGGACGACAGCGAGGAAGTCATCATCCTCCGCCGGCAGCGGATCGACCACAGAGACCGTGGCGGAAGCGTGGACTATGCCGACACCGAGACCACTAACAGGTATCGCGCAGAACTCCGCAGGATCAATGAATGGCTCCGAGCGGCCCCGCTGAACTTCCTTGGGACACCCAGCGATCGCCCTGTTGATCTTGGAGACCGCCGCTTGCGCCGCATCTTCAACGGGTCCTTCGAACGCGGCGGACGCCTATACGGGGGATTCTGGCAAAAGCTCAAGTCCGATGAACGCTTGTCTAGGCTGACCATTAGCGGCGCACCTGTGGTCGAACTGGACTATGGGCAAATGTCACTGCGGCTCCTGTACGGGGCGGCAAAAGTTCAACCGGCCTGGAGCGATGGGTATGCGGTGCCTGGCCTTGAAGGGCACCGAGAGGGAACGAAGAAGCTGCTTAATGCGATGCTCAATCGTGAGTCACCACTAACGAAGTACCCCAAGGGCCTCCGCTCCATGTTCCCTGCGGTAACCCCGGCCTGGGAGGCGGTTCGGCTGATAGAGGAGTTCCATCCGCCCCTCCGCGACCAGTGGCGCCCAAAGGTCGGCTTAGAGTTAATGTTCAGGGAGAGTTGCATCCTGATTGATGTACTACTCCTCTTAGCTGACATGAACATCACGGCCCTGCCTATCCATGATGCAGTCCTTGTATCCCAGAAGCATGCGGACATTACCAAGGGTGTCATGCTGGAGGTATTCCATAGGCATACATCAATACAGGGACAAGTAGGGATGAACAGTAGAAGAGAACCTTAAGGTTTATCTTCAGGTTCCCCACTAGGAAGGGTCGTAAGCCACGCGCCTTATGTCCCTTCTCCGCCAACCCTCTAAATCCCTCTGAGCCCGCCTAGCGGGCTTCCCGCAGTACCACTCTCGGCCCGCCTAAGTGCGGGCCTTTTTCGTTCCAGGAGTTTCCCGTGCCAAACATCATCAACGACGACGGCGGCGCCTTCACCATCGCTCTTTCGACAGGAGAGGAGGTGCTCGTTGATCGGGCAGATTTCCTCAAGCTGCCGGAGTTCATCAAGCGGGGGCGTTGGTTCATCAACCGCGATCACGCGGGCCGCCCTTACGTGTACTGCAATCGCGGCCAGCAACGCGAGGGCATTCAATCCCGGCCCGCGTGTCAGTCTGCCAGCCGCCGCAAGAATCCCAACACCCACGCACAGTGCGCCCCGGTCGCCCGGTTCATTGTCGGCGCTGCGCCGCGAACCCAGGTGCGATATCGGAACGGCAATCGCCTCGATCTCCGCCGCGCCAACCTTCACCAAGCTTAAAGGCGATCCATGGACCCAAACATTCCCCAAAAGCACATTGATCGCCTGCGGGGCGATCCCCTCTCAGCGCCGGCATTCGACGCACGATACGGCAGCGGCCAGGCTGCACGTATCCTGTCACAAGCTGAAGGACAGCCCGCCATCCCACAGCATCACATCGACCGCCTGAGAAACGACCCTGAATCCGCGCCGATCTTCGACCAGAAGTACGGCGCCGGCCAAGCCGCAAAAATCCTGCGGAATCAAGTCGAGCCCCCTATTCCGCAGCACCACATCGAGCGCCTCCGCGGCGATCCCGCGTCCGCCCCGGCGTTCGACCAGAAGTACGGCGTAGGTCAGGCGGCCCGCATCCTCGCGACCCCTCCAGACGCCGGCAAGGGCTTCGTGGGCACCGCAGCCGACATGGCCAAGGGCGCGGTCCGCGGCGGCATCAACACAGTCAACGAGACCGCCCAGGCGATCCGCGCGGTCGGCGGCTTCTTCGGCGGTGACGCCCTCCAGAACACCTTCGGCGACCTCACCTATGGCCCGGACGGACTCAAGTGGTCCTCCCCGGAAGAGCTGCAAGCTGCCCGCACGGCCGGCACGCTCGGCGAGGAGCCGACCCTCCCGAACCTGAAGGAGACCGAGACGCTGGCCGGTGGGATCACCGAGGGCGTCTCTCAGTTCCTCACGGGCCTCGCGGGGCTGGGCAAGTTCACCAAGCTGGCCAAGCTGGACGGAGCCATCGGCGCGGGCGGCAAGATCGCGGACGCGGCGGTGCGCTCGGCCACGGTCTCCGCGGTCGCCTTCGACCCCTTCGACGGCAACCTGGCGAACTTCGTGGAGCGCTACCCGAGCCTCCAGAACCCCGTCACGGACTTCCTGGCGGTCAAGGACGACGACTCGCAGGCCGAGGCGCGGCTCAAGAACGCGCTGGCGGACATGGTGGTCGGCATCCCCCTGGACCTGACCCTCAAGGGTCTCAAGGCCCTCCGTGCCCGCCGCCAGGGCCGCCTGGAGGACGCGGAGAAGCACCTGGAGGAGCTGGCCGACGCTGACGTAGGCCCCAACCCCAAAACGCCCGCAGAGGCCCCCGCAGGCGCCCAGACGGGCACCCCCAACGTGGACGGGCTGGTGAAGGATGTGGCCGGTGCCGAAGGGCGCTCCGCCTCCGTCGCCAAGGTGGCCGGCCAGGAACCCCAGGCGCTCCCGCAGCTCCCCAAGCGCCCCATCAAGCTCGACGAGGGGACCGCCAAGTCCCTGACGGACTCCATCAGGGCCTCCGTGGATCGCGCCAAGGCGTCCGAGAACGGACCCGTGGATGCCGGCCTGGGTGACCCCTTCAACGACTTCTTCCGGGACAACCAGGACTTCAACGTCAACAAGCTGCTGGAGACCGGCGGTGATGGCGTGAGGTCCGCGCTGTACATCATGGAGGACATCGGCGAGGCATACCGCCCACAGATCGACGCGGCCCGAGGCGGAGAGACCCGCTCCTTCGAGACCGTCCGCGCGGCGGCGGCGAGTATGGCCCGCATGACCGGCAACGACCCCGGCCGCTTCCTGGCGGCGCTGGTGGACGACGCCAAGAGCATGAAGGCCGTCGAGTCCCGCCTGTACGCATACAAGAACTTCACGCTGACCCTCGCGGACTCCGTGAAGCGCCTGGCGCAGCAGGTGGAGGAAGGCGTCCCCGGCAAGTTCGGGAGCATGGATGCGCTGGCCACCGAGTTCGCCCGTCGCGCCGAGTTCCTGGCGAACGTCCAGTCGATGACCAAGGCGGTCCAGAGTGGCACCGCACGCGCCGTGAGCGCCGGCCGCCTGGGCGCCAAGGTCTCCCCGGCGATGACCCGTGCCATCGAGAGTGGCAACTTCGGTGCCGCCGGCAGCGCGGACCTCGCCACGATCCAGCGTGTCGCGAAGGCCGTAGCCTCCTCCGGTTCCCCTGAGGAAGTCCTCAAGGCAACCCGCATGTCCCTGGCGGACAAGACTGGCGAGGCCGTCTACCGCTTCTGGATCAACTCGATCCTGTCCGGCCCTGCCACGCACCTCGTCAACGGCACCTCCAACTTCGTGAAGGCCGCGGCGCAGACCGGCGAGGAGTACCTCGCAGGTGTCTATGGTGGCAACGCGAAGCAGCGGGCCGTGGCCGTGCGGACGTTCGCCGAGATGGCGCACCAGACCGTGGAGGCGTGGCGTGTCGCCCGTAAGGCGCTCAACGCTGGCGAGAACATCCTGGACGACAAGGCGCTGGTCACCGACCGCGCGAACTTTACCCAGGTCTCCGCGGAAGACCTCGCCAAGGCCATCGAGAGCGGCCAGTACGGCGCCGCGATCCTGAAGGCGGGCCACGCGCTGTTCAACTACCCCACGCGCCTCCTGGCCAGCGAGGACGAGTTCTTCAAGCAAATCTCCTACCGTGCCCGCGTATCCGCGAAGGCGCAGGTGGATGGACAGGCCCTCGGCCTCAAGGGCGCGGACCTCGCGAACTTCGTGGAAGATCGCATGGCGAAGGCCATCGACCAGACCAACGGCTCCGCATACGGCCCGGATGGAAAGCCGCTGGACGAGGACGCACTCCTCTACGCCCAGCAGGCGACCTTCACGCAGCCTCTAACTCGGGGTGGGTTCGCAGAGGGGATTCAGACATTCGCAAACAGGTCCCCCTGGATGCGGTTGGTGTTACCGTTCATCAAGACACCAACCAATGTGCTGAGTGACTGGTGGCAGCGTAGCCCGCTGCATCTTCAGAACTATGAGGACCTGGCCGCAGGCGGCGAACGGCGAGCAAAAGCAGCCGCTCGCCTCACCACAGGCGCCGCCTTCTACACCACCGCCGGGCTCCTCGTGAACTCCGGCGTCATCACCGGCTCCGGCCCGAACGATCCCGAGACGAAGAAGCTCTGGAAGGCCGCCGGCAACCAGCCGTACAGCCTGAAGGTCGGCGACAAGTGGGTGGCGTACAACCGCATGGACCCCTTCGGGATGTTCTTCGGACTCGCTGCGGACATCGGCGACATCGCGCAGCACACCGAGTCCCGCGAGGCCGGCGAGCTGGGCGAGATGGCGCTCATGGCCTTCAGCCGCAACCTGTCCAACAAGACATACCTGCGGGGCCTGGCCGACGTGATGGACGCTCTCTTCGAGCGCGGCCCCCAGGTGGACGAGAAGGTCTCCCGCCTGTTGCAGAGCTACGCCTCCGGCTTCACGCCGTTCTCCGGCTACCTCAACGGCGTCAAGGACGATCCGCACATGCGCGAGGTGCGCTCCATGGCGGACGCCGCCGCGAACCGCATCCCCGGCCTCAGTGCCGCCCTGGACCCCCAGCGGAACATCCTCGGTGAGATCACGATGGCCTCCGAAGCCGGCGGCCTGTCGCCGTGGGCAATCACCACGGACAAGCCCGATCCCCTCGCGGAGGAGCTGGTGCGCCTCTTCGACGTGACCGGCGAGAAGATGATGAAGCCCCCGAAGGTCACCGGGAAGGTGGACTGGACCGAGTTCAAGAACGAGCGCGGGCAGTCGGCCTATGACCGCTTCCTCCAGCTCCACGATGAGCTGGGCCTGCGTAAGGCCATGCAGGGCGCCCTCGGGACTCCCGGTTGGGCGCGGCTGGGCGACCAGGGGCGCGTCGAAATCTTCCGCTCCGTGCAGTCCCGCGTGCGCTCCGCTGCCCGCGCCAAGCTGTTCCAGGAGTTCCCCGAGCTGCGCAATGCGGTGATCGAGCAGGAGCGCCTGGAGCGCCTGAGCATGCTCCGAAGATAATCCACCACAACAAGCGAGAGGGGTGCTCTGCGTGGCGGGGGGACGCCTCGGAAACGCATCACCCCGGCGAAATAAGCGCTCTCCTGGCTGGAGTCAACGCACGCGTGGTCTACCGCCCAAGCGATGGCCCACAGAAGAATTCTTCAGCTTCTGCAATTAGACGTGCATACCAACTTACAGCCAGGCGAGCCGCTTCTAGAACATTCGAAGGGTCCATCGGCGCCCCCAAATGCTGTGTAGGCACTGCGTGGGCCCGCCCCTCTCGATCCACAACAGGAAGGAGCGCCACTCTTCCCGGGCGGAACGTCGTTACGATGTTGTCGCCTTCAATTTTTATGGAGTTTGAAGTGATCACCGCGCTCTTGATGAACATTGGGCGAGACCTATCTTTCGGGTTACTAACGACCGAACCACCTGTGCGCTCTGTTATGGGCGATACCGTGTGCTCATCAGTATTCCTGGCATGCATCAGATAGGATAGGAGACTGTCCTTCCTGCGTACGGCAGTGAAGCGCCCGACCCACCCGGACCACTTTGGACTCTTGCCATAGTGGCTGTGCGCTTTATTCCAAAGCCGATCCAAATCATGAACCAAGCTTGTCCACGCTTCCTCCAGGTCAGCCAAGGACGCTGCCGTTTGCATTTCCAGCAGCCTGCTCTTTGTCTTCTCAAGACAACGGTCAAGGTGTTCTGATTTTTGCATGTGAATCCCGCATAAGATGACCATCCAATATGATCTAGCAGCAGATGAGAAGACGCGGATACGTGACAGCAGCTACGCTTCCCCTTTAACTAGATTACTCAACCCCATAGCCTTTCCAAGTCCAAGCATTTCCTTTCATCCAAAGATCAGCAAAGGCGCGGAATTCTCCTGATCACCGCTGCCTTTTGCTTAAGCGCATGACCGAGGCCGTACCCACGGGCGCTGGTGCCATCCTCCCTACCTTGTAAATCCCGCCTGAGTTCAACATCCTCAGTAACACCGCGGAGTAAGTCCTCAAAGCCGTGACGAAGTGAGTGCTGCGGCTTCAATATGCGTGTGTCACCAATTGGTGTGGGCGCTGCAAAGCCGCGTAGCCACTCACGTAACTGCGTCATTGCACGCCCCTCGTTCGCCGCCCCATTGCTCCGAGGCTTGATTCGCGGAAACAGATGCGCGCCGTCCGGCAGTCCATCAACAAAATCCAAGAAACCTTCCTCAATCAGATGAGGATGGAGGGGCACATCGCGCACCGAGGGGGATTTTGTGCCCGGCCGTCCCTTCAGCTTCTTATCAGAGTGGTCTTCGTTAATATCGAGGTAGTCCACCCCATCAAGCTTGCGAACGTCGCTCTTCCGAAGCTGTGCGATCTCGCGAGATCGCGCTCCCGTATAGGCGATCAGCCAAGGCACCCAGCGCCGCTCAGAGTGACTCTGTGTTCGCGCAGTTCGCAGCATTGCAGCAAGTTCGGCCCTCGAATAAGGCCGAACACTGGTGCTATCTGCAAAGTGCCTCCCGGTAAACCAAGCGCCATCAACAGGATTTGCCGCCAACCTATCCGGTCCGATACCCACCGAGGCTGCATATATGGCACTGACGGCGGCTAGGTATTTCTTCTGGACTGTCGCAGTTTTCTTTCCGCTCGCCTTCAGACTGTCGCGCCATGCCTCTACATCGCTGGTAGTCACTTCGGCCGGCATCGAGCGATTCACTGCCTTCTCAAACCCGGCCCAGATCATCCGATACTCCGCCACAGTTCCAACCGCACGAGCCGCCTTCTTTTCCCAGCGTGTGAACAGGGCTGAGTAACCGAGAGGGGACTTCAAGCCGGAAACGCCAGCAGGCGGCGCGAGCGGCTCCCATGGGGGGAATTTGGCTAGGGTTGGGTCGGGACTGAAATCGCCGTGCACCATTTTCCACGCCGCCGCCTCTAGCGGCTCCAGCCGTGCGGTCATATGCCGGACGACGGTTAGGATTGATGCCTCGTTCGCCGATACCTCGTTGCCCTTGAGCAAGACAACAGCCTCCGCCCGTAACGCTACCGGGTCTGGGGCGAACTTCTCGGGGGAGATCATCAGAGAAGCGGCCGCCAGCCCCTTTGGGGGTGGGGCGGGCACCTTACGGTATAGCGCCGCCAAGCGCTCCCACCAAGCCGCCGCGCTAGGCGCAGCCTCCGCTTCCGAGAGAAGCTGCCTGTACCAGACTCCAGTGATTGCCGCGGCTTGCTTGGCAGTTAGAGCGACACCGCCTGAGCGCAAAACGGCCAGGTGCGCCTCCCAGCGGGCCTTCTCCGCGGGATAGCGCTCTGCGGCCTCACGGCGATCTTTGGTGCGCAGGGAGCGCCGATACTCTCCGCTCTTGGAGCCCGCAGCTTCGCGGGTCTGCTCGTCGGGGTAGAACTCTCGGAAGTACAAAACACCGTTCTTGGGGTGCTTCCAGGCGTTCATGAGATGGGGCATGAGGTACGGCTCCCGGATCACCAATCTGGATCACCCGGAGCCGCCCTAAGTTACTGAAATATCCTAAGTTCCTGATGGAAATATAGAACATGTTGGTGCGAAAGGCGAGACTCGAACTCGCACGCCTGACGGCGACAAGACCTAAACCTGTTGCGTCTACCAATTCCGCCACTCTCGCCCAAGCCCATAAGTATAGCAGTGGCCTGGAAAAATCCGGCGTCGGAAAAGCGGCCAAGTGCCTGTGCAGAAGCTCATGACAAAAACATCCGTTCCGGCACTTGACACGCTAATGCGAATCATTATCATTCGAATCACCGCTGACCAACGCCACGAGGTTTTCGCCATGCAGAGCCTGAACACGCTGAGCCTTCCCCTTCCCCGCCGCGCGCAGACCGCCACGGTCGTGCGCAACGTCGTGCCCCGCCTGAAGAGCGAAGACCTGTTCCGCGGCACGCACGAACTGGTCATCGAGCACCAGGGCCAGGAGTATCGCCTGCGCCTGACCCGCAACGACAAGCTGATCCTCAACAAATAACGCCCCCCCAGCGGGCCCGG
>Ga0255097_1000479_pt1 | contig 16528 bp, 16 predicted proteins | sample Colum_Atlam_RepB_2_FD_188436 | JGI IMG/M metagenome (GOLD analysis project Ga0255097, IMG submission 188436) | Freshwater microbial communities from Columbia River, Oregon, United States - Colum_Atlam_RepB_8d | ecosystem: Environmental > Aquatic > Freshwater > River | place: USA: Oregon...
TGTGATGGCCTTGGAGTGGTCGAGGCCCCCGTGCGCGCCGAGGGCGCGAAGGGAACTTGGGAGTGGACCCCTTGCAACCATGCGGTACCGGTTTCACCGGGTGCTGTGTGTGTACGGACCAGCTTCGGCGCTACGGCGCAGGAGATCGTCCGGTAACCGAACCACTCGCGGTGCGAGTGCATTCAGGTAGGGCTTGGCGCGGGACCGCCAAGACTTGCCTTCAGGCCCCTGCGGAGGAGACGCCGCGGGGGCCACCCTTTTGTAGCCCTAGGCCAAGACTCGAGACCTTTGAGCGGCAATAGAAATCTGAGATTTTTGGGCCGCAGGGAGGCTCTGCACGGAAGAGAGTTCTGGCGTCCAAGTCCCCGATAAGCAACCAGCATATGGTGCTTATCCATACCACTCCCCCGTCCCCGAGCTATGAAGCTATCCAGTCTCGTCCCCGTCGTGGGCGCATCGGCAGCGTTGGCCGCCGGCGTCCTGTTCGTTGCCCAAAACCAGGCAGAAGCCGTTGCCCCGATCGACGCCTTCCCGCTGCCGGTGCTGCGTCCGGGCGCGGAAGCCATCGCCCTTGAAGGCAAGCTCACGGCGCTGGATGTCGCCACCCGTGTGGCCACAGTCAACAGCACCCGCGTGTTCATCCCCGCAGGCGTGCTCGTCGACACCACGCACGATGGAATCGGCGACATCACCCTAGAGCAGTTGGCAAACCCCAACCTGCCGTCCCCCGTGGGCGGCACGATGGCGGTCACCGGCGTGGCGCAGTCGGTTGACGGCCTCGCGCGCTTTACCGCCACCGGCGTCTACTGGGAGTTTGCGGAAAACGTCGTTGCAGGCCCCCTGATCATGGTGGACGCGAATCTGGGCATGTTCCAGGTGAACGGCACGCCGGTGCAGATGACCTCGGACCCGCGCTTCCTGCCGAGCCTCACGGACGCTAACGGCGTGCCGATTTCTGTAGCCGACCTGACGCCGGGCATCGGTAGCACGGTGGCGGTCGAGGGCTACCTCGAAAACGGCATCCTCATGGCCAAAGTGGTGGAAGCTGATGTCATCGCTCCGAGCGCCACGGACACGGTTGTGATTGATCGCGCCCTGTACGACGGTGGCAAGCGCACGGTGGAAGTCCGCGGCTGGGTTACTGCTCACCCCGCAACGGGTGTGGTGACTCCCGCGGTCCAAGTGGACCTTGGCTGTGACACCATCGGCTTGGTGACCGTGACCGCGGTGTTCGACCCGCTCTTGGGCCAAGGCAACTTCCGCTACAAGCCGGCCAACAACTCGGTCCCGACGAACCCGGGCCAAGTCTGCGTGCGCTCGCCCAACGGTGGCGAGGCTCTGCGCAACTTCAACTGAGACTTGCTGGGAAGCTAACTCAGGGCCGTCGCACGCACAGCGCGTAGGCGGCCACTGAGCAAGTAATCGCCCAAGCTCGCGGGTAGCAACCACGCCTCTCCGCGCTGCAACGACACCTCGAAGGCTCCTGCCTGCAAACGGCCGGAGCCTTCGAGCATAGTGAGAACCTGTGCGTAGCCCTCGGTGGCCAAGGCGCGTTCTCCATCGAGCTCCAGTAGATCCATCCGGAACAGTTCGCAGTCCACCAGCTTGCTGCGCTGCCAACCGGGCGACTCCTCCACTACACGCGCGGGGCGCGGTGTAAAGTTCACTGGACGCGCACAGCGCAGAGCTTGCGGCACATCTAGGCGCCGCGGACGACCATCCAAGCCTGGCCGATCCCAGTCGTACAGCCGCCAGGTCGTGTCCGAGTTCTGCTGCACCTCCAAGATGGCGCTGCCGCCGCCGATGGCATGCACGGTGCCGCCTTCGATCAGGATGCACTCACCGGCGCGGGCCGGACTTTGCGCCAAGAGCTGCACACACGCCGGCGTGCCAGCGGCCTGCGCCAAGCGCTCGACCGTGACTCCATCCGCCAAACCAGTCCACAAACGAGCGTCCTCGTCAGCGGCGAGCAGGTACCACGCTTCGGTCTTGCTCTCGCCCAACTCGGGCGGTGTGTGCGGGCCCGGGTGGACCTGCACCGACAGAGGTTGCGAGGCGTCGATGTACTTGACGAGCAGCGGAAAGCGGCCATTCGACGCGCGACGCGAGCGCCCCAGCAAGGCCGAGGCGTGAGCCTGCATCAACGCGTCCAGTGTCTGGCCTGCATATGGCCCCGAAGCAACCACCGATTGCTCCTCGGCACGATCGACGACCAGCCACACCTCACCAATAGCTGTGCCCGGTGGCAGGTCGATGCCCAACGCGGCCAAACGCCGGCCACCCCAGACCTTCTCGAAGGTGCGCGGCGCAAAGCGCAACGGCGGTAGAGGTCGTGCGCTCATGCGGGCTGCGAGCTGTGTCCAGCGTACTTGTCGGTCGCGGCGACGAGGGCCCTGGCAATGCCGGGCTCAAAGGCACTGTGGCCCGCATCCGGCACGATGACGAAGTCCGCCTGCGGCAAGCGCTGCGCCAAGTCATGTGCGCTTTGGATAGGACAGACCACATCGTAGCGGCCTTGCACAATGGTGGTCGGGATGTGCGCGATGAGGTGCGCATCGCGCAGCAATTGCTCATCTACCTCAAAGAAGCCGCGGTTCATGAAGTAGTGGCACTCGATGCGCGCGAACGCCAAAGCCTTGGTGTCCGAGCCAAAGTCGGCCGCGAAGGCCGCATCCGGCAACAGCTTGCTTGTGGCACCTTCCCAGATGCTCCACGCGCGCGCGGCGGGCATGTTCACAGCGGGGTCCTCGCTGAACAAGCGCTTGGCATAGGCCTCCATCAAGGAGTGGCGCTCTGCGGCAGGAATCGCAGCGAGGTAGTGCTGCCACGCATCGGGATAGAGCCAGCTGCAGCCACCTTGCTCGTAGAACCAAACCAACTCGGCACGCCGCAGCAAGAAGATGCCGCGCAGTACGAGCTCCGTCACGCGTTGGGGATGACGCTGCGCGTAAGCCAGCGCCAGCGTGCTGCCCCACGAGCCACCGAACACTTGCCAACGGTCTACCTGCAAGTGCTCACGCACGCGCTCCAAGTCCGCGACCAAGTCCCAAGTCGTGTTCTCCTGAATGCAGGCATAGGGCGTGCTCTGCCCACAGCCGCGCTGGTCGACCAAGATGATGCGGTAGCGGCGCGGATCGAAGAAGCGCCGGTGCTGGGGGCTGGTGCCGCCGCCGGGCCCACCATGCAGAAACACCACGGGTTTGCCCGCGGGATTGCCGGACTCTTCCCAATAGATGTCATGCACATTGGACACCTTGAGGCGACCTGTGCGGCGCGCCTCGATGGCGGGATAGAGCCAGCTGACGGGATCTTTCTGCATGCTGCGACGATACCGAGCGCTCAGACAGAAGCCAGCAAGCGTTGCGCTTCGGCGCGGGCAGTCGCGTGCGCAGCGCCACCGGCGATCATGTCAGCGACCTCGTCGATGCGCTCGTCACCCTTGAGTGCGGCGACCAAGGTCTTGGTGCGGGCACCTTGGACCTCTTTGTGGACCTTGAGGTGCACATGAGCCATGGCCGCGATGGCGGGCAAGTGCGTGACGCACAGGACTTGGTGGGTGCCGGCGAGAGCGCGCAAGTGCTCGCCAACCTTGGGCCCCAAACGACCACCGACGCCCGAGTCGATCTCGTCAAAGACCAAGGTCGGGATCGTCTGTTGGGCCGCAAGGGCGGTGCGCAGCGCCAGCATGATGCGCGCGGCTTCGCCACCAGAGGCCACCAAGCGCAATGGCTGCAGCGCTTCGCCAGGGTTGGCAGCCAAGAGGAACTCGACCACATCCGGCCCATCGGGGGCGAGGCGCCGCAGTTCCGCTTGCTCGTCGATCGCGTTGGGCGAAGTCGCCGTGCTGGCCACGCGCGATTCGATCTTGACGCTGAACTCGGCGCGCGCGAGTCCGAGCTCGCCCAAGTGCTTCTTCACTTCCTTCGCCAACTTGGTGGCGGCCTTTTTGCGCGCTGCGCGCAAGGCTTCGCCCGCAACCAGCAGGTGTGACTTGGCTTGGTCGCGGCGCGTGACCAATTCTTCGAGCGAGGAGTCGCCGTCCTCGACGGCCTTCAGCTCGGAGCTCAGCTTGTGAGCCAAACGCACCAAGCCTTCGGTATCGCAACGATGCTTGCGCAACAGCGATTCGTAGGCATACAAGCGATCTTCTACCTTCTCGAGGCGAGCGGGCGATGACTCGACGCGCGCCAAGTACCGCTCCGCACCTACCGAGGCTTCTTCCGCATGCACCAAGGCTTGGCGCACTTCCTCGGCCACGGGCGCCAAGTCGGCCAAGCGCGTTTCCCAACGCTCCAAAGTGCGCAGCGAACGCTGCAAAGCATCCAACGCGCCACCTTCCTCGCTCGACAGCGCGGCGGCGACAGCACCAAGCTGTGTGCCCAGCTCACCGGCATTGCGCAAGCGTTCGCGCTCCTGCAGCAACTGAGCATGTTCGTCGGCATCCGGCTTGAGATCCGTCAGCTCTCGGGCTTGGAAGCGCAGCAAGTCCAAACGATCCGCACGATCACGCGCCGCTTTCTCGTGGTTAGCTACCAAGCCGACCAGCTCGACCCAAGTGCTGCGCGCTGCGGCCCAAGCCGACACTTCCTTGCGGTGCGCGCCGTACGCATCGAGCAGATCCACTTGCTCGCCTGTCTCCATCAGGCGCTGGTGCTCGTTTTGCCCGTGAATTTCGATCAAACGCGCCGCTAGCTCGCGCAGCACCTTAGCCGTAGCCGGACGGTGATTGATCCACGCCCGCGTGCGGCCCGCGGCGCTGACGGTGCGCGACAGAATCAACTCACGCTCGTCATCAGCGCCTAGGGTGCGCCACTGCACGGCCAGGTCTTCCAAGTGCGCGTCAAGAAAACCAGACAACGAGTCCGCACCGCGCTTGGTCAGCACGAAGCGACCTTCCACGCGTGCTTCGTCGGCGCCTTTGCGCACTAAGCTGCCGCGGGGCTTCTCGCCCATCAGCAACTCGAGCGCGTCCAGCAGCAGGCTTTTGCCAGCACCCGTCTCGCCTGTGATGGCATTCAAGCCACCGCCAAAGCGCACATCCGCGCGCTCAAATAGCGCCAAGTTCTCGATGCTCAGGTCGCTCAACATCTGGGTAGCCGCCGTCGTTGGATCTGCAGTCGTGGGTGGGGTGCGAGGATCGCACCCGAGCCCCCACCGCGTCCATCCGCGGCCTGCATCTACGCCACAAGACTTGCAGGGAGGCCTAATTGGGGCGATGCGTGCCCGTGGCGGCAGAGTCACGAGAGCCAGAGCTCCCCGATTCGCGAGCCGCAGCCACCGCCTGCACAGCCTCGGCACGGTGTTGGTGCAACTCACGACGCGCATGCGCAGGCAAGGGTGCCTTCAAGGCTTCGTCATAGGCATGCACCGCCAACTCGTGTCGCCCCAAGCGTGCTTCGGCCAAACCACGCGCCGCATGAATCACACTGGCTTCGCCCACATCTTCAGCGCACGGGACCACGGCTTCGACCTCGCACCATGGCTCGCCAAGGAACACTTCACAGACCCGCACGCGCAAGGTTACGCGCGTATGCGGCTGCGTCTGCTCCAAGGCCCAGGCGCTAGCACCCGCACGGCGCGCAAAGACGCGCACCTGAGGCGTGTCGTACTGTTCCTTGTGCCAAGGCAGCTGTGCATCGCTCCACGCTTGCCATGCATGCCAATCACGTTGTCCAAAACGCGTGACATACGGGTTCCATGCCGCGACCTCAGACTTGAGCTGCACGACCAGCTCTACACGCTGACCCAGGTAGCGCGTCGGTGTGGCCGACAACTCTTCCCACGACAAGGTCGGATGGGGAGGAGCCTGCGCCGGCGTGTCTGCTTGCAGTGTCAACGGCGCCGCCGCACCCAAGGCGCAAGCGAGCATGACCGTGATCCCGAGAGCGTGGCGCATCACTAGGCCTTATCGGCCGGGAAGGCGCAAAGCCTCAAGTCGCGCGCACACCGCCCACATACACGGCTTCCAGAGCCAGCTCTGCGCCGCGCAGGACCACCAAGTCGGCCGGCGCGCCGACGGCAATGCGGCCGCAAGCGAGGCCCAGCGCCTCGGCGGGTGTGGTCGAGGCCATCGTCAAGGCATCGGCGAGCGAGACATAGCCACGCGACACGAGGCGCCGGACCATCTCCAGCTGGGACAGCGCGGACCCCGCCAGCTTCGGCGGGTCGCCTGCGACCTTGGGCGGATAGTAGGCAGCGCCATCGTGGATGACATGATCGCGGCCATTGGCATGGAAGTGATCGCAACCGGTGCCGGCGCCTTGCAGCGCATCGCTGACGAGGCACAGCCCGCGCGGCGTGCGCGCCTTGAGCGCCAAGTCGATCGCATCGCCACCCACATGCATCAAGTCGCCAATGATCTCGGCGTAGAGCGCCGCATCGGTCAGCGCCATGCCGGCGAGGCCGATCTCGCGATGATGGATCGGCCCCATGGCGTTGAATAGGTGCGTGGCCCCCACGGCACCATGCTGGGCGGCCTTGCGTGCAGTCGCTGCGTCACTCTTGGAATGACCCAGCGACACGCGCACGCCGCTCTTGACGCACTCCGCAATCATGTCAAAAGAACCTGACAGTTCGGGCGCCACGGTCAAGGTGCGCACCATGCGCCCCGAGCCCGTCGCAGGGCCGAGAATGGCACGCAGACCTGCGACGGATGGCGCATGCAAATCATGCTTCGGCAGCGCGCCCGCCATCTCGGGGTTCACGAACGGCCCTTCCAGGTGAATGCCCGCCACGCGCGCAACCCCGTGCGGGAGCTTCGCCGCCGCGGCTTCCAAGGACGCGCAGCATTCGCCCAAGACCGACGGTTCGGCCGGGAACAGCGTGGGCTGAAAGCTCGTAGTGCCAAAGCGCGCCAAAGCGCGCGCCATGCCCTCAAGATCCAGCAGCGGGTTACAGCCGCCAAAGCCATGCAGGTGCAAGTCGACGAAGCCCGGAGCGATCACCGGCCCATCGATGGTGTCGTCCAGCTCGACACGCGCGATGCGACCGCCTTGGACCGTCAACGACCCGCCGCGCAGCTCACCTTCGACAAGCAAGCGGCCGGACAGAACGAGCGAAGGTTCTAGGCGTGCGTCAGTCATTGCGGGAAAGATACACGAGGCACGACGAACCGTACGCGCGCGTCTCGCTGATACACGGCGTCTTGAGGCGCAACATCTCAGCCGCCCGCACCGGTGCGTGCAACGCAATCACGCCCTGCGGCGCGAGGTGTGCACCCAGCAACTGATCCAGCGCGTCGTACAGCTCTTTGCGCTGCTTGGGGTCTTCGTAGACCGCGAAGGGCGGATCGCAGAAGACGATGTCCCAGGGTTCGCGCGCAGTATCAGGTTCGTGCCACGCGCGCTCGGACAACGCATCGTTGCGCACCACGCGCGTGCGTTCCTCGACGGCCAACTCGGCGACGTTGCGCTTCAGCGTGGCCAACGCAGGCGCCCCGCGCTCCACAAAGCGCGCATGCCTTGCCCCGCGCGACAACGCCTCCAACCCTTGCGAGCCCGAGCCCGCATACAAGTCCAACACGCGCGCATCTTCGACCTTCGCGCCCAACCAATCGAACAAAGCCGTGCGCACACGGTCGAGCAACGGCCGCGTGCCTTCGCCCGGCGGCGCTTCGAACTGCCGACCGCCAAGTTCTCCAGAGATGATGCGCATCGCGCCCGTAGGCTAACGATTGGAGCGGTGCGAGTCTGGTTTTGCTGCGATCTGCCGATGCTCGGGCTCAAAACACGGGGCACGCGACCATTGGTACTGCCGCCCCTCGCAGAACGTGGTTAAGTGCATCTCCTTCCACCCGACACGGAAATGGATCGACCTAGATAAGCTGTTCGAGCCGCAGCCGCACGTGCCCGGTTTGTCGCCGCATCGCCATGCACCCCAACGACCTCGTCCTTTCGCGCCTCGTCAAGGCCCCGCGGCACTCGGTGTGGCGTGCATGGACCGAGCCAAAGCTGCTTGTGGAGTGGTTCTGTCCAAAACCGTGGACTACGGAGTTGAAAGCCTTCGAGCTGCGTCCCGGCGGCGGCTTCCACACGCTGATGCGCGGACCCGATGGCGGCGTGAGCGACAACCCCGGCTGTTTCCTCGAAGTGGTCGAGCGTGAGCGGCTCGTCTTCTCCTCTCAGCTCGGCGCCGGCTGGCGGCCGCAGACCGCGTGGCTCCCGATGACGGCCGAAATCAGCCTTTCCGACGAGGGCGCGCACACCCGCTACATCGCGCGGGTGATGCATCCCGACCGGGCCACGCGCGACCAGCATGAGAAGCTCGGTTTCTACGACGGTTGGAACCTGTGCATCACGCAGCTGGAAGAGGTGGCGCTCGCCTTGCGTTGATGGAGCCAACTACCGCTTTCGAGCGTTGGATTCGCTATTCTGGCTGGGCAACATGCCCCGCCTCCATGTCAACATCGACCATGTCGCCACGCTGCGACAGGCGCGCCGCGAAGCCTTCCCTGACCCGGTTGCTTGGGCGCTGCGTGCAGAAGCCGCTGGCGCCGTCGGGATCACTTTTCACCTGCGCAAGGATCGGCGTCACATCCAGGACGCCGATGTCAAGGCGCTGAAGAAGGCGGTCACGACCAAGCTGAACTTTGAGATGTCGCTCGATCCCGAGATTGTCGAGATCGCGGCGCGCGCGCGGGCCGAGGCGTACTGCATCGTGCCCGAGAACCGTGCCGAAGTGACGACCGAAGGCGGCTTGGATGTGCGACGCGAGGCCAAGCGATTGCTGCCCGTGGTGGCGCGACTCGCGCGCCGCGGCGCTGAGGTGTCGCTGTTCGTCGATCCGGATGTAGAACAGCTTGCTGCGGCGGTAGACACCGGAGCAGAGTTCGTCGAGCTGCACACAGGGCGCTATGCCCAAGCCAAGGGCCGTGCCAAGGTGCGCGAACTGGCGCGCCTCGAGCGCGCGGCCATCGCCGCGCACGACGGCGGGTTGCGCGTCAACATGGGCCACGGGCTCGACTACGAGAATGTGGCGCCCGTGGCGCGCCTGCCGCATGTGGAAGAACTCAACATCGGCTTTGCCATCGTCGCCCGCAGCGTGTTCACTGGTGTAGACGAAGCGGTCAGCACCATGGTGCGACTGTGCCACGCAGGAATGACGCGATGAATCAATTCCACCCTCGCTGCCAGTTGCAAGGAAGTCTAGTCGCGCTGGTCACGCCTATGCGTGGCGGTGCGGTCGATTGGGTGGCGTTCGAGCGCTTGCTTGAGTGGCACATGGAACAGGGCACCGACGGCATCGTCGTGTGCGGAACCACTGGCGAAGCAGCGACTCTCTCGAGCGAAGAGCGGCGCAAGCTGGTGACGAAGGCGCGCCTGAAGCTGCTTGGGCGCATTCCGTTGGTGGTGGGCGTCGGCACGAATGACACGCGCACCACGATCACGCACGCGCGTGAGGCCGAGTTGCTGGGCGCCGATGCGCTGTTGGCGGTTACGCCGTACTACAACAAGCCGTCGCCGCGCGGCCTCGTGCTGCATTACTCGGCTCTGGCGGATGCGGTGCGTACGCCGATCGTCCTGTACAACGTGCCGTCGCGTACCGGGGTCGACATGCCGGTCGAAGTTGTCAAGGAACTTGGACAACGTTACGAGCATGTGGTGGCCGTCAAAGAGGCCAAGCCTGATCTCGAGCGCGTGCGGAGGCTGGTGCAAGAGACTCCTTGTGCAGTCCTGTGCGGCGACGATGCCTCGCTGGTGGATTTCCTCGAAGCTGGCGCGGTCGGCGTCATCGGAGTGGTGAACAACCTCTTGCCTGCGGAGTGCGCTGCGCTGGTGCGCGCCACCCAACAGCGAGACAGCGTACTCGCCGCCACCATTGTGGAGCGCTTTGCTCCGTTGGCGCATGACTTGTTCTTGGAGCCCAATCCTGTGCCGGTGAAGTGGGCGCTCGAACAACGCTTCCCGTTCATGTCTTCGGAAGTACGCTTGCCGCTGGCGCCGTTGGAGTCAGCCACCAAGACGCGCCTGAGCGCCACCTTGAAAGCGTGTCGCGTGCTCTGATGCGTTGGGTTGCGGGGTTGCTGCTGTTGGTTGGGTGCCAGATGCCACAACAGCAGCGTCCGGATCCGCAGGCGTTAGAGCGCGACTTGCGCGCACTCACAGCGGACTTCGCCGGCGATGTGGGCCTGTACGTGCGCTCTCTGGATGGCACTTGCGAAGTGGCGTTGCGTGCAGATGAAGTGTTCCCCACCGCATCGTTGATCAAGGTGCCGATCGCCTTGGGCTTGTTGCAGCGAGTCCAGTCAGGGGAGTTGGACTGGAAGGCGCCCGTCCCCTACGACCCCAAGTACGGGCGTGGCGGCGATGACCTTGTGGCCAAGCTCACGCCCGGCGCCAAAGTGGAGCCCAACAAGTTGCTGTTCTTGATGGAGTCACTCTCCGACAACACAGCCAGCGTGTGGTGCGAAGATCTAGCTGGCGGCGGCGCAACGATCAACGCGTGGATGGAAGCTCATGGCTATCGCATCACGCGTGTGAACTCGCGCGTTGCTGGCCGTGAATCTGACTACAAGCAGTATGGTTGGGGCCAAACGACGCCGCGCGAGATGGCCGAGATGCTCGTCGCCATTCGCGAACGGCGCGCGGTCTCTCCAGCTGCCGATGAACATTTGGACCGCATGCTGGGTCGTGCGTATTGGGATGGCGAGGCCTTGAGCTCGGTACCCAGCGATGTGCATGTGATCAGCAAACAGGGCGCAGTCAACGCCTCGCGCTCGGAAGTGCTGCTGGTGTCGGCACCACATGGCTCGTATGTGCTGTGCGTGATCACGAAGAACCAAGTCGATCAGTCGTGGGACGACAGCAACGCAGGCTTCCGCTTGTTGCGCGCGGCAAGCGCCATCGTGTGGCAACACATGGAGCCCGAGCGACCCTATGCGGCAGCACTCGCCGGGCCGCGTTGGCCATAGGATGACACCCATGGCACAGCACAGCATGGTCACCGCGTTCGCGCCCGCGTCTGTGGGCAATGTCGCCGTGGGCTTTGACTTGCTCGGCCATGTGATTGCCGGAGTGGGCGATCGTGTGACGGCGCGCCCGTGTGCTCGCCCCGGTGTGCACATCACCAGCGTGCGCGGCGTGGAGACGCGCATCCCGCACGAGGTAGAGCGCAACACCGCAGGTGCTGCAGCACGCTCGTTGTTGCTGCGCGCGCAAGCGCCCTTCGGGGTCGAGCTGGAGCTCGACAAGGGCATCGCTTTGGGCTCTGGCATGGGCGGCTCGGCGGCCTCTGCCGTGGCAGCCGTGGTGGCCGTGAATGCCTTGCTGGCGCAACCGTTGAGCGCACATGAGTTGTATGTGCACGCACTCGATGGAGAAGAAGCAGCCACCGGAGCGCGCCCAGGCGACAATGTAGGACCGATGTTGTTAGGTGGCCTGGTGCTGGCCACACGCGAACGACTGGTGCGTATTCCCGTGCCTGCGGGCCTGTGGTGCGCATTGGTGCACCCGCACTGCGTGGTCGAGACCAAGGCCGCGCGCGAGGTCCTCCGCGGTGCCTATGCCTTGAACGAGTTTGTGGCGCAAAGCGAGCACTTGGCCTTGGTCTTGGCAGGCTGCCACCAGAACGATCGCAGCTTGGTGCGCGCTGGTTTGGCGGATGTGTTGATCGAACCACGCCGTGCTGCTTTGGTGCCGGGATTTGCTGCGGTCAAGGGCGCAGCCTTGGACTGCGGCGCGCTCGGTGCATCCATTAGCGGCGCAGGCCCGAGTGTGTTCGCTTGGTGCGACGATGAGCTGCAGGCCCAACGCTGTGCGCGCGCCATGCAGACCGCCTTTGCCGGTGCAGGGCTAGGAAGCGATGCCTACACCAGCCCTGTGGCTGCACCTTCCGCGCACGTTGTCGCGTATACTTGACGAAAGTAGCCTGCGCGCTTAGGTTCAAGTCCGTGAACACCACGGCGCGCGCGGGTCTGGTCGTTTGGACAGCTGTGCTGTGCACGGCGCCGTTGTGCGCGATGCAAGCGCCGTTCACGCGCATCAACTTGACGCCGAGTGGCGCGCAGAGTGCGGGGCAATTGGATGCTCCGTCCATCTCCGCAGATGGTCGCTACATCGCGTACTCCAGCACGGCGGCTGACTTGGTTCCCGGCGACACCAATGGCGTGCAAGATGTGTTCGTGCAGGACCGATCCAGCGGCCTGACCGAACGCATCAGCGTGGCCGATCTCACCGCTGTGCAAGGCAACGCACGCTCCTTTCGAGCATCCATCTCTGCTGATGGTCGTTATGTGGCGTTCGCGAGTGCCGCCACGAACCTCACTGCTCATGCCGACACGAATGGCGTGCTGGACATCTATGTGCGCGACCGCCATGCGGGGCGTACACGCTTGATCAGTGTGGTGGCTGTGGGGCATGCGGCGGCTGGAGATGCAGCGTCTGGCTTGTCACACAACCCCACTCTCTCGGGCGATGGGCAATGGTTGGTGTACTACAGCGAAGCCCACGACCTTGTGCCGCCGGGCGTCGATGGCAACGGGTACGACGATGCGTACTTGGTCGAGCTCAGCACGAACACGCATCAACTACTGAGTGTGTCGGCCGCAGGAGCAGCTGCGGATTGGCATAGTGGCACCATGGGGCCGGAAGACCCGGCCGCCAATGCCATCTCCGACGATGGACGCTTTGTGGTGTTCAGCAGCACCGCCTCGAATCTGGTGCCGGGCGTCAACTCGGGGCTAGCGACGCTGTATTGGCGCGATCGAGTGACAGGAAGCATCCAAGTTGTGGCGCGCACTCCAACAGGTGCACACTCTCTGCATGCGTCCAGCTATCCGGCGATTTCCGGGGATGGATCGATCATCGCCTACTTCAGCGATGATCCGAATCTTGTGCCTGATGATGGCGATACGCTGTTCAACTTCTTTGCCACCGAACGGATCACAGGAGCCACGCAGCGCGTGGACATGACCTCTGCGAGTACGCCGTGCGCACCTTCGAGCGGTACGAGTTTCGGCATGACGGGGCGTGTGTCGGTGTCCCGCGATGGCCGATTGGTCGCGCTGTCGTGTGATTGCTCGAACAGCGCACCTGGTGACACCAACAACCAGCGCGACATCTACTTGCACGATCGCAGCACACGCGCCACGCACTTGATCAGTCGTGCGCTGACAAGCCAAAGCGGCAATGGCCTATCCACGCGCGCTGCCCTGAGTGCCGATGGTGCCTGGCTTGCGTTCCAAAGTGCTGCATCCAATCTGATCGTGGGCGACACCAACGGCGCACACGACATCTACTGCACGAGCACGCCGTGGTCGGCGAGCACCTTCTGTGCGGGGGATGGCAGCGCTGCACCCTGCCCGTGTGGCAATCAGGGCGGCCCAGGTCGCGGATGCGGCCATAGTGGCAATGCGCAAGGCGTGCGCTTAGCTGCCAGCGGAATGCCCAGCATCGCGTGGGATTCGGTGTCGTTGCTGGCCGCGGGTTTACCGGCAGGTGCACCGACGCTGTTGTTGCAGAGCACCAACGCGGCGAGTGCCATCCTCAGCTTTGGCGATGGACTGAGGTGCTTGAGTTCGCCGGTGGTGCGCATGGGCTTGCGCTCTGCGAGCGCACAAGGCACTGTCGATCGTGGCTGTGGTGTCAGCGGCGATGCACGCCTGTCCGCCGTGGGTCAAGTACCTTTGACAGGCGGTACGCGTTACTACCAGCTGTACTACCGCAACGCCGGGAGCTTCTGCGCCCCGGAGCAGTGGAACACCTCGAATGGCCTGAGCCTGGAGTGGCGTCCTTAGGGCGCAGCGCGCAAGCCCGGTACGGGCAGCATCGAGTCTTCCAGCGCCACGCGATAGACCTTGTTGGTCAGTGCGAACAGCACATACTGGGCCACCAAGCCAATCAGCTCGAGGACTTCCTCGTCGGAGACCACGCTCTTCGACTTGATCCAGCAAGCATCATCGATGTCACGGCGCTCGACCAGCTGATCGGTAAGTTCCAGCAGCGCTCTGTCACGCGCTTGCGCGAACACGGCATAGTTGCCGGTGCGAATCGCCTCGAACTGTTGCTCGTCGATGCCAAACTCGCGCCCGACGACCACATGATGCCGCCAGACATACTCGGAGCTGTACAGCACCCCCATGCGCAAGATGACCAGCTCTTGCTCACGCACGCTGAACTTCATGGCGCGCTTGCCCGCCACCCACCAATCCAAGAACGCCGTCAAGGTCGAGGGCGCGTGCAGCAGCGTCCCCAGCACATTCACCGGCGCGTGCACACCTTTCAAACCATCACCCGGAATGCGGGCCAAGATGCTCTGTTGGTCCGGTGTGAGATTGGCCGTGGATACAGGAACGATGCGGGGTTGATTCATGGGAGCTAGCTGAGGGCTTCGGGGAGATAGTCTAAGGCTGCGGCGGCCAGCAACGGCTCCGTACGCGTGCGCAACTGCTGTGGTTGGGCCGTCAACTCGAGCGCCAAGAGGCGGCGACCTTGGCGTGATCCATAGCGACCTTGGTCTTCCTCCCAAATGAAGGCGGAGCGTCGCATGCCTCCATCCGCGAGGCGCGTGGGCAGGTTGCTGGCATCGGCGGGAGTCGAGTTGAGGTACCAATTGCGATGCGATGCCTGCATCCATGCCGCGAGGCTCGCCGGTGCCGTACCGTACGCGGCTGCGTTCAAGCCGTGCTGACTGGCGTCGAGCATGGGCATCAGCTCGTCAAGCGTGCTGTACGCAATCACCGGGAATACAGGACCAAAGTTCTCCTCAGCCACGATGCGCATCTGCGGCGCACAACCGGTCAACACGGTGGGCTCGAACGCTTCAGCACCTTCGAGTCCCACATCCACACATCGTCCTCCACACACCAAACGCGCACCCGCGCGCAAGGCATCATCGACTTGCGCACTCAAACGCTGACGTACTGTGGGTGATGCAATCGGACCAATGTCGGTGGTTGCTTGCTCGGGTGGGCCGATGCGCATGCCGGCCACGCGTGCGGCCAAACGCCCGACAAAGTTCGCATGTACATCCCGATGCACGAAGAAGCGCTCAAAGGCCGAGCAAGACTGACCGCCGTTCATAAGGCCGCCGCGAATCGCAGCGTCTACCGCAGCATCGATGTCGGCATCAGCGCCGACGATCAGCGGATCATTGCCGGGGCCTTCAAACAGCACGCGCGTGCGCGTCGACTCGGCCAACGGTCGGTAGGCATCGATCCAACTGTCATCGCCATAGATGACGACTGCTTGGATGCCCGCGTCGCGTAGCGCATTGGAAAGAAACTGCGGTCCGCTGCAATCGGACACGATCTCGATCCCCGGCAGGTGCGTGCGCAGTAGCTCGCTAAAGACAGGTGCGGAATGCACCAACTGAGTGGGAAAGCGCACCACCACCCGGTTACCTGTCAGCCACGCGCCAACCACAGCTTTGGCAATGGTGAAGCCGATGCTGTTCTTGGGCATCAAGATCGCCACACCACCGCACGGCTGCGCGTTGCGAATGTCGCGTGCTGCGAGGACCGGCAAGCTGCACAAGCGCGCGGGCACCTCGACTTCGCGTACGGCAATGTCCTTGGGCAACAGCAACGTGTCGCGCCCATAGGCCTCCAACAGGGACTTGCGTACGGCGGGCTGCAAGAAGGCGTGCCCCAAGGCACGCACATGCGCGAGCCGTTGATCGAAGTCTAGTCCCATCACCCCGAGTCTAGACGACCAGTCCCGAACGCGGGAATTCTTGCGCACTTCAGCGTAGACGAGTTCTACGCCTGCGTTGCAGCGAGGATCAGCGCGAGCCGATCACCAACTCACGCCGACGCGCTGACCACCCAATCGGGCGATCCAAAAGGATCTCTGAACCCAACACGCCCGCAACACCCGCAAAGGACAAGGTTACCGCAAGCAGACGCGGCAAGCGCCCACAGCGCACCATGAACTGCACATCGGCGACGCGCACAGGCACATGATGCGCTTGTGTGGTGAAGGTGCCGAGACCAGGGAAGAAGTCTTCCGTGGTCCCGGACACGCGGTAGCGCTCGATGCCCGGGTCTTCCCAATAGGAAAGCTGGGCACCTGTGTCGAAGAGCATGCGTACGACTTGATCACCGACATCGACTCGCACAATCGGCAAGCCCATGAAGTCATCAATAGTCGCGGTCTGTCCCTCGAACTTGATGCTGTCACTGGCGTGCGCTGTTTCATTGGGCAAGTCCAAGAGCCAGTCCATGCGCTGCAGCACATCGCTGCCAAGTAAACCGGACACAGGCTCGCCCAGCGACTCGCGCAAGGCGGCCACGCCCAGACCCAGATAGCTGGGCTGCACGCGCACCGCATGGGCACCGATGACCAGCTCCTCGCGCTCGCCGAAGCTGGCCGGTGACCCCGTATCGAAGAGCCATAGTTCCCCGTCTAACTCCAAGTACGGATGCCCGTTCTTGTAGCGCAAGCTGTAGGTCGCATGGCTCATGGCTGGTTCTCTTGTACTTAGCTTCTCGTCAGTAGTGCCGGTTTCGTCAGGGGCTTGAATTCGTAGGCGTACTTCTTACATCGGGCGTCAGCTATTGTCGCGCCGGCGCAGGTCACGTTCTTGCCGGCCG
>Ga0255097_1000480_pt1 | contig 16509 bp, 26 predicted proteins | sample Colum_Atlam_RepB_2_FD_188436 | JGI IMG/M metagenome (GOLD analysis project Ga0255097, IMG submission 188436) | Freshwater microbial communities from Columbia River, Oregon, United States - Colum_Atlam_RepB_8d | ecosystem: Environmental > Aquatic > Freshwater > River | place: USA: Oregon...
TAATTATTTTAATATTGAGCAGTGTCACTTACTTTTTTAATAAGCCTCATTCTTAGACATTTTGGCAAAATCAAATGTTTAAGTAACCACGCATAAAATCTATGTTCTCTTGTTTGTCGTATCATATCAATCTTTTTTATTATATCTTCCGTAGTCAATCAACTTAATAGTATTAGCAGAAAACACTGATTTGCTTCTCTGTCTACACTCTAGATACTTATTAAGTCTAAAATCAAAAGTGGTATTGCCACATTCACTATATAAATGATAATCACCCCATCTATCTACAAACAAACACTCATTCCATTCCAATTCAATAGGAGCCTCATACTTGCCTGTCTTAATTAATCTCATATCAATCCCATTTACCAATAATTTTAAGAAATGCTATTGCTCTTTCTTTAGCAGTAGAATTTACAAATCTAAATGTTGGATATTCCCCCTTTTCAAAGCTGCCACAATCTCCAAGATATTCAGCATAAAAAGATTGTTGGATTGGATCTTTTATAGTGTTTTCCGCTTCATGCATTGCATTCAAATCATTACAATAATCAGGTATAACTTCATACTCTTTGCTGTCAACATCTGATTCTGGATGTATTCCAACCCATACTTGAGACGGTCCATCAATATACGGGTCAGTTCCAAATGACTGATAATCTTGTTCTCTGATATTTCTCCACCCACGAAATTCAGCAATCTCAACATTTAGTTCTTCGTTAGTCATATCAACCCTTTAATTCAGGATCACTAAGTTCCTTTACCTTCTGTAGTAAATATTCAATTTGTTTATCCTTTTCTTCTACATTAGTGAACCAAGCCTGTGTGATAATTCCACGAAGCGTTTCAACTTGCTTCTTCAACTCTTGATTCTCAGTTGCCAACTTTAGATTGGTTTCACGCAAATTCTTCAAATCAGCCGGTAAACATACCATATCCTTATGTTCCACCAACCTATCAGCATAATCCTTATACCAATCCAATTCCTTTTTAAGCTCTTTAATTTCATTCTCCAACTGATTGGTATATTCTTGAGCCTCCTTTAATTGTTTTTCAAGTGCATTATACATAAACCTGTGCAATTTCAACCATAGTTTTTAGTTCATCCACAAAATCACTGTAGTCCGTGTGGACCGACACAAACAAATCATCATCAATGTCATCATTTTTATTTACTTCATTTGCATTTTTGACTGCAAGCTTGACCTGTAGTTCCACATCAAACTTACGAGAATACTCTGGTTCACAGTATACCAGAATATCTTGCTTCATCAAGGCATAAGTGTTGCGTTCCAATGCAGCACCCAACTCAAACAACGTAATAGGACACACCGTCTCTTGAGCAAAGTAAAACACCAGAATATTCGCATCATGTAGATACTTGTATTCCCACTTGATCTGTTCCTCACTAATCTTCGAATTGTTAATATCAAAGTTGCTACGTCGAGGATTATAAATTGTGACGTTGTAGTCTTTCAATTCCTCAACCAACTTCGATTGCCAATCTTTACAATTACTAATACCACCACCCAAAAATAGTGACGGCACACCACTCTTACCTTTTGCTCTCTTCGGAGCCTCAATATATTTCATGATAAACTATCCTCCATAATTCTTTTGTTTTTGGTTGTATACACCTTACCAGTGTCAGTCAACGCTTCATAAATCTCACGCCAATCTTTGGTGCCATCAAATCCAGCCTTGTCATCCAGTAGTAGATTGAAGTAAAACTTGTCTTGAAAATCACACAATTTTGTATCAGGACACTCTGGATTGCAATTGATAGCGTTAAAGTTCAAATCAAAACGTTGAACCACATCTTGAATTGATGTCATATAACTGCTTGTCCAAAGAATGGTATAATGATCTGGACTATTGTATAGATAATCAAGAGTTTCCTTGGCATAAGGATAAATGATAGCACCATCATTAAATCGGTTATAGGTGCCAGTGATTATTGTATCATGTAAGTCAATACACCAATACAACTTTTCCCATTTACGTTCAACCTTTTGGTTTTGAACGTGTTGAATAATTTGAGTCCAAGTTTTCATACAAACAACTCACTCACACTTTCATTCTTGTTGATACTACGAATAGCCTTAGCAAACAACATACTCACATCCAATTCTGTAACATTAGCGGGTTTGAATCCAGTATTGCCCCACGTATTCGTAGTGTTACTATGAATAAATTCATCAATACTATCTGCTTCAGACAATCGAAGTAGACCAATACTGGTCAAACAACCATGTGTAACAGCACAAGTTACCTTGACAGCCCCTTGACGTTTACACTCCTTGGCAGCCTGAACCATCGTTCCAAGACTTTCTGTGAGATCATCAATGATAATTACATGTTTGTCCTTGACGTTACCCACAATGTTTTGTAGATCAACCTTATCATCAGCAAGACGCTTCTTACTAATAAAGCCAAAGTCACTCTTCAACACAGAACTGTATTTTTCAATTCGTTTGACAGCACCAACATCGGGAGCCATCAACACCACATTGTCTCTACAATCCAGTGAATGATACTTGCTTCTAATATAATCAACCAACACAGGCTCAAAGGTCAGATGATCAAACGGAAGATTGGTAAAGCCACCCACCTGCGGGCTGTGAAGATCCATCGTCACAACACGGTCAATACCAGCGGTTGCAATAAGATCAAGAACCAATCGTGCGGTGATGGGAACTCGACTCTTGTCTTTACGATCTTGTCGAGCATAACCCAAATAGGGAATAACAGCTGTGATTCGTTCTGCACTCGCACGTCGAGCAGCATCAGCCATCACAAGCAGTTCCATCAAATTTTCGTTGGCTGGTTGGGTAATTCCTTGAACCAGAAACACATCACAGCCACGAATGTTTTCCTTGAATTGGCAATAGGTCTCACCACTTGGAAATGTGTGATGATAAATGTCGCCTAGTTTGGAATCAAGGTTCTTGACGATCTTCTCCGCCAAGGGTTGATTGCTCGTCCCGCTGAATATCTTCACGTTTGTCATTGTTGATTATAATTGGTTCGTTGTTATTCTCTGACACGGTGCCAATAACGTTTATGATGAACTTATTGGTGATGGTGCCTTCCAAGTTACTTGTTATAATGTAACTCTCTTGAACAGTTCCGTCAAGGAAAAAAACGATCTTTGTAGCACTGGTCTCCAGTATCTTCAAGTCGTTGGTCACCGCATCCAACAAATAAAAATCTTCAAACGAACTATACATGTTGTAATTGTCATCGAATGTCAGTTCAAAGTCTTTCTGTTGAAAAGCAGCCTGGTGTTTTAAATTGATCAGAAATGTCTTTAGATTGTCTTTCGCTTCATAGTATCTAGTGTTGCCAACTAAGCTATCATAATTGATCACAATGACTGATGTAATACTAACCAATATAACAACCGCCAATAGTAATTCTATCAGTGTGAATGCTTTATTGATTGGTTTCATCCACAATAAATACTAACTACAGCAGCTTTAGATGTTTCGTAATGGGGTCAATTACAGAACTATAATCTGGTCCGATAGCTAGACAAGTTAAAGTAGGTTTATCAAACCCGCCGGTTTCTTCAATGTATTTGACTGATAGACCCTTTGCCACAGCATTATATCCAATGTCAAGCAGTTCTTTTTCATCGTTTACACCCACACAAACCTTGAAGAATGTGCCATATACCCATTCTTTTTCAGCTTTACTCAGAAGAAGTGATTCTCCATTATATCCACGGACTAGATGGGTGAGAAATGCAATGCTGGCATGAGCACCTTGAGTAACCATTTTACCCTTACTCATGTTAAGGTCTTTACGCATTACAATAACTTGTTTAACTTTGTCAGTCATAAAAAGAAGCGGTTTTAACTAGGATAACCGCAAACCTTTGATTTGTCAATTACAGAGCAGCATTCTTACGAACGGTATCAAAATCAATTTCCTTGACCAAAACACCGTTAGTGAACACTACCTTCAAATAATCCTCACCGGGATCATTCTCGCCAACAGTCTCAAACTTACCATTAATCTTGGTCAACTTGAGCTTGCCCTTCTTGGATGCCTTGGAAGCATCCTTGGGATTCTTCTGAATGTCATACCACTGACCATCACGATACTGAGCACTACACTTGAAAGCACAACGCTGAGTATCACGATTTACCTTCTGCAACAAACCTCCACCCATACCAAAACAAGCCATATTCTCAGAGGCAAATCCAGCCTTGGCGATAGCGTGTAGAATCATTCTGATTCCATACAGATCAATTCCGTCACCCCACAACACGCGAACCTTGGGGTTGATAACCTTGTAACCCTTGCTGTTGATGGTTCCGCCGATATTTGCCCACAAATTCTCCATAATCCAAACCATTTCATCTTCTGGAGCAGGGTGGGTAGGAGTAATAGAATCGGGACGAACAACAAACACACCATCACGGGCAAGAATACGATCCTTGAACTTAGTGCCAACAATGTTGCTCACGAAGTTGTAGATGTCATACGAATCTGCAACCACCGACAAAATACCCGTAGGATATTCATTGAGAAGATTCTCGACAACCTGTTCTTCACCATTCTTGCCAAGGGCGGTCATAACACTATGTTCAGTAGCAGCAACACTGAACGCCAGATTTTCCAAATTGGCATTGTAGTAGTTCATTGCCACTTCCATCGCAACCACAGTATCGGTTCCAAGAAAGTTAATCAAATGAGCAGCACCACCAATTCCAGCAGTTTCCCAAGACGATGCTCCTCGGAACCCGAAATCGTGAAGACCAAAATTAAGCAATCCACCGTCAGAGGTAGCATCAAGATATTCCTTGATGGTAGTCTTGACGTTACGAGACAGTGCAGCAACCGTAATCGGATACCAAACCTGAGAAAGAATAGTCTCAAGGAAGTTGGTCAACCAAGCCGTCTCGGCACCACCAGTATTCTCAATGGTCATCAAGACATTATTGATAGGAACAACGGTTCCCTCCTCAACAGCCTTGATAACAACCGGCAACTTGCCACCCCAACTATTGAGAATGTGTTCCCAACCTTCACGGTTGAAATACTTCTCACTACCAAAGTGTGCCTTACACAACTTAGCAGCATTTTCAATCTTCTCTCGGGTCACAACTACACCCTCAAGATGATTCTTGATAATATACTGAAGTCCAAAGAAAGGAGTTTCAGCATACAAAGCACCCTTACGGCATTCGAAGTAACTATAAACCTTCTCAGTGCCAGCGGGATACTGATTCCAGTGATTCAACTTATAACTGTCGGTCGTCAAACAAATGTTCTTATTCATAATTTTATCTTTCTATGTAATGATTTTATCTATACCTCAATCGTTACTCTTTTATAATATGCGAGACTTCACCCAAAGTCAAGGCATGTTTCCATCAATTTCAGGCTGAATGATCTCTTCCATGAGCTTAGGGTTGCTCACAAACTTTTCGTTAAAGATATCGACCAAAACATGGTGTCCCTCAACGATATCGTTCTTCATCAGATTATTGATAGGAACTCGACCAATCGGAACCCACTTGACTTCGGCAACATCATCCGCACCTTCAGGCTTGCCGTAGATATACTTGGCAACAAAGAATGCGGTCTTGATCTTGTCAATCTCTCCACGATAACGCCAATCGTTGATTATGGTAGAACCCAGATAAGTGATGTTACCCACTTCAACACCAGATTCTTCGATCACTTCACGCTTAGCATCTTCTTCAAGAGACTTGGAATTGGGATCACTAAATCCTCCAATGAATCGCCACTTTTTTTCATCAGGCTTACGTGCGAGAAGCAGTTCACCCTTGTCATTCACAACCGCAATGTCAACAGTCTGAAATGCGGTTGGGAAACGATATGCGGTGGCAGCAATCATACCAGCACGATAATCTGCGGTGGGAGGATAATTGTTACACACACGACGACGAACCTCGGTGCCACTAATAAAAGTGGTTGCCTCAAGTTCACAAGTATTGAACTTACCACTGTAAGCCTTGAGGAAACTATCACGGGAACCATACAGTGTAACAGTCTGCATCGGAAGCAACTGTTCCGCAATCAACTTGTCGAGACTCTTGGACCAAGCAGTGTCCGAGGGATTGTCATTGATGTAATGAATCTCCACGGTAGGAAACTTCTCTGCAATCATTGCTCGCCTTGCACGATAGTCAAGAGGATTGTTGAGAGTATTACGAATGGTGCTATTTCCAAGAAACACCAACACACGATCATGTTTACGTAGGACCGAAGTAATTAGATCAATATGAGCATCATGCAACTCGTTGACCTGGAAACGACCGACAATAACGCCCACATCAGTAGGCTTGTTTACCTTTTCTTTCATAGAATTATCTATACCTTTCTATTTTTTGAATTTAATGTGGATTTGACTTATTAAATCTCATCTCGTCCACGCCAATAACTATACCTCAAATTTGAAAAACGTCAAGAGTTTTTTGTCCGACCAAATTTAGTATCTTTTTCACGGATAAATGCAGCCACATATTTAGCCGCATTTTTTCGGTCTTTACGAATAATATCTTTCTGTTTTTTGGACAGCCGTCTCCAAGTGTTTTTGCCAATATGGTTTTCGGTTCCATCTGCGATATAATATGTGTGTGACATATTTATATCTTACATCGGATTTTTGAAAACGTCAATCGGTTTTAATTTGTATCGATTCGCTTGTAAGCAAAAAGACCGTTTGCGTCATGTTGGGTGATTGTGTAACGTTCGTAACCGTGTTTTAAGAACATATAGTCTGGAGATTGAACTGATGCGGCATGAAATTCGCCTACGATGTATTTGATTTTACGAACAATTTCTCGGGACGCATTTTCAAACAATGGATACTCACCGCCTTCACAATCAATTTTCATGAAGAAGACTTCTTTGGTTCCAGTGCAGATTTCATTTAACAAAAGCAATTCATCCAGATCAATAGATTTCACATTTGCTTTTGTAGGACTCAATTCAGCAGCTGAAGTATTTCCCATGTATCTATGAACTTGATCATCTGGTGGTCCAGAGATGAATGTATGACCTGAATGACCCACGGCTACATTGAATAAGAAATTACCCTTGGGATTCGATGGCAACTGCCTGATATTTCTTTGAATCATTGCCACGTTGGAGATCATTGGTTCAATTGCAATGATGGGTCTATTTTGATTTGAACATATTGCCAATCGGGTAAATCCGCCGATGTAACATCCAACATCAAGTATTGAGCCTGGAGTATTTGGTTCAACGGGAATAAATCCATATTCTGGAGAACCTCCGCCGTCAATGATTGCCAACACAGTGTTTGTGTCGTTTGATCCAACTCTAGCTATGATGGGATAATTGCCTAATGGACCATTGTAATTGTGCTCTATAATTTCTGACTTTGGATCGACTAATGGACAATTGTTATCCAAATAGTTTTCGTTGTTCTTTAACTGTAATAAATTTTGAGATGTCCACATACGCTTATTTTATACATATTACCGCAACAAAAAAGGGAATGGACAAACCACTCCCTTGATGTTTTTATATTTAGAATGAGGTAGTCAATCGACTTGCATACCCCATATTGCTTCCCTTATTCATTCGGTATGACACCTTGCTGTAGTTGTCAAACCCTTTCTTGGAAGTAATAACAATTGACCCAGCTGTTTTGTGTCCATAATGAACATAACCATAGGGTTTTTGTTTTGATGCAGATTTATCTCCGCACTTGAGACAAATCTTGTAACCCAAAGCATAACGCTCTGGATGAATATCACTGCCACATCCACATTTATACATACGTCGTCAATTTCTCCAATACATTCAGTGCCAACAACGTGTCATACTCCGCCTCATGCGGTTTACCACCAAGAGGACGACAGTTGAAATAGTCACCAAGATTCACCAAACTACAAGTCAAACTATTGGGAAGCTTGTTGGTCATTTTCAAGAACTGAGCGATTGTGCAAGTATCCAAGACACGATAACTCACAAACGAGTCCCAACTACCTCTGGACACCAATGTGTTTGTCACCCTACGAATGTCAAATGCAACATTGTGTCCAACGGGAATAAGTTTGGTTGAACCAGATATTGTATACCAAGTTTTCAACCGTTCATACAACTTCTGACCAGCCTCACGTTCAGTGATTGCGTCTTTATCATGTTGTTTCAAATCGATGTGATTGATTCCCAACGACTCAGCAGTTACATGATAAATACCATCTTCGGGTTTAATCTTGAGATTAAGCGAGTCAATGATCTGCATTTCGCCATCATCGGATCGCTTCGCAAGAATAAAACACGCCGTCAACAGTGACTTATCATCACCAATTCCACCAGTTTCAATATCTAAAGCAATAAATCGGTCCATATCTTGTGTTCAAACACTTTATCAAAAGGTTGAAACCAAGTCAAGCAGATATTTATTTGTGAAATATGTCCACCATAATTGGTTTTAATATAGGAATTCATGATGCCGGCGTGTCGCTCATTCAAGATGGAGTGATAAAAGCAGTATATTCCGAAGAACGATTTTCCAATCACAAAATGAAAGGATTTACCATCAGTAAATCTTTGGATGCACTGATTAAAGATTATCAATTAAACTTGGATGAAGTGTCGCATTTTGTCACTTCAACATCTCTTACACCCGTTGAAGAAGATATTATCACTAAAAACTACAGACGCCACATACAGTATTATTCACATCAATATTGTCATGCTTTGGGTGCATTGGTATTTAGTGGGTTTCATGATAAAAATGATGTTATGGTATTGACACTAGATGGTGGTGATTTCAATATTCATAATCTGATTCACGGTGAGACCATTGATAACAATGTATTTGATTGGTTATACAACACCATGGACAAACATTGGTGGGATAAATTCAAGAATAGACACAATGCGTGTGAAGGATCTATCAGTGTGTATAAAAATGGTGAACTACATCTGTTAAAAGACTTTAATGCGAACTATGGTCGGTTGTATTTGTTTGGTGCTACCATGATGATATACTACTACGGTGTTACTGGAACAAACGTAGAAGGAAAAATAATGGGATTGGCTGCTCAAGGCAAATACAATGAACACATTTACAGAACCTTCAGAAACCTGTGTGTATTCAACAAAGAAACGGAGACGTTTGAGAATCACCTACCAGATGAGTGCAAGACGGGTAATTGGGAACATGGGCGAATATTGGATTCAATATTGATCTTTCTAAGCAAATACTCAAAAGAAGATGTTGCCTACAACTTACAAAAGTGTGTGGAAGATGGTTGTGTGGAACTAATTCAGTTTTACCAAGAAAAACACAAGTGTAAATACATTTGTGTGAGTGGTGGGTTTTTTGCTAACGTAAAAGTAAATCAAGTGATCAACGAAAAATTGGATTTTGAAGAATTATTCGTGATGCCTGCCATGAATGATGAAGGTATTTCGTTGGGAGCTGCTTTAGCTAAATGTATAGAATTGGGTGAATACAAGTTTGAACCGATCAAAGACGTTTATTTGGGTAAACAATGTAATGCAAATGAGATTCGTCGTTTCGTGAAAGTTCGCTGTATGAACTATCATCCATTCTCATACGACCATATAATAAACGAATTGCAACAAGGTAAAGTGGTAGGAATATTTAGAGGAAGAGCCGAATATGGCCCTAGATCGCTAGGAAACAGGAGCATACTTGTCGATCCAACAGACAAAGAAACATTTACTAAACTAAATGAAAAATTAAACAGAAGCGAAGTGATGCCTTTTGCACCTGTAATCATGGAAGAATATGTTGATGATATACTATTCTGTGATAAATCAAAGCATACAGCTGAATATATGACATTATGTTACAATGTGAAGCCAGAGTGGGTAGATAAAATTCCAGCTGTGGTCAATAGATATGATAATACATGTCGTCCTCAAATAGTTAAAAAAGAAACAAATGAGTGGTTGCACACATTATTGAGCAAATACAAAGAAGCTACAGGTATGCCTGTGTTACTGAATACGTCTTTTAATGAACATTGTTCTCCAATTATTAATGAACCACTACAAGCTTGGCATGCTCTACGAGACAAACTGATTGATGTGTTGGTTTTAGAAGATTACATTATTTACTATGGTTACCACAAATGAATCTACAATAGTCTGTGAAAATACGTTGGGATATGCTGCCAACATCATATTCAGAAGCGCAAAGAGTAGGCGTGAATTCAATTCTATTTACATACCTAATGGAATAAAAGAAACTCACGACCTTGAGTATTACATATATCCGGCTGACTGTTATATCACCACTCACTATGTCAAAGATGATGAATATGTGTCACAACCTCTTACAACGTTGTCAAATAACGAATATTGCATTATTAATGACATTGGGTATGATGAAAAACAAATATTCAGTCTGATTGATACTTTGTCATCTAAATACAACAAAACTGTTCATTACAACAACAAAAAAGACTCTGCTTTCTCATATAGATTAAGCAGAGTCTTTGATATATTTCCAGCTTGTAAAGATGCTTTGAGTGCTTACTTTCTGATCGATTATTTCTATGATTTAAACAAACCCAAAGTGATCAAGATTCGTTAATTTGTTTTTGGAGGAACAAACCGTGGATATCTCATAAGATCATCTTGTGTGGTAACAAATATTTGAGGCACATCATTGGTTGTAACATATATTACATCAAATAGTGTTTCACGTTTCAATGGTTCAAACTCTCTTTTATATCTAACAATTACGTTTCTGCCAATCAACTTTTCTAGGTTCGTTACTACATGTTCATCTGAAACACTAAAGTTCCACACTTCTGGATACATTACACCTTCACTTACTTCTTCACTTGGAACAAACAATTCGCCTTCCCAACTTTGTGTGAACCAGCCCCTCTTGGTTATTTTGGTCACAACGCCCATTCGTTTGCCATGTCCCTTCACAAACAATTGTCTAGCAACGCGATTGACATAAATCAAGATGGTAAGTGAGATGATTATCATCACACATATTTCCAAGTATCGTTTCAATGAGATTTTACTAAACATACTCGTATAGATAGTTTTTGTTACTTACCACACCGAATTTATATTCAACGATCACTCTTGAAACAATTGTCTGGATCAACACGACCATAATTAGGAGTGCCAAGACCAGTCAGTCCCATATAAAGGAACGTCACTTCCTTGCCAATCCAATTCTTCTTTTCCTTGAGAATCTTGGCACGGGTTTCATAACTGCCCTTGAACACAGCATCAAACTCCTTGTTCTTCCACTTCAAGGTCACATTGGTTGCGGCACCCTTCCAGTTGCCATCACCGTCAGTAATATTCAAAATGATACCTTCATCGTCATCTTCACTCTTGACCTTCACAAGGTTCTTGGAACGCTTATGTTCATAAGGAGCATCCATCTTACGAAGAATACCACCCTCTTGTTGATCATTGAGAAGATTCTGAAACAACTCATTCATATGATCTTCGTTCTTGACAATCTTGGTATCAACCTCAACAAAATACTTGGAAAGAGGAATCACCACCTTGTCAATCCAATTCTTGCGGTCACCGTAAGGAGTCTCTTCATCAAGAACGTCAGACTTTCCAGTGAAATTGTATCCGTCATAAATATAGAACTTGACCAGCTTCTCACTTTCAACCAAGTCATCAGATTCAATGTGTTTGGTCTTACGAATCAACTTGCTGATTTCATTCAATTGTTGACGCAGATCATTGTTGAACAACTCACCATCAAGGACAGCATTAGGATACTCCTTGAAGAAGGGCTTAAGAGCATTTTCAATATGAGGCACACTGACATACTTCTCACCCTTACGAGTAAACAAACCGTCCTTGGTCGCAATACAACGATTGCCGTTGAACTTACACTGCATACCCCACTTCTCCTTGGCAAAGTCAGGCTTCTTGCTCAACTTGTGAAGAGGTTGAGCCAACATCGGTTCAACATAGGCAGTTCCCTTGGAAGCATTCTTCTTGGTTTCGTGATAACCAGTCTTCAATTGCTTTTTGTATTTGGCTTCGATTTCAAGCTTAGCCTGTTCTTCGCCGGTGGTAGCATTCTTTTTGCCAACATTCTTGGGTTCGGCAGTAGACCAATCACTGGTCACGATGTTGTCAGAACCTTCAACACCACTGTGGGTGCGGTATTTGTTGCCGTTTTGTTCCATCCACCAAACACGAACATTGCCGTTGGAGTCTTGAGTATAAAGAGTAGGATAATTCATGTAAATATGATACCACGTTGAGGCCATTTGTCAACATCTTTGTTCAAGACGCAACGAACTTACCTCAACGTGGCATTTTGTTTAATAAGTGTTGAACTCAACCTGAAGTGAATAAAAATCGATAGTAGACGGATCTACATCCAAATCAATTCCCTCATTGACAACAAACACCTTCAAGTCCTTCTTGGTATCAAGCGAAGGTCCACCGTTACAGCTACAACCAGATGAATAACACCAAGTGACGTTACCATCCTTGTCAACGCCAATACCCTCATAATTGTGATGCCCATAACCACCATCCCAATTCTGAATCTCCTTGAAAATTACGATGTGGTCACTATCAAACTTGCTCTTAGGAAGAGTGTCCCAATTCTTAACGATATAATCTACAATGTTCATAACTTCTTAAGTCTACCATGAGGTTTAAACAAAGTCAACAAAAAAACCCGCCAGATTTCTCTAGCGGGTTTCTTTTACTTATCCTACCACTTATCGGTTGGTATTTCCGATATTAACGAAGGGAACAACACCACCTCCATTATACACCGGCAACTTACCATCCCACCTCTGAAGCGCCTCATACTGAACAAGCGCCGGAGTTAGAGACTGAGCCAACACAAGGTTAGCCTTTGACTGAGCTTCTGCCTTGAGGGCGATACTACGAGCCTCACCCTCCGCCTTAGCGATATTACTCTCCTTCTCACCACGAGCCTTCTCAATCACCTGATCAGCCTCAGCCTTACTCTGACGGACCTTGGTTTCAGCCTCAATCGCCTTCTGACTCGCCTCAAGAACTGCGTTGATACGGGTCTGAACACTCTGGTCAACACGGAGACCACCATGGAAACTGATCAACTCAAACTTAAACCCCTTGGGACCAAGTTGGGCATTAAGATTGCTCTTAACATTGTCAAGAAGATATTGCTTCTTCTCACCAAAAATGTCACTAGCCTTCATGGTGCTAGCAACACGATTGAATGCGTTGTTGATCTCATTCCTCATAAAACCGTGGGTGATAATATCAGGAGACTGACGAAACTCAACGAAGATCTGAGGAACCTTCTCTGCCACAAACGTATAAGCAAGAGCAATGTCAGCGTTAACAACGGCACCTTCAATACTATTAAAGGTCACACTGTCATCACCAGGACTTTCCTGGCTTCCACGTTCACGATCCCACACAGCATTTTGCATAAAGGTAGGGAACTTGTAGATATCCTCAGTGATGGGGTTGTAGAACACACCACCAGTAACCAACGGAAAGTCATTAACTCCCTTCTGGCTACCCCACTGATTCACCTTGATACCAACATAACCAGGCTCAACCCTATCACAACCAGTGAAGGTGGCAATGGCGACGATACCGGCAATTAGACTAACGATCTTATTCTTCATTTTGTTTCTTTTCTTTGTTTTCGTTTAGATTCTTGACCAACTTGGTCACATCACTCTTTAAGATTAACCCCGACCCGATAAAAAGTCCAGCGAAAAGTGTGGACCCGATAAGATTTGCAACGTCACTCTTTTGATTAATGAATGTGGCTGCGGTATTGTAAATATAAGCAGCCGCAATCGACAAAAAGAAATACTTTGCGCAATACTTCCAAATATTGTAATTACTAAACATATATTAATTCTCCTTGACGTAAAGTTCTGGAATTTCAGAGGTCAATGGAATAACTACATCATCCAAAGGTTCGTCTGATTCAGATGCACCATAATGACCATGGCTTGTGTTAGGAATAGGCAGATACTCAGTAGTCCACTGTTCACGACATTCCTTGGCAGTCTTCTTCAATGGAGGGAGTTCATTGCCATCCTTGTCATATACAATGATATACTGAAAACTATTATCATAGGTATTATCATTATACTCACTATGAACTACCATAACCATTGTAGTTGCCTCAGGAGAATAATACTTCTTGGCAAACGCAATGTGTCTACTATACTTTTCAGTATTGGGAACGTAACCAAGTTTGGCTAGATCCTGTAATGTTGCTCTACGATATGTGCTCATATATGATTAATACTTTAGAACTTCCTCACGGGTAATAGACAGATGTTCCCATTCGTCACCATACAAGTCTTCGTGGATACACTGAGTATCACCAAAAAGTTGGACCAATGATTTAAGCAATGGATTTGCCTTGTAATCCTTAGTTGCATTATCCCACTCACGTTCAACATCTTCACCTTCAATTACAAGACGCATGTCTTCATATCCAATATAGAATGAGGTTGCATCACCGTCATTAAATTCGTGGTTATTAAGATACATCTCAACGCTGTCCAACTTAGGGTTGGCAACAAAGATCTTCTTTAGTTCAGCCTTAAACTCCTTCTGGAGTTCAGACTTAACTTCGTTGAGTTGATCGTTGAGCTTTGCAATTTTCTTAAGTGTTTCTTTCATATGTTTTGTTTTATTAGTCTCCAATTACGTTCTTCATACTACCATCATAACTTGGTTCTGTCAACTTCATTTTAGCACGTGCCTTACGACCTTCATCAATCTTGACGAAGCTGGGAGGATGTGAAATACCATTCTGCATCCAACTCTTGAACTCCATTTCAGCCAAATAATCTTGGGCTGAGGGAATAAACTTGTTGGCAAAGTCTTCCAGACAGTGTTGTTCACCAATGTCACGCACACTCACGTTACGTCCATCACTGTTGATAATGGTAGGAAAACGGTGGTCACTGGTTTCTGGTCCGCTATTGGCAAACTTGACACGTTCCAGAATATTACTAAGAAACCAACTGTTGTGAGTTAGAGCACGATGTCGGTTATCTGCAATTGCGCCCTTGCTACAGTCCATGAAGGCGTGAATTGGTTCATAGTCTTCGGGCTTACCGCCGAATTTGCGGGCGGAACTTTGAGCGTGAATGTATGGCTTTGACATAACGAATACATCTTAACAGCGGGTTTATAGAAAGTCAACAACTTCTTTTGCCGGATGTAGTTTGTAATCATAAAGATAACCAATTTTGTTAGGATAATTGTTATCACGCAGATCAACTCGCTTGCCGGATGTAGAACTGTGACACTCGTTGATGTTCTCAATTACCGGAACAAACTTTCGATGTGTTTGATAAGCACCCGATACGCTGTTTTTGGCACAGGTCTGATAAAAGTCACACCCGACACTCAAACATCTGTCGTTGAAAATCTTTATCTTTTTCACTTGTGAGCACTGTTGAAATGTAATCCAACCGCAAGACCAACATATCCCTTTTTATTGGAGTATATGTATGTGGAATTGGTATGCCTGTGCTTTAAAGCAGATCTTGCGGCATCTTGCACTGATTCAAACGTATTCTTGGAGCTACAGATACAACGTTCATTGTCTGCGTGGTAACCGCCATAGATTCGTTCATATCCACACGCCCATCCAAACTGTTCCTTTTTATTTGTTCTCTTTGTCTTCATATATAATTCCCTCAACATTAAATATAATAACTCAAGATCCGATGTGTGTCAACAAAAAATCCCCTCTTTTTACGGAGGGGGTTTGTTTAATTTAATGATGCTTGTCTTGCTTAACGTGAACCTTGTTCATCATTATCTTCTGAATTTCGTTGAATGACAGAGGCTTTCCATGACCATCCCAACCAACATCCAGAATCTTGTTGTCTGGATTATCAAGCTGAGTTGTTGGATTGGTGTAGTGGCTATGACCACTCAACTGCCAAGCACCCTTTTGCATTTGATTCCAAATCTGGTGGGGATAATGATGCAAAATGATCTGGTGACCATTTACAACAATTTCCTTGTAATAACCCAGATAAGTGATCTTGCCGATAGTGTGGGGATACACTTCGATATCCTTATGTCGATATTCATCTGATAACGTTTCCTCATACTTTCTACGAATACAACTGTTGTGATTACCCCAGATGTAACCAATATGTTGGCAGTTGAGTCTGTCTAGCAGTTGTTCATACTCGGGCATAGTGATGTTAAGACAGAAATCACCAAGATGAATCAGTGTGTCTTCTGGACGCACCACTTCATTGATCTTTTCAACCAAAGCATCATTGTGTTCATAACGGTTTTTATATCCACGGGACTCGTAGATAAAAACCTTGTCATGGTTAAAATGAGTATCACTGGTGAAATACACACGGTGATCGTCATTATGAATTAGCTTAAGTGGTCTTTCAAACATAAATTATCTCATCAATACCTTCACTCGTAGAAGGTTCTTCATACTTTGCCAACATCTTGTCAATAACCCAATCAGGCACAACTCTGCCACCCTCTTGGCCTCTCTTCTGGTTT
>Ga0255097_1000481_pt1 | contig 16473 bp, 13 predicted proteins | sample Colum_Atlam_RepB_2_FD_188436 | JGI IMG/M metagenome (GOLD analysis project Ga0255097, IMG submission 188436) | Freshwater microbial communities from Columbia River, Oregon, United States - Colum_Atlam_RepB_8d | ecosystem: Environmental > Aquatic > Freshwater > River | place: USA: Oregon...
CGCCGGCACCTGCTTCTCCTTGGCCCAGTGGTGGTCGCTGGGGATCAGCACCACGAAGTCCTCGTCGTAGACCGCCCAGGCGGCAAGGCCCGTGAGATCCACCGGCAGTGCCAGGATCGCCACGTCCAGCTCGTTGTCGCGCAGCTGCTCCAGCAGCTTGGCGGTGAAGTTCTCCTCGATCACCAGCGGCATCAGCGGCGCGCGCTCGCGCAGCAGCGGCACCAGGCCGGGCAGCAGGTAGGGCCCGACGGTGTAGATCGCGCCGAAGCGCAGCGGGCCGCTGAGCTCGTCGCGCCCTTCGCGCGCCAGGTCCTCGATCAGCTTGGACTCGGCCAGCACCCGCCGAGCCTGGGTGATGATGCGCTCGCCCACCGCCGTGGGCTTGGCCTCGCCGCGGTTGCGCTCGAACAGGGTCACGCCCAGCTCGTCCTCGAGCTTCTTCACCGCCACCGACAGCGTCGGCTGCGACACGAAGGAACGCTCGGCGGCGCGGCCGAAGTGGCGCTCCTTGTCGAGGTTCACCAGATAACGGAGTTCGGTGAGGGTCATGGGGCCCAAGGGTAAACGCTGGCGGCGGCGCAAAGCCATCCCCGCGGTATGCTGCAGGCCGCCCGCCCCATGGATGGAATCCCGTGCTGCGCCTGCTGCTGACCCTGCTCTGCCTCTGCGCCCTGCCCGCCCACGCCGGCTTCACCGACGAGCGCCCGGACCTGGAGCCCCTGTTCGGCGGCACGCCCGGCTGCTTCGTCCTCTACGACCCGGGCGCCGACCGCCTGCTGCTGGTGAACCCGGAACGGGCGCAGCGGCGCTACATCCCGGCCTCCACCTTCAAGCTGGCCAACAGCCTGATCGCACTGGAGACCGGCGCGGTGCGCGACGCCGGCGAGGTGATTCCCTACGGCGGCCGGCCCCAGCCCTTCAAGGCCTGGGAGAAGGACATGCCGATGCGCGAGGCCTTTCCCGTTTCGAGCGTGCCGGTGTACCAGGAGATCGCGCGGCGCATCGGCCTGCCGCGCATGCAGGAGATGCTGCAGCAGCTGGACTACGGCAATCGCGAGACCGGTCCGGTGGCGGACCGCTTCTGGCTCGACGGCCCCCTGCGGATCAGCGCGGTGGAACAGGCCCGGTTCGCCGCCCGGCTGGCGCAGGGCAGCCTGCCGTTGTCCGCGCGCAGCCAGTCCACCGTGCGCGAGATCGCGCGGATCGAGACCCGCGGCGGCGATGTGCTCTACGGCAAGACCGGCTGGGTCTTCGGCACGCAGCCGCAGATCGGCTGGTGGGTGGGCTGGATCGAACGCGAAGGCCGCGTCTACGGCTTTGCGCTCAACATCGACATGCAGGGCGGGCAGGACCTCGGCAAGCGGCGGCAGATCGGCGAGGCGATCCTGAGCAAGCTGGAGCTGTACTAGCCAGCCTTTACTCGTCATGCCGTCGAAAGCCGGCATGACGGCCTCTCTTCAGATCCAGTCCCGGGGTTTGAGGTAGCGCTCCAGCAGCGCCGCCTCGGGCGAGCCGGGCTCGGGATGCTGGTCGTACTCCCAGCGCACCTGCGGCGGCATCGACATCAGGATCGACTCGGTGCGGCCGCCGGACTGCAGGCCGAACAGCGTGCCGCGGTCCCAGACCAGGTTGAACTCCACGTAGCGGCCGCGGCGCAGCAGCTGCCACTGGCGCTCGCGCTCGCCGTAGGCCTGGTCCTTGCGGCGCTCGACGATCTCCGCATAGGCCGCGCCATAGGCATCGCCCACGCGCTGCATCAGGGCGAAGCCGGCGTCGAAGCCGCCCTCGCTCCAGTCGTCGTAGAAGATGCCGCCGATGCCGCGCGGCTCGTTGCGGTGCTTGAGGAAGAAATACTCGTCGCACCACCGCTTGAGCTTCGGATAGACGTGGGCCCCGGCCGGGGCGCAGGCATCGCGTGCGGCGCGGTGCCAGTCGCGGCAATCCTCGTCATGGCCGTAGTAGGGCGTCAGATCGAAGCCGCCGCCGAACCACCACACCGGCTCCTCGCCCGGCTTTTCGGCCAGGAACAGGCGCACGTTGCAGTGGCTGGTGGGCGCATATGGGTTGCGCGGATGCATCACCACCGACACCCCCATGGCGCGCCAGCTTCGGCCCTGCAGCTCGGGGCGATGCGCGGTGGCCGAAGGCGGCAGCCTGGTGCCGTGCACCAGCGAGAAGCCCACGCCGCCGCGCTCGAACACCGCGCCGTCCGCCATCACGCGAGACACGCCGCCGCCACCCTCGGCACGCTGCCATTCGTCGCGGCCGAAGCGGGCCTGGCCGTCGATGGCCTCGAAACGCCCGCAGAGGCGCTGCTGCAGGCCGCGCAGCCAGGTTTCGACGGCGGTGAAGTCGGGAGTGCTCATCGGCGCAGGATGTGCCCGGTCGTGACGTCGCGGATGGTGGTCGGCTTGGCCAGGTGGCCGAGCGCGCCCGGCATCAGGAAGTCGATCTCGTTGCCGAAGTAGAGACGCACCTGCGCCACCGTCAGCGCCGGCGCGCGGCCGGCCGGGTTGGCGCTGGTGGAGACGATGGGGCCGCCGTAGGCCTCGCAGAGCGCCACCACGGCCGGGTGGCTGCTGACGCGCACGGCGACGCCGTCATGGTCGCCGCTGATCCACATCGGCGTATGGTCGGTGGCGGGAAACACCCAGGTGGCCGGCCCGGGCCAGGTGGCCGTGGCACGCTTCAGGGCGTTGTTGGACGGCACCTGCACGTAGGGTTCGACCTGCTCGAAACGCGAGGCGATCAGGATCACGCCCTTTTCCCAGGGCCGGCCCTTGAGCGCCAGCAGGCGCATCACCGCGCGCTCGTCCTGCGGCTCGCAGCCCAGGCCCCAGACGGCCTCGGTGGGATAGGCGATGACGCCGCCGCGCTGCAGCGCGCGGACGGCGGCCTTGAGGCGCAGCGGCGCGACGTCCGGCAACACGGCTCAGCCCTTCTTCTTGGTCGCGGCCTTCTTCGCCGGGGCCTTCTTGGCCACGGCTTTCTTCGCCGCCGTCTTCTTCACGGCAGCCTTCCTGGCGGCCGGCTTCTTCGCCGCTGCCTTTTCGGCCTTCCCGGCGGGGGGCGCCGCGGCCTTCTTGGCGGCCGCCTTGCCTTTCTTGCCGCCCTTCTTCGGCGCCGCCGCGGCGGCTTCCGCCAGCCAGGCCTCGCACTCGAAGACCGTCACGTCATCGACGTCCCTGTTGCGCGGAACGTTCGCGCGTCGGGTACCGTCGGTGATGTAGGCGCCGAAGCGGCCCTTGATGATGCGGATGCCGGTGCCTTCGAACACCCGCAGCGTCGCCGCTTCCAGCGCCGCCGCCTTCTGCTGGATCAGCTCGATCGCGCGCGGCAGCTCGATGGTGTACGGATCGTCGTCCTTCTTCAGGGAGACGAAGCTCTTGCCGTGCTTCACGTAGGGCCCGAAGCGTCCGATGTTGACCTCCACCTCGTCGCCGTTGGGCAGCGTGCCGATCCTGCGCGGCAGCTGGAACAGCGCCAGGGCCTGCTCCAGGGTGATGGTGTCGATGCGCTGGTTGGCGCGCAGCGAGGCGAAGCGCGGCTTGTCCTCGTCGTCCTTGGTGCCGATCTGCACGAAGGGCCCGAAGCGGCCCAGGCGCGCGCTGACCGGCTTGCCGGAGGCCGGGTCCACGCCGATGACGCGGGCCTCCGACACTTCCTTGCGCGACAGCTCCATCTTCTCCTCGATGCGCGGCTTGAAGGAGTTCCAGAACTGCGCGAGCAGCGGCTTCCACTGCTTCTCCCCGCGCGAGACGGCGTCGAGATCGTCCTCGAGATGCGCGGTGAACTCGTAGTCCACGTACTGCTCGAAGTGGTCGGTCAGGAAACGGTTGACGATCATGCCGACGTCGGTCGGCACGAAGGCCTTGCCCTCCAGGCGCACGTAGTCGCGGCCCTGCAGGGTGGAGATGATGGTGGCGTAGGTCGACGGACGGCCGATGTCGAACTCTTCCAGCGTCTTGACCAGGCTGGCTTCGGTGTAGCGCGGCGGCGGCTGGGTGAAATGCTGCTCGGGCAGCAGTTCCAGCAGCTTGACGCGCTCGCCCTGCACCAGCGCCGGCAGGCGCTTGTCGTCCTCGTCGCCCTCGTCGCGGTCTTCCGGGTCCTGCGCGCGGATGTCGTAGGCAGCCAGGAAGCCAGGCTCCACCAGCACCGAGCCGGTGGCGCGGAAGGCATGCTCGCTGCCGGCGCGCAGCTCGGCGCTGACGGTGTCGAACACGGCCGCTTCCATCTGCGAGGCAACGGTACGCTTCCAGATCAGCTCGTACAGCTTGGCCTGGTCGGGCTTGAGGAACTGCGCAACCTGCCGCGGCAGGCGCGCCGCCGAGGTCGGGCGCACCGCCTCATGCGCTTCCTGGGCATTCTTGGACTTGGCCTTGTAGGTACGCGGCTCCGAGGGCAGCGCGCCGGCGCCGTACTGCAGCTGGATGACGTTGCGGATGTCCTTGATCGCGTCCTGCGACAGGGTCACCGAGTCGGTACGCATGTAGGTGATCAGACCCACCGTCTCGCCGGCGATGTCCACGCCTTCGTACAGCTGCTGCGCGGTCTGCATGGTGCGCTTGGAGGTGAAGCCGAGCTTGCGGTTGGCTTCCTGCTGCAGCGTCGAGGTGGTGAAGGGCGCGCCCGGATTGCGGCGGCGCTGCTTCTTCTCGATGGCCTTGACCAGCAGCGTGCCGCCGGCCGCGGCCAGGATCTTGTCCTTCGCGGCCTCGGCGCCGCCGGCGTCGCTGAGCGTGAACTGCTCGACCTTCTTGCCGTCCAGCTCGATCAGGCGCGCGGTGAAGGCCTGGGCGGACTTCTCGGCGCGCGCGTCCAGCGACCAGTATTCCTGCGGCTTGAAGGCGCGGATCTCGAGCTCGCGCTCGCAGATCAGGCGCAGCGCAGGCGACTGCACGCGGCCGGCCGACAGGCCCGGCTGCACCTTGCGCCACAGCAGCGGCGACAGGTTGAAGCCCACCAGGTAGTCCAGCGCGCGGCGCGCCTGCTGGGCGTTGACCAGGTCCTCGGAAATGTCGCGCGGGTTCTGGATGGCCTCCTGGATCTCGCGCTGGGTGATCTCGTAGAACACCACGCGCTTGACCGGCTTGCCCTTGAGCGCGTTCTTCTCGCGCAGCAGCTCGGCCAGGTGCCAGGAAATGGCCTCCCCCTCGCGATCAGGGTCGGTGGCCAGCCAGAGCTCGTCGGCCTCCTTCAGCGCCGAGACGATCGCTTTGACATGCTTCTCGTTGCGCTCGATCACCTGGTACTTCATGGCGAAGCCGTTCTGCACGTCCACGGCGCCGTCCTTGGGCACGAGGTCGCGCACGTGGCCGTAGGAGGCCAGCACCTCGAAGTCCTTGCCCAGGTATTTCTTGATCGTCTTGGCCTTGGCAGGCGACTCGACGATGACCAGGTTCTTAGTCATTTAAATAATGCATTCAGCGCGGCGGGCGGCTGCCCGCAGGGGCCTGCTTATATGCGGAAGACGCGCCGGCTGTCCAGCGCCGGAATGCGGCACCGGACGGGCAAGTTCCTGATTCAGTGAAGGAATTCGCCGCTGTAGTAGACCATCTCCTCGAGATGGGCAAAGGCGTCTTCCGCGTCCGGCTCGTTCATCAGCACCAGCAGGCAGACCCATTTGACCCTTTCGAGGTCGATTTCCTCGTTCAGCGCCATCAGGCGGTCGATCACCAGTTCGCGCGCCTGGGCTCCGAAGATGCCGAGCTGCTCCAGGTACATGATGAAGCCACGGCATTCGGTGGAGAGCTTGGACATCTCCTCGCGGGCGTAGATGCGCACCGCTCCGCCCGGGCTGAAGATGATCGGCAGCTGCCGCTGCTGCGCCAGTCCGTCGACCCAGTCGAACGCATGGGCGACCTCCTGGTCTGGAAATCCGGCCGCGACCAGCTCGTCGCGCAAAGTGACCTGATTGTCGGAATCGGAGAACTCGCCTTCCTGGTAGTTCTCGAACAGGTACATCAACACATCCAGTACGGTCTCTTTCATGAAACGCTCCGGTGCTGTGTGTTTTTAATGTATTTCAGAACAGAATTGTTGAAATTATGTGAATCTCGTGTTTCTGCCTGACCTCCATGTGATTTTGTATACCACAATTTGTGGGAACCTCAAATTAAATCACGAGCCGGGGGCGACACCCTTGATCGTGCAGCAATCATGCCGGAACCCTGAGCCGCTGGTAGGCCCCGCCGGCCGCCGCGGCCACCTCGCCGGCCAGTTCCAGCGCCAGCAGGGCCTCGCTGAGCGCGGCGGCGTCCAGCCCGCTGCAGGCCTGTAATTGATCGAAGGACTGCGGTTCGGTTCCCAGGCATTCCAGCACCCGGGCCTGCAGCGGATCCTCCGGCGGCGCCTCGGCGGCCGCCACCAGGGCCGCCCGCCGCTGGCGCAGCTGCGGGGCGATCTCCTCCAGGATGTCGTCCACCGACTCCACCAGCTTGGCTCCCTGGCGGATCAGGCGGTGGCAGCCCCGCGCCTGCGGGTTGTGGATGGACCCGGGGATGGCGAACACCTCGCGCCCCTGCTCGTTGGCGTAGGCCGCGGTGATCAGCGAGCCGGACTCGGGCGCCGCCTCCACCACCAGCACGCCCATGGCCAGCCCGGAAATGATGCGGTTGCGGCGCGGGAAGTGCTCCGGCAGCGCCGCCACTCCCACCGGGAACTCCGAGATCATCAGCCCCTCGCGCACGATGTCGTGCGCCAGCTCGCGATGCCGCGCCGGGTAGACGCGGTCCAGCCCGGTGGCGCAGACGGCGATGGTCATGCCGCCGGCCTCCAGCGCCCCGCGGTGGGCGGCGCCGTCGATGCCCAGTGCCAGGCCGCTGGTGATGCACAGCCCGCGGCGCGCCAGCTCGGCGGCAAAGGCGCGGGCGTTCTCAAGGCCCTGGGGCGTGGCCGAGCGGGCGCCGACGATGGCCAGCTGCGGCAATGCCAGCAGTTCCGGATCGCCCTGGTAGAACAGCGCTCCCGGCGCCTGGGCGATCTGACGCAGCCGCTCGGGATAGCGCGGGTCCTCCAGCGTCAGCAGGCCGCGGCCGGGCCTGTCCAGCCACTCCAGGTCGCGGGCGATGCCTTCAGGATCTCCGGTGGCGAAGAACTGCAGCGCCTCCTCGGGCAGGCCCAGCGGGCGCAGCGCCGCGGGGCCGGCAGCCACCGCCGCCTCGGCCGAGCCGAAGGTGGCGAGCAGGCGCGCCATGGTGACGCCGCCGACGCCGGGGGCGCGCAGCAGCGTCAGCCAGGATTGCAGGGCGGGGAGGTTCACGCCGGGAGCGTGAAACAGAACGCCCGCCGGTAGCAAGCCGCGTTTGTGACGGCTTGCCGCAGGCGGGCGCGGGAAATTCCCGGAATCTACTCGATGGCGACGCGCGTGCCCGGCTTGACCACCTTGTCCTTGGCATGGACCGGGCGGATCGCCGACATGACCAGCGCGTAGGACACGCGATCCTCGAGCTTGAACACCATCACCTGGCCGGCATAGGTCTCCGGCAGGGCGACATAGCCGACGCCGTGCGGATCGCGGGCCGTGCGGCCGGCCTGCAGGATGTCCAGCACGTGGCCGGCCTCCAGGCCGTCGCGCGCGCCCTTGCTCAGCGTCACGACCTGGTACTGGCCGATCTGCGAGACGCCGTCGAACACCGACAGGATGCGGCCGGTGAACGGCGCCTTGGGCACGTGCGGGTAGAAGTTGGCGTCGAAGGTTTCCGACAGCGGCTTGATCAGGTAGTCGCCGGCGCGGGTCTCGCGATAGCTCTTGGTCAGCATCACCGTGCCGGGGTCGGCGAACTCGCGCACCTCGACCTGCGCCACCGGGATGGCCTCGTAGCCGAGCAGCTCGTTGCTGTCCGGATCAATGTAGCTCTGGCCCAGGCGAACCGCTTCCAGCGCGCTGCCATGGCTGCGCTTGAGCTTCTTGACGTAGGCGCCGTTGCCGCTGGCGCCGACGATGTGCAGGTCCACGAAGTCCAGGACGTAAGGCGCCTGCTTGAGCTGGTCCAGCGTCACCAGGCGCGGGCTGCGCAGGAAGTCGCGGATCGCGTCGAGCGGGATCACCGGGATGGCCGCGCCCAGGTCCGACTCGCGCACGCGCGGCGACAGCCGGTCGGTGGCCAGCTCCGGCTCGCGCGCCACGCGCGGACGGCCGTCGCGCCAGATCAGCGTCAGCACGTCGCCGGGATAGATCAGGTGCGGATTCTTGACCTGGTCGTTGACGATCCAGACCTCGGGCCACTGCCAGGGCTCGACCAGGAATTTCTGCGAGATGCCCCAGAGGGTGTCGCCCTTCTTGACGACGTAGCGCAGCGGCGCGTCCTCCCGCACCAGCCTGCCGTCGTCGGCGGCGGGGGACACGAAGCGCTCGTCGGCGCTCAGCCCGTCCACTTCCGCCTGCAGCGGCTGCGCCGGAACGGGACGCGCCGCAGGCGCGGGCGTCACATTCGCCGAGCTGCGTTCGCCGGGCGTGGTGGCGCAGCCGGCCGCGAGCGCGGCAGCCGCCAGCGCCAGAGCTTGAACACGGTATAAAACGCTATACTTCCGCATGGCGGCACCTTCCCCGCGGTTACGCCGGATTTGCGGCAAACTCTAGATGAGTCAATCGTTTGCCGTCAAATCCAATAGTCGTTTCTAAGTTGTAGGCTGGTTCCTGACATGGCATTACTCGAAATCCTGCAGCATCCCGATCCCCGCCTGCGGCAGAAAGCTGCCCCGGTGACGCAGTTCGACGAGGCCCTGCAGCGCCTGATCGACGACATGTTCGAGACCATGTACGACGCTCCCGGCGTCGGCCTGGCCGCCACCCAGGTGGGCGTCGCCAAGCGCCTGGCGGTGATGGACACCAGCGAGGACAAGGCCCAGCCGAAGCCCATGGTAATCATCAACCCCGAGATCTTCGAGGCCGGCGACCGCCAGACCATGGACGAGGGTTGCCTGTCCGTGGCCGGCTACAGCGACAAGGTGGAACGCTACAACAAGCTCCGGATGCGTGCCCTGGACCGCCACGGCCAGCCTTTCGAGCTGGAAGCGGAGGGCCTGATGGCCCAGGCGATCCAGCACGAGATCGACCATCTCGATGGCAAGCTCTACATCGACTACCTCTCCAGCCTCAAGCGCGAGCGCCTGCGCAAGAAGATGGAGAAGGACGCCCGCCACAAGGCCAAGGCCTAGACCCAGACCGGACTCCCCACGATGCGCCTGGTGTTCGCCGGTACGCCGGACTTCGCGGTTGCGGCGCTGGACGCCCTGCATGCCGCCGGCCATGAGATCGCCGGCGTCTATACCCAGCCCGACCGCCCCTCCGGGCGCGGCCAGAAGCTCAGCCCCTCGCCGGTGGCCCAGCGCGCCGCCGCCCTCGGCCTGCCGCTGTTCAAGCCCGAGAAGCTGCGCGGCGAGGCGGTGGACGAGCTGCGCGCCCTGCAGCCCGAGCTGATGGTGGTGGTGGCCTACGGCCTGCTGCTGCCGCAGGCGGTGCTGGATATTCCCCGGCACGGCTGCTTCAACATCCACGCCTCGCTGCTGCCGCGCTGGCGCGGCGCGGCGCCGATCCAGCGCGCCATCGAGGCCGGCGACACCCGGACCGGCGTCACCATCATGCGCATGGACGCCGGCCTGGATACCGGCCCGATGCTGCTGGAAGAACCGCTCGACATCGGACCCGACACCACCGCCGCCCTGCTGCACGACCAGCTCCAGGCCCTGGGCAGCCGCCTGATCGTGGACGCCGTGGCCCGGCTCGCGCGCGGCGAGTTGCGGGAGCGCGCACAGCCCGCCGAGGGCGCCACCTACGCCCGGAAGCTGAGCAAGGACGAGGCCCGCGTCGACTGGACCCGGCCCGCAGCGGAGATCGCGCGCCGCATCCGCGCCTTCAACCCCGTGCCGGTGGCCTGGAGCGAGCTGGGCGGCGAGCGCCTGCGCCTGTGGCAGGCACGCGAGGAGGCCGGCGCTGCCGGCGGCGAGCCGGGCACGATCCTGGCAGCGGATGCACAGGGCATCGTGGTGGCGGCGGGCGAGGGCGTCGTGCGCCTGCTGCAGCTGCAGTGGCCCGGCGGCAAGCCGGTGGCCGCAGCGCAGGCCGCCAGCGGCCGCAAGCTGGTCGGGGAGCGTTTCGCATGAGCGGCGTGCAGCCTTTCCGCTATCCCACGCCGGACGAAACCGACCTGCCGCCCTACCCGGACCAGCCGGATTGCTGCAACGGCGGCTGCGCCGTCTGCGTGCTGGAAGGCTGGCCCGAGGAAGTGCAGGCCTGGAAGGACAAGGTGGAGGAAATCCGGGCGAAGCGAGCCGTCACGCCTCCCTCCGCGCCGTGACTCGGCGCCTCGCCCGTTCCTGAAAGAACGGGCGAGGGCTTCGCCACCCTTACCGCCCCCGCGATCCTTTGTGACGCGATCCATGGCGAGACAGAGGTGCTCTTTTCCACCCCGGCCCGTGTTTGGCTTACTTCGGCATGACATCGAGTCATCCCTCAGCGAGGCCAAACACTCCATGTGCGGTCGTTCGCCGGGGCGGAGTGCCATTCAAGGCACTCCGCGAACCCCGGCTCACCCCCGCGATCCTTTGGGGCCTTACGCCCCAAGCAGCAATTCCATCTCCTGCGGCGCCATCGCCGCCCCCAGCAGGTTGCCCTGCACCAGGTCGCAGCGGTGCTCGCGCAGGAAAGCCAGCTGCTGCGGCGTCTCCACGCCCTCGGCGACCACCTGCAGGCCCAGCGTCCGCGCCAGGGCGATGATCGCCTTGCAGATCGCGGCATCGTTGTCGTCCACGCTGATGTCCCGCACGAAGGTCTGGTCCACCTTGAGGCGGCTCAGCGGGAAGCGCTGCAGGTAGGCCAGGGAGGAATAGCCGGTGCCGAAGTCGTCCAGCGCGAGCTTCACGCCCATGCCGCGGATCTCCTGCAGGATGCCGGCCACGCGGGCGACGTCCTGCATCAGCACCGATTCCGTCACCTCCAGTTCCAGCCAGCGCGGCTCCAGCCCGCTGGACTGCAGCGCGCGCCCCACCTTGGCGACGATGTCGCGCCGGTAGAGCTGGAAACCCGACAGGTTCACCGACACCGGCAAGGCCTTCAGGCCGCGCCGCTGCCATTCGCGGGCCTGGCGGCAGGCCTCGTTGAGTACCCAGTCGCCGATCTCCTCGATCAGGCCGCTTTCCTCCGCCACGCGGATGAACTGCCCGGCCAGCAGCAGGCCGCGCTGCGGGTGCTGCCAGCGGATCAGAGCCTCCATCGCCATGATCTCGCCGCTGGCGGCATCGAACTGCGGCTGGTAGTGCAGGCGGAACTCGCCGTTCTTGAGCGCGCTGCGCAGGTCGTTCTCCACGCGCAGGAACTCGCGTACCCGGGCGTTCATGTCGGCGGTGAAGAACTGGAAGCTGTTGCGTCCGGAGCTCTTGGCCACGTACATCGCGGCGTCGGCGTTCTTCAGCAGGCTCTCGGCATCCTCACCGTCGGCCGGGTACATCGCGATGCCGATGCTGCAGGTCACGCTCAGCAGGTGCTGGTCGATCGTCAGCGGACGCTCCACCGTCGCCAGCATCTTGGTGGCGATCTGGGAGACCTGGGCCGCGTCATGCACCTGGGGCAGCACCACCACGAACTCGTCGCCGCCGTGCCGCGCCAGCGTGTCGCCCGCGCGCACGCAGACGCCAAGGCGGCGCGACATCTCCTGCAGCAGCATGTCGCCCGTGCCGTGTCCCAGCGAGTCGTTGATGTTCTTGAAACGGTCGATGTCGATGAACATCACCGCGAATGGCTGCCGGGCGGCGCGCGCCTCGGCCAGCACCTCGCCGAGCCGGCTGGCGAGCATCGAGCGGTTGGGCAGGCCGGTGAGCGCATCGCTCTGCGCCAGGTAGCGGATGCGCGCCTCCGCCTGCTTGCGCGCCTCGATGTCGGTGCAGACCACCACGTAGTGCTGCGGCCGCGAGTCGCCGCTGCGGATGGCGGAAACGGTGGAATCGGTCCAGGCATGGCGGCCGCCGGCGGCGCGGAAGCGCTTCTCGATGCGGTAGCTGTCGCGCCGCCCGGACTCCACCTCGCGGAACATCTCCATCTCGCGCGGCGCGTCCTCCGGATGCGTCAGCGAGGGAAAGTCCATGCTGCGCAGGGCTTCGGCGGAATACCCGAGCTGCGCCTGGAACGCCGCGTTGCTCTGCAGGATGCGTCCCCGCGCGTTGGCGAAGGCGATGCCGGTGCTGGCGCTCTCGAAGATGCCGCGGAAACGCTCCTCGCTCTCGCGCAGGGCGGCCTCGCTGCGCTGGCGCTGCTCCACCTCGCCGGACAGCGCCCGGTTCTTCTGCTCCAGTTCGTCGGTGCGCTCGCCCACCAGCTGCTCGATGCGGGCGGCGCGTCCGGTCAGCACCAGCAGGAAGCCGCCGAGCAGGCCGGAGAACAGAAACACGCCGGCCTGCGTGACCCAGGCCTGCAGCGAGCGGTGGGCCTGCAGGTAGGCATTGCCGGCCACCACCTGCAGGCTCCAGCGTGCAGGCCCGAAGGCCAGTTCGCCTTCATGGGCCAGGCTGTTGGCGTCCCGTGGCGGCAGCAGCCCGGTGCTGCTGTAGAGCAGTGCCTTGTCGGACGTCGCGCCGCGGTCCAGCAGGGCCACCTCGACCCCCGGCGGCAGGCTGCCGCCCAGCACCTGCTCGATCAGCGTGTCGAACTGCAGCAGGGCGAAGACCAGTCCGTCGATGCGCCAGGAACCGTCGCGCTGCAGCCGGCCCAGCGGCGTCGCGGCCAGCACGCCGCCGCTGCCGCTGGCCACCGCGGCGGGCAGCGCGCGCGACACCGCCAGCGCCCGCGAGGCCGTCAGTTCGCCCAGCAATGCCTGCTGGCCGACGCCGGCCGCCAGATCATGGCCCAGCAGAGCCATGTTGCCGTCGCGCGGCATGATGTAGGTGACGGGATAGCGCTCCCCGGACAGGCGCGGCGCCCAGCCCAGCGAGCGGATGCCCGGCGTGCCCAGCAGCTGTCCGCCGGCGAAGGCGATGAAATCCTCCGACGTCACCTCGCTGGAGGCCTGGTAGAAATCGCCGAGCGTGCGCACCGCCCGCTCGGCGCCCATCAGGCGCTCGGCCAGGCCACGCTCCACCGTCTGGGCCTGCTCGCCGAAGGCGCTGCGGATGCGGCTGTTCTCGACCAGGTTGGTCTGCTGCACCACCAGGGCCCCCAGCAGCACCGACACCGCCACCGAGCCGACCACCGTCGGCAGGCGCCGCTGCCAGCTGCGGCGCCGCTCCAGCGCCCAGACCACCAGCAGCGGGGCGATCAGGAACACGCCCATGGCATCGCCCACCCACCAGGTGAAGCCGGTGAACAGCAGGTCGCCCGGCACGACCCGGCCGCTGAGGTACAGCGTGGCGGTGCCGACGCTGGGCGCGATGACGCAGGCCAGCATGCCGCCCAGCAGCATGAAGGCCAGCACGTCGCGGCCGGAGTCGAGCATGGTCGGCCAGCCGACATGGCGCCGGATCAGGGTCGCGCCGCAGACCGCCTGCAGGCTGGAGCCGCTGGCGATGGAGGCCGCGATCAGCACACTCTGCAGGCTCAGGCTGCCGGTCACCTGGTAGCCGACCACGCAGTTCAGCAGCAGCGAGCCCAGCCAGACGCCGGGCCAGAGGCCGCGCCCCCAGAGCAGCAGCAGGGCCAGCGAGATGCCGGAGGGCGGCCAGATGGCCGTGGCGTAGCCCGGCGGCTGCGCCAGCTGCAGCCCGAGCCAGCCGGTGACCAGGTAGGACAGCGCCAGCGCCAGCAGGCGCCAGGCGGCGCCGGCCCAGGTGTCGGCAGGCCGTGCGAAGCGCCGGCGCCAGTCGGCCGCCTCGTCGCCGCCGCGGCGGGCAGAAGGGCCTTCGACGTTTCCGGCCAGGTCCAGGATTCTCATCCTGCCAAGCTACGCCGATGCTCCTGTCCGGGCAGTAGATACTATGTACCCCGCGGCGCCGTTGCCGCCGCAATCGACACCGCCTGTCGCAAAGCCATGAAAGCCATCGTCATCGACCGCCCCGGCAGCTACGAGCGGATGCAGCTGCGCGAGCGGCCGGACCCGCAGCCGCGGCCCGGCGAACTGTGCATCGCCGTGCGCCATATCGGTGTCAACTACGCCGACTGCGTCATCCGCATGGGCCTCTACGAATCGGCCAAGCGCCTGGTGGGCTGGCCGATCACGCCGGGCTTCGAGGTGGCCGGGGAGGTCGAGTCCGTGGGCGAGGGCGTGCCGGGCTGGCAGGCCGGCGACCCGGTGCTGGCCCTGACGCTGTTCGGCGGCTACGCCAGCCGGCTCTGCGTGCCGGCCGCGCAGGCTTTCCGCATCCCGCCGGGCCTGGACAGCGCCCAGGCCGCCGCCCTGCCGACCATCTTCCTGACCGCCTGGTTCGCGCTGCACGAGCTGGCGCACCTGCGCCGCGGCGAGCGCGTGCTGGTGCATTCCGCTGCCGGCGGCGTCGGCAGCGCCGCGGTGCAGCTCGCCGCCCAGGCCGGCGCCGAGGTCTCCGCCGTGGTCGGCGGCGCCCACAAGCGCGAGTTGCCGCGGCGGCTGGGCGCCCGCCACGTCATCGTCAAGTCGGAACAGGCGTTGTGGGCGGAGGCGGAGCGCCTTGCCCCCGGCGGCTACGACGTGATCCTGGACCCTAACGGCGTCGAGACCCTGGGCGACAGCTACCGCCACCTGGCCCCGATGGGCCGCCTGGCGATCTACGGCTTCCACACCATGCTGCCGAGGAAGGGCGGGCGCCCGGACTGGCTCAAGCTCGCCTGGGACTGGCTGCGCACGCCGCGCTTCGATCCGCTGAAGCTGACGGTGGAGAACCGCAGCGTGCTGGGCTTCAATCTCAGCTTCCTCAGCGAGCGCGCCGACCTGCTGCTGCCGGCGATGACCCGGATCCTGGCCGGCGTGGAAGCGGGAACGCTGCAGCCGCCGCCGCTGACCGTCTACCCCCTCTCGGCCGCCGCCGAGGCCCACCGCGCCCTGGAGTCCGGCCAGACCCAGGGCAAGCTGCTGCTGGCCCCCGACGCTTGAAATGACCGCCATGCCTGACACAAGCTGCCCGCCGGGGGAGACCACGATGAGCGAACTGCTGCCGGACACCGACACCTACTACATGGGCATCGCCTTCGCCGTGCGCGAAAAGGCGAACTGCACCGGCAACCGCGTGGGCGCCGTGATCGTGAAGGAGAACCGGGTCATCTCCACCGGCTACAACGGCGTGCCGGAAGGCATGCCCAACTGCCTGGACGGCGGCTGCCTGCGCTGCCGCAACCCCGGCGGACAGTTCAGATCCGGCGTCGGCTACGATCTCTGCATCTGCGTGCATGCGGAGCAGAACGCACTGCTGTCCGCCGCGCGCTTCGGCATCTCGGTGCAGGACGCCACGCTCTACACCACGATGCAGCCCTGCTTCGGCTGCGCCAAGGAAATGCTGCAGGCCAAGATCAAACAGGTGCTCTACGTGCACCCCTGGACGCCGAGCGATCCCGATCCCGAGATGGACCGGATGAAGAAGGCGGAGTACGACCGCATCGTGACGCGGCTGGGGGCCAAGCAACTGAAGATCGAGGATGCGCGGGCGGTATGGGCGGTGACGAGTTTGAGGAAGGCGCCCTTGTTGTAGTCGTTCATCCGTGGGCGCAGCGAATGCTGTTGAGGGTCCGGGTTCCCTTCCACCGGGCAGGTTGCCCCGCTTCTGCGGGGCCGCGGATGGAGGGGGTCCTTTCTCTTGGTTACTTCTCTTCGCCTGGAGGCGCCTACTTTTGGTGGACAAGCACCACAGCAGGCACCTCTAGGCGAAGAAGCAACTCGCCCTTGGGCGAAATGAACCATCAGGGAGCCACCACGCCCGAGCGGCCTCAGGGCCGCCGCCCCCAAGCCAGGCACGTGCCTCGACACATCGCTTCGCGGCACTCGGCATGAACGGTCTGGGGACAACGCGAAAAAGGCCGCGATCTCTCGCGGCCTTCCTGCTTCAATCCAAAGCAGCTTCGCTCAGCGCGGCGCCTCGATCGCCGCCACCGGCACCACCGGCACCACCACGCTCGACGGATGCTCCGCGTCGCTGCGAATCGTCATCACGCCCAGCAGCTGGTTGAGCAGGTCGCCCACCGGCGGCAGGCCGTGCGGGAAGTCGGCCGTGCTGATCGCGATGCGCAGGCTGTGACCCTTCTTGATCACCGTGCTGGTCGGGAAGATCTCAACGCTGGCCAGCACCGGCTCGCCGGACTTCAGCGGCTGGCGCGACTCTTCGGTGTACGGGTGCCAGGGCTGGATCATCACGCCGCCGATCTTGCGCGAGCGCGACTCGTCCACCAGGCGCATCGAGGCGGTGAGGATGCCGTTGGTCAGTTCCGTGGAAGTGCCGTTGGGCGCCACCGAGGTGACGCGCGCGGCGATGCCGGCGTCCGTCGCCAGACTGGAAATCCACAGGTCGGCCTGGATCGGGCCGTTGATGTAGTAGTCCTGTTCCATCGGCTCGGTGGTGTAGGTCACCGCACCGATCAGC
>Ga0255097_1000483_pt1 | contig 16457 bp, 13 predicted proteins | sample Colum_Atlam_RepB_2_FD_188436 | JGI IMG/M metagenome (GOLD analysis project Ga0255097, IMG submission 188436) | Freshwater microbial communities from Columbia River, Oregon, United States - Colum_Atlam_RepB_8d | ecosystem: Environmental > Aquatic > Freshwater > River | place: USA: Oregon...
TACGCGACGATCTGGCCTTTGCGGCCCGCGCCCTTCAGGGCGAACCTGCGCCCGACCAGCAACGCTATATCGCGGCCTTTTTGTCCGGCATTGCCGCCTATACACAAGACGCGGATCTGGCCGATGCCGCCCAGAGCGCGGCCAAAGGCGCGGATTTGCACCGCTTGCGGCACCTGTTGGCGGCCCGGCTACGGCCCACCAACCCTTTCAACACACCGGACTGATGCCGACAGCCGGCCCCGTTACACCCGCGCCTAAAGCAGACCGGGGTCTTCGGCCACCCGCACCAGCCGCGTCAGGTCAGACAGCCGCTCTTTCTGGCGTCCGGCCGCATCAAAATTGCGGGGTGAAAGCCACGCCGCATAGGCTTCGCGCAGGGCGGGCCATTCCGTATCAATCACCGCAAACCACGCGGTATCGCGATTGCGGCCCTTGATCACCGCCGCCTGCCGGAAGATGCCCTCATAGCTGAAACCCAGCCGCTGCGCGGCCCGGCGCGACGCCATGTTCAGCGCGTTGCACTTCCATTCATAGCGGCGATAGCCGTTGCGGAAGGCCCACTCCATCATCAGAAACATCGCTTCGGTCCAGACGCGGCCCTTGGCCACTTCGGGCGAGAGACAAATATGGCCCACCTCGATCGACCCTGCCGCCGGCGTGATGCGCAGATAGCTCGCCACGCCACCACAATGGCCCGTCGCCTTGTCGCGCAGCACATAGAACAACGGATCCGCACCGCTGGCCGTCTCTTTTGCCCAGCGGTGATAGGCGGCGGCAGACGAGAACGGCCCGTAAGGCATATAATCCCAAAGCGCATCATGGCCCGAATAGGCGCGGTGCAGGTCGGCGGCATGGGCGTCAGCATCCAGCCGCTCCAGCCGTACATATTGGCCATCCAGCACTTCGCCCATAGGGGCGGGCGGCGGGGTCCAGCCGAGAACCGGGGTTCCCAAACGTTCATCTGACATGGGGCATATCCTTTTGGCCGTTTATGAAAGGCCGAAGTGCCAAGGGCAAGGGGGGGAGCCTATAGGATCAGGCCCGGATCGTCGCCCATCTCCAACCCCGGAAAAACTGTGTCCTGCAACAACCCCCGGTCAAATCCGTACAGCCCACGCATCGCGTGGGCTGCCCAAGCCCGCACATCCGAGGTGGGCATCAGATCGCGGCGTTCAAAAAGTGCGGCCTCGGCCAGACCGGGCCAAACCCCGTAAACCTTGCCGCCGCGTAGGGCGCCCCCGGCCAGCAGCATCGCCCCGCCAGTGCCATGGTCGGTGCCGCCCGTGCCGTTTTCCGCCACGGTGCGGCCAAACTCGGTCATCGCCATCACGGTCGTCTTGCCCCAGATCGCGGCACCAAGCCCGGACTTCAGCCGCAAGATTGCCTGCTCCAACTGTCGCAACGATTGGCCCAGCCGGTTGGCTTGCCCCTTGTGCGTGTCCCAGCCGGTCAAGGAAAACGCGGCGATCCGGGTGTTGTCCCGCAGTTTTTGCGCGGCAAAATCGGCCAGCCGCCCCGCTTCGCCACGGCGGGCCAGACGCAGAACCTTGGCCGGGTCCATCTCGGCCATGTCAGCCATGTCGGCCGCGCCATCGCCGCCCAGCATCAACGCCTCGGCGGCGGCGGCCTGAAACAGCGGGTCGTCGTGATAAACTTGCTCCAGCAAAAGCTGCGCCTGCGGGCTGAGATCCACCGCCGTTTCCGGCGCCCATTCCAAGACCGGCGCGGGCCCGCGCAGGATGCGCATATCCTGCCGCCCGATGGCAAAGGCGGTTTCCGCCGTCAGGCCCGGCACAGCCTGCAACAACCGGTTCAGCCAACCATCGCGTACCTGACTGATCGGCAAATCAGGGCCGGTGCCGGCCTCTAACAGGTCTTGCCCGTCAAAATGGCTGCGCTTGGTGCGATAGGGGGTCGAGGTCGCCTGCACAAAGGCCAACTCGCCCGCGGACCAGAGCGGCAAAAGACCAGAAAGCCCGGCATGCATTGCATAAAACCCATCAAGATCATGGCTTTCTGCCGCAGAAAGCGTCGGGCGATAGGCCGCAAAATCCCGGTCCCCCAAGGGGCGCAGCACGTCCAGACCATCCATCGCCCCGCGCAGGATGATGACAACCAGCCGATTGTCGCCCAAGGCCGACCCCGTGCTTCCCGCCAGTGTCACCGTCGTCAACAGCGGATGCGCGGCCGCAGAGCAGCCGAACGCCCCCAAGCCGCGCAGCAGGTTTCTGCGGTTCAGCATCGGCCTACCTCCTGTTGAATTCAGGGCTGGCGAACACAATCCCCACCCCCTCGGCCCGCGTTTCCGCCCGTGCTACCGCCCAAAGCGTCGCGGCAGAGGCCCGCTCACCCAGCGCAGTTTGGGCCAGACGTGTCGGATCCGGCAGGGCGCCTAGAATCTCGGGCCAACGCATAGCCCAGCCGATCCGCTCGGCCAGCCCTTGCGGCGTGATCCAGCTTTCAATGTCTTCCGGCCAGCCGTCGGGGCCAGCGGGCGATTTCCACGCCTGCCCCATCGCACGCAGCGGCAGGATAGCCACCGCGACCAGTCGCTCTCGCGGCCAATCCATCACCTGCGCGCCCGTCACCCCCAAGCCCCGCAGCGCCGCAATCAGGAAATCCCACGGCTGGCGCGCCTTGACCGCAGGTCCGGCAAAGGCTGCCGGATGGCGCAGCATGGCGGCATAGACCGCAGACAAGGCCCCATCGGTTTCAAGCCAAGCCCGCGCCATCGCCTCGATCATGCCCTGATCCGGGCTGTCTGAGATGAAATGCACCGCCAGTTTACGCGCAATATGCCGGGCGGTGGCGGGATGCACCGCCAGATCGGTCAGAAAAGCCTTGATCGGCGCTTCCCCTTTGCCATCATAGACTTGCCCAAAAATTTCTTCGGGGCCTGGTTCGACAAAGCCCGCGTTAAAGGCAGACCCGCGTCGCGCATCATAGGTCAATCCGGTCAACAGTTCGGCCAGCTGCCGGACATCCGACTGACGATAGGCCGCATCGACCCCCATGGTGTGCAGCTCCAGCAATTCGCGGGCAAGGTTTTCGTTCAACCCGCCACCGCGCCGCTTGGCCCGCGGCGAGTTCGGCCCGACAGAGCGGGCCTGATCAAGATAGATCAGCATTCCCGGGTGATGCACGACCGCCGACAGCATATCGCCAAAACGGCCTGCCAGATGCGGGCGCAGCGCATCTTCGGCAAAGGTGGCTGGTGTCAGCGCCTGTTCCCTGCCGCCGCTGCTGACCGTGAAATGATCGGCCCAAAAGGCCATCAGCCGTTCGCGAAAGCTGTCCTTGGCATCCACCGCGCGGGCGATCGTGGCCCGCAGCGCGCGAAACCCGGCTTGGTCCAAGTCCTTGTCCAGTTCAGTGATCCGCGCGGCAAGGGAAGGATCAGTTTCGGCGACCTTTTTTGACCGGGCGATTTCCGAGGATCGGGCATGCTGCCACGCAAAACTGGGAATGGCGAACCGGGCCGCCATCTCATCCGGCCCTGCAAGCGCCGCCAGCACGGCATCGGCGGTGGTGGGTGCCCCCGCCGCCAAGGGCAGACCATAGCCAAATCGAAATGCAACACCGCCAGCGGACATGCGGGCTCCAACACATCAAACAGGTTGGAATGAATATGGGCGCGCCTTCCGGGTTTGGAAAGCGCGCCCCTTGGAAAATTGGCGAAAAGCCGCCCTTATTCTTTCGGCACGACCCGCAGGTTCAGCTCGCGCAATTGCTTCAGCATCGGCTCCGACGGTGCGCCCATCAGAAGATCTTCGGCGCGCTGGTTCATCGGGAACATGATGACTTCGCGAATGTTGGCCTCATCGGCCAGAAGCATCACGATCCGGTCAATGCCTGCCGCACAACCGCCGTGGGGCGGGGCACCGTATTTGAACGCCTTGACCATACCGCCAAAGCGCTTGTCGACTTCGCTGTTGGGGTAACCGGCCAGTTCAAAGGCCTTGTACATGATTTCCGGCTTGTGGTTGCGGATACCGCCCGAAATCAATTCGTAGCCATTGCAAGCAAGGTCATACTGATAGGCATAGACCTTGAGCGGGTCACCGTTGAGCGCCTCCATCCCGCCTTGCGGCATCGAGAAGGGGTTGTGGCTGAAATCAATCGTGCCTTCGTCGGTTTTTTCAAACATCGGGAAGTCGATGATCCAAGCGAATTTGAAGCAATTCTGCTCGGTCAGGCCCAACTCGCGGCCGATCTCGTTGCGGGCGCGGCCAGCGACCGGTTCAAAGATTTCCGGTTTGCCGCCAAGGAAGAAGGCCGCATCGCCCTCCCCCAGACCCAATTCCACGCGCAGCGCTTCGGTCCGCTCGTCGCCCAGCGCCTTTGCGATGGGGCCTGCGGCCTCGGTCGAGCCATCTTCGGCCTTGCGCCAGAAGATATAGCCCATGCCCGGCAGGCCCTCTTTCTGGGCAAACGCGTTCATCCGGTCGGCAAACTTGCGGCTGCCACCGGTCGGCGCGGGGATCGCGCGCACTTCGTTGCCTTCGGTCTCCAGCAATTTCGCGAAAATCGCAAAGCCCGAGCCACGGAAATGCTCTGACACATCTGCCATCTTGATCGGGTTGCGCAGGTCCGGCTTGTCAGAGCCATACCATTTCAAGCTGTCGCGATAGGCGATCTTGGTCCAATCAGAATAGACCTTTTTGCCATTGCCGTATTCTTCAAAGATGCCCTGAATCACCGGCTGCACCGCGGCGAACACGTCGTCCTGCGTTACGAAGGACATCTCGATGTCCAACTGGTAAAAGTCGGTCGGGCTGCGGTCAGCACGCGGGTCTTCATCGCGGAAGCAGGGCGCGATCTGGAAATAGCGGTCGAAGCCCGACACCATGATCAGCTGCTTGAACTGCTGCGGGGCCTGCGGCAGGGCATAGAACTTACCCGGGTGCAGACGCGACGGCACGAGGAAGTCGCGCGCGCCTTCGGGGGACGAGGCAGTGATGATCGGGGTCTGGAATTCGTTGAAGCCCTGATCCCACATCCGATTGCGGATCGAGCGCACCACGTTCGACCGCAGCATCATGTTCTGATGCAGTTTGTCACGGCGCAGATCGAGGAAGCGATAGGTCAGGCGGGTTTCTTCCGGGTAATCCACATCGCCAAAAACCGGCATCGGCAGGTCACCGTCGACAGCGCCCAAAACGGTCAGGCCGGTGGCGTAAACCTCAATCTCGCCGGTGGCGAGCTTCGGATTGACGAGCGCAGCATCACGGGCCTTCACGCGGCCATCAATGCAAACCACCCATTCGGCGCGGATCTTTTCGATATCGGCAAAGGCCGGGCTGTCGCTGTCCGCCAGAACCTGCGTGATGCCATAATGGTCGCGCAAGTCGATGAACAGAACACCCCCGTGGTCACGGACCCGGTGGACCCAGCCCGACAGACGGACCTCTTGTCCGACATGGGCGGTGTTGAGGGCGGCGCAGGTATGGCTGCGATAGGCGTGCATCATCTTCCCCTTCACGAGGCTTGGCATGGTTTGCAGCCGATACACCTTGGCAGGCGCGTGAAGTCAAGGGCAACTGGCGCTCATCGTCGGGCTGACGCCCGCTCTTCGCAGGGGATTTTGCCGCAGATGGGACGCGCGTGGCTGGCCGAGGCCTCCGGTGGGAGTATTTGGAAAGGCGCAAGACCTTTGGCGGTTTTTTCTCCTTTCCCCTCTTTCCTTCACGGAAAGGCTGGCTATAGTCTCGCCTCATGGCACGGAACCGCATCGTTACTGGCATGCCCTCGACCGCAATCGCGGCGCGGCTTCCCCGTGGCCTTCTCCTTCTTAGCAGCCTCTGAGCGTGCCCTAGGGCGCGACCGCTCAGAGGTGACCAGCGCCCAAGGCCACAGCTAAGAAATAAGGATTCCGGATATGACCAAGATCGAACAGCCCAAAGTCGTGATTTTCGACACCACCCTGCGTGATGGCGAACAATCGCCCGGCGCGACCATGACCCACGAGGAAAAGCTGGAGATCGCCAGCCTTCTCGATGAGATGGGCGTTGATGTGATCGAGGCGGGGTTCCCGATTGCGTCGGAAGGCGATTTCGCCGCGGTGTCCGAGATTGCCAAGCGGGCAAAGAACTCCACCATCTGCGGCCTTTCGCGCGCGAACTTCAAAGACATCGACCGCTGCTGGGAGGCGGTCAAGCACGCCCGGTCGCCGCGCATCCACACCTTCATCGGCACCTCGCCGCTGCACCGTGCGATTCCGAACCTGACCATGGACGAAATGGCCGAACGGATCCACGATACCGTGACCCATGCGCGCAACCTGTGTGACAACGTGCAATGGTCGGCGATGGATGCGACGCGGACCGAGCATGATTACCTCTGCCGCGTGGTCGAAATCGCCATCAAGGCGGGCGCGACGACGATCAACATTCCCGACACGGTGGGCTATACCGCGCCGCGCGAGAGTGCCGATCTGATCGCCATGCTGCTGGCCCGCGTGCCGGGGGCTGACAAGGTGATCTTCGCCACCCACTGCCACAATGACCTTGGCATGGCGACCGCCAACGCCTTGGCCGCCGTGGATGCAGGCGCGCGCCAGATCGAATGCACGATCAATGGCTTGGGCGAACGTGCGGGCAACACCGCCTTGGAAGAAGTTGTCATGGCGATGAAGGTGCGCAATGACATCATGCCTTACAAGACCGGCATCGATACGACCAAGATCATGAACCTGTCTCGCCGGGTATCCTCGGTGTCGGGGTTCCCGGTGCAGTTCAACAAGGCCATCGTTGGCAAGAATGCCTTCCTGCATGAAAGCGGCATCCATCAGGATGGGGTTTTGAAGAACGTCGAAACCTTTGAAATCATGAAGCCCGCCGATATTGGCCTCACGGCGAAGAACATCGCCATGGGCAAACATTCGGGTCGCGCCGCCTTGCGCGCCAAGCTGAAAGAGCTGGGCTATGATCTGGCCGACAATCAGCTGAATGACGTCTTCGTGCGCTTCAAGGCCTTGGCCGACCGCAAGAAGGAAGTCTATGACGACGACCTGATCGCCTTGGTGGCCGATGAGCAAACCAATGACGCCCACGAATTCCTGCAGTTGAAAAAGCTGCGGGTGATCTGCGGCACCGAGGGCCCGCAAGAGGCCGATATGGTGCTGTCGGTGGACGGGGTTGACCATCACATCGACGCCACAGGCGACGGCCCGGTGGATGCCGCCTTCAACTGCGTGAAGATGCTTTTCCCGCACAAAGCACGGCTGGAGATCTATCAAGTCCATGCCGTGACCGAAGGCACCGACGCCCAAGCCACGGTTTCGGTGCGCCTGCAGGAAGACGGGCGGATCGTGAATGGCTCCTCGGCGGACACCGATACCATCGTGGCGTCGACGAAAGCCTATATCAACGCGCTGAACAAACTGATCGTACGGCGGACCAAGTCCGCGCCGGGCGATGATGTGAAGTCGGTAAACTACAAAGATCAGGGCTAATCTCGGCCCCTTTTCCGGTCACAAGGTTGTGAAAGTTCAAGCCCCTGCAGCTCAGGCGAAAGCCCGCCGCGCAAGGGCTTGGCTCTTTCCCTTTAGCGCCCTTGAGCCTATATCAAAGCGCCCGCCTCATGTTTGAGTCGCGGGTGCTTTCTTATTCGCGGATCAAGGACACACCCGGCATGTCACTTTTCAACGGCCTTTTCTCGTCCGACATGGCCATCGACCTCGGCACGGCCAATACGCTGGTGTACATGCGCGGCAAGGGGATCGTTCTGAACGAACCTTCGGTCGTCGCCTATCATGTAAAGGATGGGAAGAAGCAGGTCCTGGCGGTGGGCGAAGATGCCAAGCTGATGCTGGGCCGCACCCCCGGCACGATCGAGGCGATCCGCCCGATGCGCGATGGTGTCATCGCCGATTTCGACAGCGCCGAGCAGATGATCAAACACTTCATCCGCAAGGTTCACAAACGCACCACATTCGCCAAGCCGAAGATCATCGTCTGCGTGCCGCATGGTGCCACCCCGGTGGAAAAGCGTGCCATCCGTCAGTCGGTTCTGTCTGCCGGTGCGCGCCGTGCAGGCCTGATCGCGGAACCGATCGCTGCGGCCATTGGCGCAGGCATGCCGATCACCGACCCCACCGGCAACATGGTGGTGGATATCGGCGGCGGCACCACCGAAGTCGCGGTCCTGTCGCTGGGCGATATCGTCTATGCACGCTCGGTTCGCGTCGGCGGTGACCGCATGGACGAGGCGATCATTTCCTACCTGCGCCGCCACCAAAACCTGTTGATCGGCGAATCCACCGCCGAACGGATCAAGACCTCGATCGGCACCGCCCGGATGCCCGACGATGGACGTGGCCTGTCGATGACCATCCGCGGCCGTGACCTTTTGAACGGCGTGCCGAAAGAAACCGAAATCAATCAGGCCCAAGTGGCCGAGGCGCTTTCGGAACCTGTGCAGCAGATCTGCGATGCCGTGATGCAGGCCTTGGAAACCACCCCGCCGGATCTGGCAGCCGACATCGTGGACCGCGGCGTGATGCTGACGGGCGGCGGCGCGCTCTTGGGCGATCTCGATCTCAGCTTGCGCGAACAGACCGGCTTGTCGATTTCGGTCGCCAATGAATCGCTGAACTGCGTGGCCTTGGGCACCGGCAAGGCGCTGGAATATGAAAAGCAACTGTCCCACGTCATCGACTATGACAGCTAAGTCTTGGGACATCTAAGCCCAGAAAAGGCCGCGCAATTTGCCTAAAATTGTGCTTTACCTTGGCCTAAATACCCTGCGGGGGTCCGGGGGCGCAAAGCCCCCGGCGTTATCCGTCCTCAACCGGTTTCAGATCAGACGCCATGGCCCGCAACTCGACCGATCCCGAAGATTTCCACCGCCCGCTGCGGCGCGTGCTTGTGGGGCTTCTGGTCTTGGCTCTGATTGGTCTTTTCGCGCTGTGGCGCATCGACAGCCCGCGCGTTGAACGCTTTCGCGCGGCCCTGATCGACCGCTTTGTGCCGTCTATGCAATGGGCCATGGCCCCGGTGACATGGACCGTCGGCGTGATGGACAATTACCAATCCTATTCCCGGCTGTTGGCACAGAACCAGCAACTGCGCGAAGAGTTGAAGCAGATGCGGCAGTGGAAAGAGGCCGCGTTGCAGCTGTCGCAAACCAATGCGCGACTTTTGGATCTGAATCAGGTGCGCCTTGATCCACGGCTGACCCATGTGACCGGCGTGGTATTGGCCGACAGTGGCAGCCCATTCCGGCAATCGGTTCTGCTGAATGTCGGCGCGCGGGATGGCATCATCGACGGCTGGGCCACCATGGATGGCGTGGGTCTGGTGGGCCGGATTTCCGGTGTGGGGGCCAAGACCTCCCGAGTGATCCTGCTGACCGATTCCAACAGCCGGGTGCCGGTTGTGGTGCAGCCCTCGGGGCAAAAGGCCATCCTTTCTGGCGACAACGGTGACCTGCCACCTTTGGATTTTCTGGAAGACCAGACCGAAGTGCGCCCCGGCGATCAGGTGTTTTCCTCGGGCGATGGCGGGGTGTTTCCCAGCGGCCTTTTGATTGGCAGCGTGGTCCTGGGCACGGACAAGCGGCTGCGTGTGGCCTTGGCGGCCGATTATCAGCGGCTGGAGTTCCTGCGGGTGCTGCGCAGCCATTCGCTTGAGACGATCACCGATCAAGGCGCGCTTTTGGCCCCGGAACCGACCGAGCTTTACGGCCCGCCCAAGCCCCCAACTCTGGGCTCTGCGGCCTCGCAATCAAGCGCGACCCGATCGGGGGCCAGCCATGATTGACGGCGCCACCCGCGAGGTCTGGGCGCACCGGATCCTGTTCGTGGTCCTGGCGCTGGTCTTTCTGTTCTTTCGTCTGCTGCCCTTGGGCGAGGTCATCGCACCTTGCGGGCCGGAAGCCACGGGATGCCGCCTGATGGCATGGTTCAGCCACATGCCGGGGCCGGACCTTTTGCTTTGCATCATCTTTGCCTGGACCATGCGGCGGCCGGATTACCTGCCGGTGCTGCTGATCGCCGCAGTTGTGCTGCTGGAAGACCTGATCATGCTGCGCCCGCCGGGGCTTTGGACTGGGCTGGTCGTGCTGGTGTCGGAAATCATCCGCAGTCGCGTCGCGCTGACTCGCGAATTGAACTTTGGTGTCGAATGGCTGTTGGTGTCGGCGATGATGGTGGTCATGCTGATCGTCTACCGGATGGCCTTTGGTCTTGTCCTGCTGCCCCAGCCACCCTTTGGCTTTGCGATGGTGCAGGTGATCTGGTCAATCCTGTGTTACCCGCTGGTGGTGTTTCTTTCCCGCGTCGTGCTTGACCTTTACAAACCCGGCATGGGCGAGGTGGATGCCTATGGGAGACGGCTGTGAAACGGGTTCAGCGCGATACCGAGGCCGTGGCACGCCGGGTGAACCGGCGGGCGCTTTTGCTGGGCGGCGGCATGACGGCCATGTTTGCGGCCCTTGGCCTGCGCATGCGCTATCTGGGCGTCGAACAGGCTGATGAATTCCGCCTGCTGGCCGAAGAAAACCGCGTCAACATGCGGCTTTTGCCCCCGACGCGCGGGGTGATCCATGACCGCAATGGCAAGATCCTTGCGGAAAACGCGCAAAACTACCGCGTGGTGATGACGCGCGAAGATGCGGGCGATGTCGAAGTCGTGCTGAACAAGCTCAGCCATCTTATTCCGCTGACCCGATCGGATATGGATGACGCGCTGGACGCCTTGAAAAAGAACAGCCCCTTCATGCCGATCACCGTGCGCGACCGTCTGGATTGGGAGGAGTTTTCGCGCGTTGCCCTCAACGCCCCCGCCCTGCCCGGTGTAACACCCGAAACCGGCATGTCGCGTTCTTACCCACGCGACGCCGATTTTGCCCATGTCATCGGCTATGTCGGCCCGGTGTCGGAAAAAGACCTTGAGGGGGTCGAGAACCCCGATCCGGTGCTGCGCATCCCGAAATTCCAGATCGGCAAGATCGGGGTGGAAAAGTGGATGGAAGATACCCTGCGCGGCCAAGCCGGCACCAAACAGATTGAGGTGAACCACATCGGCCGCGTCATGCGCGAGTTGGGCCGCGTTGAAGGCACGCCCGGCGCCGATGTGCATCTGACGCTGGATGCAGGCGTTCAGAACTTTGTGCAGGCCCGGCTGGGCGAGGAAAGTGCCGCTTGTGTGGTGATGGACGTGCAGAACGGCGATGTGATTGCCGCCGTCTCGTCCCCCTCGTTCGACCCCAATCTCTTTGTGCGCGGGATTTCCAACACCGACTTTCGGTTTCTGATGGACCACGATCACCGCCCCATGGCCAACAAGGCGGTGCAGGGGGCCTATCCGCCCGGATCAACCTTCAAGATGGTGACGGCACTGGCCGCGCTGGAGGCCGGCGCCATCAGCCCAGAGACGACCTTTCACTGCCCCGGCCATTATGATGCGGGGGGGCGCAAGTTCCACTGCTGGCGGCGCGGCGGGCATGGGCCGGTCAATCTGGAGCGCAGCCTGATGGAAAGCTGCGACGTGTTTTACTATGAAACAGCGATCAAGGTCGGCATCGACAAGATCGCCGAGATGGGTCGAAAGCTGGGCCTCGGTGTCCGCCATGACCTTCCGATGAGCGCTATCACCGAAGGCAATATCCCCGACAAGGCGTGGAAACTGGCACAGCACAAGGCCGATTGGGTGATTGGCGATACGATCAACGCCTCCATCGGCCAAGGCTATGTGCTGGCCTCGCCGCTGCAATTGGCGGTGATGACGGCCCGCGTGGCCAGCGGCAAAGCGGTAAAGCCGCGGCTGGTACGGGCGATTGATGGGCAGGAAGTTCCGGTTGAACCGGCTGAAAGCCTTGGGCTGTCCACCTCAAACCTCACAGCGGTTCAGGGCGGCATGATCGCGGTGATGAATGGCAAGGCCGGCACCGCCCGGTCGTCACGCGTCGTGGCAGACGGCATCAGAATGGCGGGAAAGACGGGAACGGCGCAGGTGCGCAACATTTCCGCCTCGGAACGGGCGGGCGGGGTGATCTCGAACGACAATCTGCCATGGAACCGCCGCGACCACGCGCTGTTTGTCGGCTTCGCCCCTGCCGATAATCCGCGCTATGCGGTGGCCGTGGTGGTGGAGCATGGCGGCGGTGGCTCTGCCGTGGCGGCCCCGATCGCCCGTGATGCCATCCTGCGCGCCCTTTACGGCGCGGTGCCGCCGCTGGAAGCCTATCCCAGCGACCAACGTGGCCGGATGGAAAGCCTTCTCAATGGGCTAACATTGCGCAACGAAGATGGCAGTTTCCCTGCTGCGTCAGACACATAAGGGGCGGTACGGGATGAGCTTTCTGGAATACCGCGTCAAAACCGCCCCGACAGGCTTTGCCAAGGTCTTTGCCCTGAACTGGGCGCTGATTTTGGTGGTCACGGCGGTGGCCGCGATTGGCTGGTTGATGCTGTATTCCATCTCGGGCGGCCAGCTGGAGGTTTGGGCCGAACCGCAGATGAAGCGTTATGCCATGGGCCTTGTGCTGATGTTCGCCGTGGCCTTCACCCCGATCTGGTTCTGGCGGTCAATGTCGGGCATGGCCTATGCGCTGTCGATGGTGCTTTTGCTGATCGTGGAGTTTTTCGGCACGGTCGGCATGGGCGCGCAGCGCTGGATTGACCTTGGCTTCATGCGTCTGCAACCGTCCGAACTGATGAAGGTCACCTTGGTCATGGCGCTGGCCAGCTATTACGATGTGCTGGAGGACAAGAAGGTCTCGCGCCCGCTTTGGGTGCTGGTGCCGGTAGCGCTGATCGTGGCACCGACGGTGCTGGTCTTGATGCAACCGAACCTTGGCACCTCGATCATGCTTTTGGTGGTCGGCGCGGGTGTGATGTTTGCCGCAGGGGTCAGCTATTGGTATTTTGCCGCCGTGGCGACGCTGGTCATCGGCGCGGTGGCAGGCGTGTTCCTGACCCGTGGCACGCCTTGGCAATTCCTGCATGACTACCAATACACCCGCATCGACACCTTCCTGAACCCCGCCGCCGACCCCTTGGGCGCGGGCTACAACATCATTCAGGCCAAGATCGCGCTGGGGTCAGGGGGCTGGGCGGGCAAGGGCTTCATGCAAGGCACGCAAAGCCGTCTGAACTTCCTGCCAGAAAAGCACACCGACTTTATCTTCACCACGTTGGGAGAGGAGTTCGGCTTTGTCGGCGCGTTTTCACTGTTGATCCTGTACGGGTTGATCCTTGTCTTCCTGATCTGGGCGGCCATCCAGAACAAGGACCGCTTCAGCCAGCTGATGATCATCGGCATCGCGGTGAACTTCTTTCTCTATCTCGCGATCAACCTGTCGATGGTGATGGGCATGGCACCGGTGGTGGGGGTGCCGCTGCCGCTGCTCAGCTATGGCGGATCGGCGACGCTGGTCATCATGCTGGCCTTTGGCCTTGTGCAAAGCGCCGTCGTGCATCGGTTGCGCTGACCATGAGCCATTCGCGCCACCGCCGCTTTGCCTTGTCCTTTGCCCTTGGCGCCCTGATTTTTGCGCTGGTCCACTGGGGCGTGGGGTTCGCGCTGCCGCTTGCCGCGCTGGCTGGGTTTGATGGCTTTGCCGCCTGCTACCTTGCCATGATGGCGCATTTTGCCAATGTCACGACGGGTGCTGATCTGAAACGCCACGCGGCCGAAGGCGACGAAGGCACCGCGTTGATCCTGACGCTGGCACTGGTGACCGTTGCCGCCTCGATTGTGGCGGTGCTTCTGGTCGTTTCCCGCCCGATGGACGCCGAGGGCCATATCGACACCGCCCTGGCGCTGGCCGCGGTACCGCTGGGGTGGGCCGTGGTGCAGACGCTCTTTGCCTTTCGCTACGCCCACTTGCACTATTCCGATGCGAAACAGGGTCATCTGACCTTTCCAGCCACCAAATCGCCCGACCCTTGGGACTTTCTCTACTTTTCCTTCACCATCGGCATGGCGGTGCAAACCAGCGACGTGGCCATCACGACGGCACCAATGCGGCGGCTGGTGCTGGGCCATGGTGTGCTTGCCTTCTTTTACAACACCGTCATTCTGGCCTTGGCCGTGAATGCCGCTGTCTCATTGGCGGGCTAAGTCGTCGCGCCGCCTTGCAAGCGGCAGGCCCCGCTCCTAGCATCGCGGGACAGAGGAGAAGCCCCCATGACCCTGACCGTTTTGCTGGCCGCCGGTGCCGCCAACAATGACCGCTACGGCCCCCATATCGCCACCGCACTGGCCCGCGCCGGTATCAAGGCGGCGCTAACCGATCACGCCGCCCCCGAGACGGTCGATTACATCGTCTACGCCCCCTCCTCGCCCTTGCAGGACTTCACCCCTTACCGGCAGACCAAGGCCGTTCTGAACCTTTGGGCAGGGGTGGAGCGGATCGTCGGGAACCCCACGTTGACCCAACCCCTCTGCCGCATGGTCGATCCCGGCCTGACCGAAGGCATGGTGGAATGGGTGGTCGGCCATACGCTGCGCCACCACATCAACATTGATCGCTACACCGTGGCCCCGGACCGGACATGGAACCACGACTGCCCGCCGCTTGCCCGCGACCGCAAGGTGGCCATGCTGGGAATGGGGGCCTTGGGCGAGGCCTGCGCCCGCGCGCTGAAAGCCTTGAATTTCAACGTCGAAGGCTGGTCGCGCAGCGCCAAATCTTTGCCCGATCTTGTCACCCATCACGGCCGCGACGGGTTGCGCGCCGCCCTTAAAGACGCCGATTTCGTTGTCACCCTCTTGCCCAAAACCGCAGAGACCGAAAACATCATCAACGCCGAAACCCTTGGGTGGATGAAACGGGGCGCGGTGCTGATGAACCCGGGCCGCGGCCCGCTGATCGATGACGCCGCACTTTTGGCGGCCCTTGGCACGGGCCATCTGGCCCATGCCACGCTGGATGTGTTCCGCATTGAACCCTTGCCGCAGGACCATCCCTTCTGGGGCCACCCGCAGATCACCATCACCCCCCATATCGCCGCTGATACCCGCGCCGATACATCGGCCGAGGTGATCGCCGAAAACATCCGGCGGGGCGAGGCGGGAGAGCCATTCCGGCACCTCGTCGATCGTGTTCTTGGCTACTGAATGACCGATCTGGCCACCCTGACCGCAACGGAAACCGCCGCCCTTGTCGCCCGACGGGCGGTGTCCGCGCGTGAGGTGGTAACGGCAAGCCTTGCCCGGATCGACGCGCGCAACCCGGCCCTGAATGCCATCGTCCAGCATATGCCAGACGAGGCGCTGGCCGCCGCCGACGCCCTTGATGCGCGGCTCGCGCGGGGTGAGGACGTCGGCCCCTTGGCTGGGGTGCCCGTGACAATCAAGGTGATCGTGGACCAAACCGGCCATGCCACCACCAACGGGTTGCGGAGCCAGAAAGCCCTGATCGCGCAGCAGGATAACCCCGTTGTCGCCAACCTGCGCCGGGCGGGCGCGGTGATCGTGGGGCGCACCAATACGCCCGCGTTTTCCTTGCGCTGGTTCACCCGAAACGGGCTGCATGGGACGACACGGAACCCGCATGATGCAGCCCTGACGCCGGGCGGGTCATCCGGCGGGGCGGGGGCTGCGGTGGCCACCGGCATGGGGGCGATTGGCCATGGCACGGACATTGCGGGTTCCATCCGCTACCCGGCCTTTGCCTGCGGCGTGCATGGCTTGCGCCCCTCGCTGGGCCGGGTTCCGGCCTTTAACCCCTCGGGTGGCGACCGGTTGATCGGGGCGCAATTGATGGCGGTATCGGGGCCGCTGGCCCGATCGGTGCCCGACCTGTCGCTGGCACTGGCAGCCATGGCGGCGCCCGCCCTGCGCGATCCGTGGTATCAGCCAATGCCCCTGCAAGGTGCCCCTGCCCCGGCGCGCATCGCCTATGTCGAGGCACCCGACCGGATGGCTGTTTCGCCTCCCATCCGTAACGCCCTGCGTGCTGCGGCCGAAACGCTTCGCGCCGCGGGCTATATCGTCGAGGCCGTCCAGACCCCACCCTGGGCCGAGGCGATGGCCCTGCAACTGCGGCTTTGGATGGCCGAGTTCCGCCATTCCGGCCTTGCTGGTCTGCAGGCCGAAAACGACCCCGACGCGAATTTCGTCTATGCCCAAATGACCCGCCACTGCCCAGAAATTGATCTGCATGGGCTGATGGACACCTTGAAAGCCCGCGCGCGGCTGACACGGGCGTGGCGCAGTTTCTTGGCCGATTGGCCGCTGGTGCTTTGCCCCGTCTCTGGCGAAACCGCCTTTCCCGATCAGCTGGATGTCGCCTCTGAGGCTGGCTTTGATCGCGTGCTTGCGGCGCAAATGCCGCTGATTTCCACGCCCTTCATGGGCCTGCCGGGGCTTGCGGTCACAACCGGGCAAGACGGCACGGCGCCGCTTGGCGTGCAATTGATCGCCGATCAATTCCGCGAAGATCTGTTGTTGGCGGCTGGGCAAATACTTGCCCCTCACCCCATCCCCGCCCTTTAGGCGTGTCAGATA
>Ga0255097_1000488_pt1 | contig 16361 bp, 15 predicted proteins | sample Colum_Atlam_RepB_2_FD_188436 | JGI IMG/M metagenome (GOLD analysis project Ga0255097, IMG submission 188436) | Freshwater microbial communities from Columbia River, Oregon, United States - Colum_Atlam_RepB_8d | ecosystem: Environmental > Aquatic > Freshwater > River | place: USA: Oregon...
GGACCTGGGCGATCCGGAGATCAATGCCCGGGTGGCCCAGTACGAAATGGCCTTTCGCATGCAGACCAGCGTGCCCGATGTGATGAACTTGTCGGGCGAGCCGGAGAGTGTTTTTGAACTCTACGGGCCGGAGGCGAAGAACCCGGGAACCTTCGCGGCGAACTGCTTGTTGGCGCGGCGTCTGGCCGAGCGCGATGTGCGGTTCATCCAGCTTTATCATCCGGGCTGGGATCAGCATGGAGGCCTGCCCGGTGGCATCCGGCGGCAGTGCGGCGACGTCGATCGCGCTTCCTATGCGCTGATCACCGATCTCAAGCAGCGCGGCATGCTGGATGACACTCTGGTGATCTGGGGCGGCGAGTTCGGGCGAACCAACTATTCGCAAGGCAAGCTCACGGCCACCGACTACGGGCGGGATCATCACCCCCGGTGTTTCTCGGTATGGATGGCGGGCGGTGGCATCCGCGGTGGCATGAGTTACGGCCAGACCGATGATTTCGGCTACAACGTCGCCGAGAACCCGGTGCATGTGCACGACCTCCAGGCCACGGTGCTCCATCAATTGGGCATCCATCACGAGCGGTTGACCTTCCGTTTTCAGGGGCGCGACTACCGTCTCACCGACGTGCATGGCAATGTGATCCAACCGATCGTGAGCTGAGATGGGTGAGGCGGAGTGACTGAACCCGTCGGAGCGAGTTGGTTGGATTTCCAACGGGGCTGGCATGGGTCGGCGTGGGCTGTCTCGCCGTAGCCGGAACGATTCAATGGGATCGGTCGTGCTGGCTGCGCCTTCTTCCGCAAGAGCTTCGTTGTTCGCTCGTTACGGGCCTTCCATCGGCCCGCGCCTCGCTCGCGCCTCGTCTTGCGAAAGAATCCGCAACGCCATCCCTTTCCTCCCAACTGAATCGTTCCGGCTGAGCAACGTCGATCATCAGCTTGCGCCCCTTGCGACTGCGTCCCGTGTGCCGATGCCGCAATCGCAGCAACAGTTCTTCGGCTACCTTCCAGTTCATCCTCTACCGACAACCCAAGCCCATGGGGTGTCAAAAGTTTTGAGGCAACAGGTCCTCAGCAAAAAGGCGGAAAACGGCTTGCCTGAGAGGGGGTTTCGACCGATGAAGAGGGCGGCTTTTTGATCTTTAAAGTTTTCCCTGCCCGGTGCGTGTATCGAGACAGTGTCCCTCGACCTAATTCCTAATACGGGAGCATCAAAGCGGTTTTAAGTGCGACAAAGCCATGCCTCCTTTATAGGAAGGCGGCGAAGCACCCGCTGCTCCCACCTGGTTCCTTCGGTAAGAAGGGGCCCGTCTCCAACGGCCATGGTGGGGTTTTTTTCAGGCGGTGATGTGAGCATAGATTCCTCAGGGACATCGGCTTGCATCACCGCAATTTTTATTTCGACGGCACAGGTATGGCACCTTCGGGGGAGTTACGGGCGTTTCAGGGTGAAGGTGCCGCTGTCGAATCGGCTATCGTAGAATGCGTTGAAATCATACGGCTGAATGGCTCCCGACGTTTTGATTTTCACACCGAAGACTCGTTTGGAGCCTGTGAACCGGAATGTGTCGCCCTCTCGAGAGCCCTGAATGGGGGTTTGGAAGGTGCCGGAGCGTTTGCCCCATCCTGCGTAAAAATAGGCAGAGAAGTCGTTGGATCCTTTGGCGATCAGAACGGCTTGCAGCGGGCCACCGTGGGCGTTGTTCGTGTTTTGCCAGGTGCCGATCCAGCGTCCGGATACCCCGTCAGCGCTGGTCGATGGAGCGGCGTTCCATCGGGATTCAAAGGAGCTGCATCCGCACAGAGTGAGAGCCAGGGCCAGCACCGTTCCCAAAGACCTAGATTTCATGACGCAATACAATCGCCGCCGCCCGTCGGATGACAAGCGGCGGCGATGATTTCCCGGATCTTTAGGGACGCCCTGTGTTGTATCCCGGATGTTTCGCCGGAACGGATGCACTGAGTTGGGTGGGGATCCGTCGCTGGTTAGAGAGGGGGATCTTGGGTGTCGTCGGTTATCTCACTCGAGCCAACAACCAGCCTTGGAGTTCGGCGATCGGAATGCGTTCCTGTTTGCCGTCATCGCGATGGCGCACGGTCACCGTGTTGAGGAGCTCAGGCTTTTCGCCCAGTGTGTCGAAGTCGATGGTGACGCAGAAGGGGGTTCCGGCTTCGTCCTGGCGGGCGTAGCGGCGACCAATTGCACCTGCGTCGTCGTAGAAGCACATCATCTGTCCTCGAAGTGTCTGGAACACCTCGCGGGCCTTGGCTACCAACTCGGGTTTGTTCTTCAGGAGAGGAAAAATCCCCACCTTCACCGGCGCCACCCGGGGGTGGAATTTCATGACCGTGCGGGTTTCGCTCTTACCCTTGTCGTCAGTGGAGGTCGTTTCCTGGAAGGCATTGGAAATCAGCGCGAGGATGAGTCGATCGACGCCCGCGGAGGGTTCGATCACATGGGGTATATACTGACCCTTGCCGAGACCCTCGGCGTCTTCCTTGGCATCCAGTTCGGCTTTTTCCTGAGGCACACCGGACTTCGTCAGGTACTTCAGGCGGGCGGCGAAATAACGTCCCGCCAGTTCGGATTGTTTTTCGGGAGGCAACTTGCCCCAAGCCGTGCGCAGCTCCTCATCGAACACCCCCATCAACTTGCCGGAGTGCCGTTCGTGTTGGCTCAAGTCGAAGTCGCTTCGGGCCGCGATCCCCTCCAACTCATCGCCCTTCACCTCACCGGATTCATCGCGTTTGCTGAACGGGAACTTGTAGAGGATATCTGTGCAGGCTCGGGCGTAGTGCGCCAATTCCTCCGGAGTTTGGTGGTGGAATCCCAACGAATCGCGTGAGAGACCGATTCCCTCATAGAAGCGGACCCGTTCCTCCACCCAATACCGGTGCCAAGCCTGCCAGCCCCAATTGGGCTGAGGCTCACCCGGATGGCCTGATTCCGCCACGGTGGCCACGCTGCCGTGGATTGCCTCGATGGCTTCGTCGGGCTTGATGAAGAATTCCAGCTCCATCTGTTCAAACTCTCTTGAGCGGAAGATGAAATTCCGCGGAGTCACCTCATTTCGGAACGCCTTGCCGATCTGGCCGATACCAAACGGAACCTTCTGTCGTGAGGTTTCATGAACATTTTTGAACTGAGCAAAGATGGCTTGAGCCGTTTCCGGTCGAAGGTAAGCGATATTCTCATCCGACTGGATGGGGCCCACGTAAGTTTGCAGCATCAAGTTGAACGGTCGTGGGTCGGTCAGTTGCGCCCCGTTCTCGGGATTGTATCGCGTCGTGTTCTCCGCCTTCTCAGTTCGTTCCCCGGAGAGAGTTGGCTGCGTGATCCCCCGCGAGGCGTAAAACTGGCCCGCCAAATTCCGGGCGCTTTCCGGAGGTTTTCCCACGGGTAAAAGGACAGAAAAAGGCTCGATGCTTTCCTTGCCGCTGGCGGCATCCTTGGCGCCCGAATAGTGGAACACTTGGCCTGACTGTGGCTCGATTTGATCCGCCCGGAAGCGTTTCTTCGTCAGCAAGCAATCGCACATCGGATCGCTGAACGTGTCCACGTGTCCTGAAGCTTTCCAGATTTGTGGAGCCATGATGATGGTGGCCTCCAACCCCACCACATCGTCCCGAAGGCGGGTCATCGAGGTCCACCAGAGTTCCTTCACATTCCGTTTCAACTCAGCACCCAGCGGCCCGAAGTCCCAGAAACCATTGATACCCCCGTAGATTTCCGACGACTGGAAAATGAACCCCCGTCGTTTACACAAGCTGACGATCTTCTCCATCAGCGGATTTTCTTTCGGCTCAGCCATAAATTCTTTCCAACTGTCCGCCACCTATCCAAACAGTGTCAACGAACTAAATAAAGTGACAGGTTCAAAGTAATTGACAGCTTGGAGCTTCTGCTTAGGTTGGCGGTATGAGGTTGGCGCGGATCAAGGGGCAGGCTGGGAATGCGGCGGTGTACCATTGCATTTCGCGGACTGTGGCTGGGGAGAAGCTCTTGAATGAGGCGTGTCGGGAGAAGATGTCGGAGATTTTGATGGCGCTGTCGGCGTTCTGTGGCCTGGAGGTGATCACGTATTGCATGATGGCCAACCATTTCCATGTGCTGATTCGGGTGCCGGAGCCGCGAGAGCTTTCCGATAAGGAGTTGCTGGAGCGAGCGGAAGGATTCTACGGAAAAAAGGGGCTGTTGAGCTCATTGGCCCGGGAAGGGTTGGAGCAGCGGGGGCGGATTGATCGGCATGTGCGGGAGACGCTGCTGGGGCGGATGGGCGATGTTTCGGTGTTCATGAAGGAGTTCAAGCAGCGCTTTAGTCGTTGGTTTAATCGTCATTCTGAGCGCTTTGGGACGCTGTGGGCGGAACGTTTCAAGAGTGTGCTGGTGGAGGATTGCCCGAAGGCGGTCCAAACGGTGGCGTCGTACATTGATTTGAATCCGGTGCGGGCTGGGTTGGTGGAGGATCCGAAGGAATACCGCCATTGCGGCTACGCGGCTGCGGTGGCCGGTGGGAATGGGAGAATTCGGCGAGGGTTGATGAGTTTCTTGAATGGCAAGACATGGGGTGAAGCAGCCGCGGAGTACCGAACTGGGCTGCTGCTGCGCTCGGTGGATTCGGGGCACAGCAAGAAGAAGGCGCTGGATCGGGATGCGATCCGGGCGGCATTGAAGGACGGTGGGAAGTTGAGCCCTGGAGAGGTGTTGCGATTGCGGATCCGTCACCTGACCGATGGCGTGGTGCTGGGGTCGAAGGGTTTTGTGGACGGGGTGTTCGAGCGGTATCGGGAACGGTTTGGCCCGAATCGCCGGAGCGGTGCACGCCCGATTCGCGCGGTGCCGCTGCCAGGCCTGATGGCGTTGCGCGATCTCCGGGTAGATGTGGTGGGGTAGGGGAGGCGAAACGAAATGGTTCTTCCCCAGGCTCGCATGGATTGGTGGCCGTGGGTTTGCTTGAAAACGTCCGTCAGCAAAATTTGGACAATGGTTAGGTGGTTCTGCCTGCTGATATTGCCAGTCTATATCTTTGGGCGATGTCTTGACCCCGGAATCTCGACCCGGATAGTGGTCTCGTGGCTTTGCTCGGTTGTTCCATCTCGGTGGGTTTGGATGGTCCTCAGGCGTTCGTTCGTCTGGTGGGGCGGGCTGCGGCTGAATCAGCACCTGCTTTCGAAAAGCTTGTCGTTCGGTTGAAGGATCAAGGGGTGCGGTGCGTGGTGTTGGATTTATCGGCTACTCTGCTCATGGATAGCGGGTTTTCCGGGACACTTTCTCGATTGGTGGGATCGGTGGGAACAACGTTTGCCCTTTATCAGGCGCCACAGCGCATTCTGGATGGATTGGACGACCACGGTGTCCTTGCGCAAGTCACCATGCTCGCAGTGAATCAAGAGACATCGCTGATTCCGGAAACGACGGAAGTTGCGCTCCAACCATCCTCAAAATCAGAGATCTTGAAATGCTGTCTGGATGCCCATCGTGCCCTGATGGCGCTCAAGCCAGAGAACGTGGCGAAGTTTGAGGCGGTGGAGCAGTTTCTCAGTCGCGAGGCAGCTCGGTTAGAAAGGGGTGTCCCTCAAACGGAAAGCTCACTCTGATTTCGAACCGGTGATGCCAGGTTTTCGGTCTGAGACCGAAGTGCTGATTTCGCTCGAGGGAGCTTCATGTCGCACGGGTTGCGGCGCGCGAAGTTGGGTGTAAAGCCACGCTTCCAGCGGACGCAAGGGGCCCAGCCATCGATAAAAGGGGGAATAAATCAGCCTCAGACGGATCAAGGAAAGGAGCATATTCAGGCTGGTCCTAAGATTGAAAACCACCTTAGAGCCGCTCTTGTCTGCCCATTCTGTCGGGATTTCTTGGATCACAAAACCGTCCCGTTTGAGTGAGTAGAGCAAGTTCACATCGAACGCGAGGTCGGCGAGAGAAAGTCGATCGTGGATGGTCTCGACGGCATGACGTCGCATGACTTTCGCTCCGCATTGAGTGTCCAGAATTCGCATCTGGAAAAACATCTCCACGAACAGGTGGAACAACCGGCTGGCGAATCGGCGGTTTTCCGGTTGGAAGTGGTGAACGATGGCTCCGGGAAGCCAGCGCGAAGCGATGGCGCAAGAAATGACGGGGTTCTCCAGCGCTTTTACCAAGTCATGGAAAGCGTTGGGCGGCGTTGCTCCGTCGGCGTCGACGTAGCCGATGAGGTCAGACAATGGGGCCAATTTTAGCCCTTCAATCAAGGCCCCACCTTTGCCGATGGCCGCTGGAAATTCGCTGTGGGTGATGCAGGGGTGGTGTTTCTCGGCTTCTTGAACCACACCCATGGTGTCGTCTCGACAACCGTTGAGCACAACCACCAGACCAAACTTTCCTGGATAGTGCCTGCCGAAATATTCGGCGTACTGGTTCAATACTGGGCCAATGCGGTTCTCCTCGTTGTAGGCGGGGATGAGCAGCAACAGGCTGGGAGCAGAGGCACTCACGGTGTTGAAGTGTTACCAAAGGCACCAAGTCGGGTACAAAGGCCAAACACAGAAGATTGGGTGAAAACTTTTGGGAATCCTTGACCTCGACAAGGTTCCGGCAACGATCTTTAGCAACGCTGAAAATCCCCGAACCCAATGAATCTCCGCGCAATATCCCTGCTTCGTGCCGCCGCCGCTTCGGTTGTTCTGGTGTCCTTCGCCGCTGCTCCTGCCGGCGACCGTGAACCGGCTGTCGTCACTCCGGGAACGGCCGGAGCCCCTCCGTCCGATGCGATCATTCTGTTCAATGGCAAAGACCTCTCTGCATGGAAAAGCGACGACGGCAGCGAGCCGAAGTGGAAGGTGGAGAGCGGCTACATGGAAGTTCACGGCAAGAGTTTGATGACCCGGCAGGAATTTGGCGCGATTCAGTTGCATCTGGAATGGGCCTCTCCCGCCGAGGTCAAAGGTGAGGGGCAGGGAAGGGGTAACAGCGGTGTTTATTTCCAGGGACGCTACGAGATCCAGGTGCTCGATTCCTATCAGAACAAGACCTACTTCAACGGCCAGGCAGCTTCGTTCTATGTCCACAATGCGCCTTTAGTGAATGCCTGCCGGAAGCCGGGTGAGTGGCAAACGTATGACATCGTGTTCCATCCGCCCAAACCCGGTGCAGATGGCAAGGTTCAGCCAGGCTCGTTTACGGTGCTGCACAATGGCGTTCTGGTTCAGGACCATATTCCCGTTCTGGGCGACGCCTCGGTGTCGGCGAAATTTTCAGGCGCAACTCACACAGGCCCCCTGATGCTGCAAGACCACGGTAATCCGGTGCGCTACCGCAACATTTGGGTCCGCAAGTTGGACTAATTTCCTCCCCAGTTGGCGCGCCTTTGCTCTCAAGGCCCTGGTTCCGTCTCAATTGTTCATGAATGCTCCGTTTCGTTTCTGGTGGGCCGCCATGGCTTGGATGCTGGCGGCGAACTTGGGGATTTCTGCCGCTGAGCTGCATCCGTTGCGGGCGTTGCTGGTGTGTGGAGGGTGTTGCCACGATTACCCGATCCAGAAGGATGTGCTCAAGCGGGGTATTGAATCGCGGGCTCGAATCACTGTGGATACGGTTCAGCAGGGTGGCACTTCCAAGGAGAGTCAGATCCCTCTCTACGAGAACCCTCATTGGGCGAAGGGCTACGATGTGGTTATTCATGATGAATGCTTCGGTGCGGTCGCTGATACGAATTGGATTTCACGAATTCTCGCTCCGCATCGTGCCGGGCTACCGGGGGTGAATCTGCACTGTGCTGTCCACAGTTACCGGGCCGCTCCGGGTGAGCTTTGGCAGGAATACCTTGGCCTTCGATCCATGAAGCATGGCAAGGCCACCCCCATCCAGATCCGCACAGTCGACAAGCAACATCCCATCATCCGGGGTCTGGGTTGGCGGGATTGGCTGACGGGCAATGAGGAACTTTACAACAACGTGAAAGTCTTTCCGTCGGCCACTGTGCTGCAGCGGGGAGCGCAAGGTGAAGACGACTGCGCCATCACTTGGGTAAATCGCTTTGGATCCACTCGGGTCTTCAGTACGTCGCTGGGGCATTTCAACGAGACGGTCAGCGACGATCGCTATTTGGATCTGGTGACGCGGGGTGTGCTATGGGCGTGCGATCGCCTCGATTCCAGCCATCTCAAGGCGATCACTCCGATTCCACCGGTGCGTTCTACTTCTCCGGTCACGCCGGCCGTGAAGCCCTGATAAAGTTGTGGCCTGTTGGAGCGGCCATTCGCAGCCGCAACACCCACTCAGTATCGCATGCTTTGCTGAGATCCCTCCGAGGTTTCTTCTGGGAGGTTCCGGGCCGAACTGCGTCAAGGCGCGTGGCCGTGAGCTCGAAACCATTCGACAGCATCTGCCAAAGCCTGTCGGGGTGGGGTTTGTGGGAGGCCGAGTTCTTGGATGGCCTTGGCCGGGTTGAACCACATTTTATAGGCCGCCATGCGAACTCCAGCCAATGGCGCTTTGGGTGGTTTTCCGGTGAACTTGGCAAGCCATTCGTCCACATGCGCTGCACCCAAGGCCACCGCGTAGGGAACCTGAAACCGGGGGGCAGGGATGCCGGTGATCTCGGAAAGGGTGTCGAGGGCCTGTTTCATGGTCCAATTCCCGTGGGCATGCCCCAGAATGTAGCGCTCACCGATGCGCCCCTTTTCGGCGGCCAAGATGTGACCTTCGGCGACATCCCGAACGTGGACCCAATTGAGGCCTGTATCCAAATAAGCGGGCATCGCGCGGCGCAGGAAATCCACGATCACTTGCCCCGTAGGCGTGGGTTTCACATCCCGCGGTCCGATCGGGGCGCTGGGGTTGACGATGATCACCGGCAACCCAGCGGCTGCTAATTCCCGGGCCACCACTTCAGCCCGCCATTTGGAGAGCTTGTAGGGGTTGGACATCTGGGACTCGGCCACCGGTGTGGTTTCATCGGTGGGGACGATCAATCCATCGGGGCCCGGCTTGGGAAGTCCGATGCAGCCGACGGTGCTGGTGTAGACCATGCGGGAACACCCGGCCTGATGCGCCGCGGTCAGGATGTTGCGCGTTCCATCGACGTTGGCCCGGAACATAGGTGCGTAATCGGGCAACCAGAGTGCGTAGCTCGCAGCCACATGGAAGCACCAGTCGCATCCAGCCATGGCCTGGGCGAGTTTGGGTATTCCGTCGGTGAGGTCCCCCGAAACGGCCTCATACGTGGCGCCAGTGAGACCTCGGACATCTGCCCCGGGTCGCAACAGCACACGCACGGAATGCCCGCGGGCATTCAGTGAATGGACCAGATTGGCTCCGACGAAACCGGAGGCGCCGGTGACGAAACAACGCATGTCGGCAATGGGCGAAATCTAAAGATCGGACCGACTGGCGAACTCACTTCGCCCAGAAATCGATCACGAACACATCGGCCACCAAGGGACGGACCAGTTTACCGAACTCCTGATGATCGGGGTGGACGAGGTAGGCGTCCCGATCCTTCTCGGAAGTGAAGGTCAGGATCCAACCGTGGGTGCAGCCCTTGTTGAGATTCTCAGGGCTGTTGTTGGTGCCCGTCTCGAGGGTGGCGATCTGGGGGATCTTTGACTTCAGGGCGCGAAATGCTGTCTCGACCTTTTTCACCTCGGCTGGGCTGGCGGTGTCCTTGAACTTGAAGGCAACAACGTGGCGGAGGTGACCGTGATTTTTGGAGGATGCAGTGGTGTCAGACATGGCAGGGAAAGCGAGGGCGAAGAGCAACGCCCCGATCAGCAGTAGTGGTTTCATCGGAAATTTCAAAAGGAGGCTGGAACTTGAACGCGAGCGGGACAAGTGCATATCGCTGTCAGATCACTGTCTCTATCAGCTAGTTCCGATCGCAGCCCGTGCGCCGAGGTTGTGTCTTGGGTTCTCTTGTTCAGAGCGCTTGGAAGGTTGCTGTCAATCCGACACCGGAGGCGGTTTGCACCCCTCGTCGGTTGGCGGCCAAGTGCGTGCAAATCTTAAAGATCATCTCAGCTGCATCGACGTTTCCGATCGCGGCCGCCAGTGCGTCGGCAGAAAAAGCCGTTCCGGGGTTGGCAGCCAGATGCGCCACGGCCTGACGCTGCAGACTCAGCACGCTCGCGGCGGCCTTCTTGCCCGCTTCGACGCCCGGCTGGTGGTAGGCGTTGATGTGGATCAGTGACGCGTAGAGACCCACGGCTCGCTCAAAGAGAGCGATGAGCATTCCGACGGTGAATGCGGAAGCATCGGGGACCGTGAGTGTCAGGCTCGGGCGACCCGACTCGTACAGGGCGGAGCGGGTGCCTAGGAAGAATCCGCTCAGGAAGTCGCCGCTGGTCGCACCCGGCTCCACTTCGACGCTGGACCCGTCCCGATCGCGCAAGACTTCGATGAACACGGCGAAGAAGTTGGCCACGCCATCCCGCAATTGCTGGACGTAGGCATGTTGGTCGGTGGACCCCTTGTTTCCGTACACGGCCAGTCCTTGGTGGACCACCTTTCCGTCTAGATCCAGTTCCTTGCCCAAGGACTCCATGACGAGTTGCTGGAGGTATTTGGAGAAGAGTTCGAAGCGGTCTTTGTAGGGGAGAACCACCATGTCCTTTGTTCCCCGACCTTCCCCGAGGAAGTACCACATGAGTGCGAGTTGTGCGGCGGGATTGTCTCGGGTAACAGTGTTTCGGGTGGACTCATCGCAGGCCTTGGCCCCGGCCAGCAGTCCTTGGATGTCCAAGCCCTGCAGGGCGGCGGGCAGTAGGCCTACTGCGCTTAATTCGCTGGTGCGTCCACCCACCCAGTCCCACATGGGGAAGGTTTGGATCCAACCGTCGGCGATGGCTGTCTTGTGCAAGGCGCTGCCTTCGCCCGTGACGGCCACCGCGTGGGCGGCAAAGCGCAGACCCGCCCGCTCGTAGGCGGCCCGTGCCTCGACCATGCCGTTGCGCGTCTCCGGAGTTCCGCCGGACTTCGAGATGACCAGCGCGAGGGTTTGCCCCAGCTTGCCTTCCAGAGTGGCGAGGACTTGGTCCATACCGTCCGGGTCGGTGTTGTCGAAGAAATACGGTGTGAGCTTGTCGGAGCGCGGTTGTCCGAGCGCCTTGGCCACGAATTGCGGACCGAGGGCCGACCCCCCGATTCCGATGACCAGAACGTTTTTGAAGGGTCCGGAGGAGCCAACCCGTTCTCCGCGATGCACTTGGGCGGTGAAAGTGCCAATCGCCTTCAACGTGCTTTGAATGGCTTCAGCCAGGGCCGGCGTGGGAGCCAGCGCCGGATTCCGTAGCCAGTAATGGCCCACCATTCGTTGCTCATCCGGATTGGCGATGGCACCCCGCTCCAGTTGAGCCATATCGCTCAGTGCTTTCTGGATGGGTCGTTCCATCTTGGAGTGGAAATCGTCCGGAAACGGGACCCGGCTGATGTCGAGTCCTAGCCCGATGGTGGGGCAATCCAGATAATGACGTTGGAAGCGGGACCAGAGAATCGCTTGGGTTGCAATCATCGCAGAGGAGACGCTAGGAACTGCATTGGGCCTGCCAAGGAGTAAAGTGGTGTGCTTTCACGGGGTGAATTTCACCCTACGACCGATGGGTTCCAACGCTGCTGTAGAACATTCGCTTAACAAAACCAGTTTTGAAGGTTATCCGTGAGCAACCCGCATGCTGCTCCGCCAACGCCAACTCTTGAACAAAGTCCATGCGCTCATCGACGCGGCTCTGTTCGGCGGTGTTTTCTGGTTGGCTCATTTCATTCGTTCGCTGCCTCGCCTTGATCCGGACGATGTCATCGGCGATTTCCACAAATACCAGTGGCTGCTGCTGGTGGTGGTGCCGTTGACCCCTCCGCTGCTCGAGCTTCAAGGGTTTTACCATCGAGCCGTTCTGGCATCGCGACGGCAATCACTGTCTCAGATCCTTCGAGGGGCTGCCTGGGTTTCATTGGCAATCATCGTTGCGATGTTCTTCACCAAGCAGGAGGTGGCTCGCGGCGTGGTCTCCCTGTTTTTGCCGATGATTGTCTGTGCGATGGTGATCAAAGAAGAGCTGCTGCGGCTTTGGGCTCAATCTCGAATGGTTGGCCAAGAGGCCCGTCGGCGCGTGATCTTGATCGGTGGCGATCGTGAAATGAGCCGATTGGACGAGGCTTTGAAGCAGAATGCCCAAGGTGAGATCTCTGTCGCAGCCCGTTTGGATCCCGGCCAGTTTTCCATCTCAGTCTTGACGGATTTATTGCATTCGCACGCCGCCAATGCCGTTCTGGTGGCGCCCAAGCAGTTCCTTTTCGGTCAGATTGAAAAGATCATCCAAGTCTGCGAACTCGAGGGTGTTGAGGTCTGGTTGCACGCCGATTTCTTCCAGACCCGGGTTTCTCAAACGACCGTGGACGAATTGGCCGGACATCCGGTGCTGGTGTTCCGCACCGGCCCTGATCAGACGTGGCAGTCCATGGCCAAGGGGGTGGTTGATTTCCTGGGCTCAATGGCTCTCTTGCTGGTTACCTCGCCGTTGTTCTTGGCGGCGGCCTTGGCGGTTCGGCTGACTTCTCCCGGGCCTGTGCTGTTCCGCCAGCGTCGGGCTGGGCTCAATGGGCACCCATTCACCATGCTCAAGTTTCGCACCATGGTGACCAATGCCGAGCAGCTCAAACACGAGTTGGCCAAGCTCAATGAGATGAGTGGACCCGTATTCAAGGTGACCAACGACCCCCGCGTGACTCCCGTGGGCCGGTTCTTGCGCAAGTGGTCGGTGGATGAGTTGCCGCAGTTGTGGAATGTTTTCCGCGGCGAAATGAGTCTGGTGGGTCCACGCCCGCTGCCGGTGGACGAGGTGGCTCGTTTCGACGACATGGCCCACCGCCGCCGCCTGAGCGTCAAGCCGGGCCTGACTTGCCTGTGGCAGGTGAGCGGCCGCAACAACGTGACCGATTTCAAGGAGTGGGTCCGCCTCGACCTCCACTACATCGACAACTGGTCCATCTGGCTCGACCTCAAGATCCTCTTGCGGACCATCCCGGCGGTTTTCTCCGGCGCCGGCGCCAAGTGATGAGCCTGATTCGACGATTTATTGGGATCCGTCGTGCTGGCTGAGCGGGGTTATAAAAGTAAGCCTTCGTGCCAAAATCATTGCTGCCTGACGGAAGCGGAAACGGCGGAGGGTGTTTGTGGGCTTGTGTGGACAGGGGGCAGGGCCTAGCTTTGGGAACAAGTGAACGGAAATCCTATGGAGACTTCGATACTGGCGTTTATTGGCGGCACCGAAATCATGTGGATCGCCATCGTGGTTTTGGTCCTCTTTGGTGCCAAGAAGGTGCCCGAGCTGATGAAAGGCGTCGGCACCGGCATTCGGGAGTTCAAGAAGGCGTCCAAGGATGTGCAGGATGAAGTGCAGCGCGTGATGGATGAGCCAGAGCGCCCTGCATCGCCGACCACCCCGCCGGTGCGTCCGCCTTCCGACACGGTCTCGCACAGTCACAAGGCCTGATTTAGGGTCTTTTTCCGGTCTTTCCCGAGCAGGGATGGGCTCTGGCTGAGATCGCGATCCTAGCGGATTAGCCTCAGTCTGGGGTCGGATGGACCTGAGCAGACTGATTTGAGCACGCATGGCTGACGACCCTGATTACACCCTGGCCCCCTCGCTGCCCCCCAATCCTGACTTTCAGGATTCGGACGAGGCGGGCGGTGGGCCGGTGAAGACCTTCTTGGAGCACCTCGAGGATCTTCGTTGGACCCTCATCAAGTGTGCGGTCGCGGTGTTTCTGGGATTCATCCTTTGCCTGAGCGGCAGCAATGTGGTCATCCAGTTCCTCAAGTGGCCACTGATGGTCGCCGAGGGCATGCGACATTCCACGAGCGGTCGGGTGGTTTTCATGCTGGGGACCAATGTGCTCACTCGCATGACGCCCAATGACAGCGGAATCGCAGGGGTGGCCACCAACCGGGATACGGTTTTCCGATTGGCTCCCACGTTGGTGGGGACCAACTTGGTGCTCAAATTGCAGGAGGACACCAACCCTCCGGCCATCGCCACTCGGTCTTTCGATGTTCAGCTCAAGACGCTGGGGCCTGTGACGGCGTTCAGCGTGGTGATGCAAATCGCCATGTTTGGCGGCATCACCGTCTCCATTCCCTTCATTCTATTCTTCATTGCCCAGTTCATCCTGCCGGCGCTGCACCAACACGAGAAGTCGTTCGTGTACAAAGTTAGCGGGTGGGCGACCTTCCTCTTCTTGATGGGGGTTGCATTCTGCTACTTCGTCCTGTTGGTGATTTGCTTGAGCACCACGGTGAGTTTCTCCAACTGGCTGGGTTTCGCAGCCGACGAATGGAAGGCCGATGAATACATCAGCTTCGTGTGCTGGTTCATGTTGGGCATGGGTGTGGCCTTTCAGTTGCCCCTGGTCCTGCTGACGCTGGTTAAGATTGGCATCCTCGATGCCGCCAAGCTTTCCAAGTTCCGTTCCTATTGGGTGGTGGCTGGCCTGGTGATCGCCGCCTTCATCACACCTGATGGCAATCCACTCAACATGCTTCTGCTCTTCCTCCCGCTGCATCTGCTGTATGAAATCAGCTTGGTGATTGCTTGGTGGTGGGGGCGAAAAGCAGCCAAAGCAGCCGCAATCTTGCCGCCGGACGAGCGCGCGTGAAAAATCATCGCCTGTCGGATGAAGTCCGCGCTTGCACCCACCGGCTCCGCCGATAACCTCCCACCACATTTTCCAACCTTATGCGTTCCTTTCTCAAGCCGGTGAGTCTCCTTGTGACCGTGGCCGCGGTGCTCGTCGGATGCACCAGCGCCGAGCAGAAGCTTGGTCGCGGACTCAACAACGTTTCTGAGCCGTTCCGCCTCGGTGAACTCCAGCGCAGCTACGAACAGGGTGCCCTGTTCGGCGGTGCGCACGGTGGAACGGTGGGCATTGTTCGTGGCGTCAATCGTACCATCGGCCGTACGGTCGTGGGCGCGGTGGAGGTCTTGAGCTTCCCCATTCCCAGCGAGCCTTACATCAAGCCTGATTACAAGGTGTACCCGGATAGCTACAAGCCCGGAGCCCTCGGCAAGTCCACCGTGACTGCCACCGACAATTCCCTCGGATTCGAGGCGTCGGATGTGGCTCCGGTGATCCCGGGCAGCCGCTTCCGCGTCATCGACTGAGAACTTGGGCGTTCCCTCACCGGGATGCCCTTTACCACCCCTCTTCCGCGCTCCCGCAGTTTCTGCGGGGGCGCTTTTTTATGCCGCTGATCCGATCCTCTCCCTGCAAGGTCAACCTGCTGCTCAATATCCTCGGGCGGCGGCCCGACGGATTTCATGACTTGGAGACCCTGTTCCACCCGGTGCCGCTGTGTGATGAGTTGACCTTTGAATTGGCTGGCGAGTCTGGGATCCACTTCACCTGCGACCATCCGGAACTGCCGACCGATCGGAGCAATCTGGTGGTGCGGGCCGCCGAGCAATTCTTGGTTGAGGCTCAACAAGCCGGGCAGGGGATTCGAATTCATCTCACCAAGCGGATCCCGCTGGCCGCCGGTTTGGGTGGAGGTAGTTCTAACGCCGCCCAGACCTTGGTTGGCCTAAACGAGTTGTTGGGGCAACCGTTGACGCTGGCTTCTTTGGATCGCATCGCGGCCACTCTGGGTTCGGATGTGAATTTTTTCCTTCAGGATCAACCAGCCCGAGCTACCGGCCGAGGAGAACGGGTCGAGCCGCTGGCTCCGTTTGATGCGCTTCGGGGTCGGGGTATGATTTTGTACCATCCAGGTTTTGGTATCTCGACGGCGTGGGCCTATCGAGAACTGGCTCAACATCCGGAGGCCCTCAATGGTCGCCCGGGCCGGGTCGATGCCTTGGAGCGTGCCTTGAGGTCTGGTGATCTTGCCGAGGCCGGCCAGTGTTTCTACAACTCGCTGGAAGCCCCGGCCTTGCACAAGTATCCGATCCTGGATTTGTACCAGCGTTTCTTGCGCGAAAATGGAGCTTGGGCCGCGCTCATGTCGGGAAGTGGTTCCACCACTTTTGCGCTCTTTCCGGACGAGGCCACGGCGCGGGCGGCGGTCACGCCTTTTGAAGCGCAGTTTGGAACGGCTGGTTGGATGCAGGTGGTTTGTTTATAGCTTCCCGTCTCTGGGGTGGGCTGTCGGATCGGGGTGCCGGTTTGGCTTGTCTTTCCGAGATGCTCAGGTGCCAGAAAGTTTTCGGTGGGATGCGTAGCAGTCTTTCAGCCTGTTACTGCGGCCTTTTCCTCGCCTTGCAGAGTGATCTGTGTCGACGATTTGCCCTCTTTCAACCCCCTATCAATCGCCTCCTATGATTCGTCTCGACGGCAAGACTGCTCTGGTGACGGGTGCCGGATCCGGCATCGGTCAATGCATCGCTGAAAC
>Ga0255097_1000491_pt1 | contig 16255 bp, 12 predicted proteins | sample Colum_Atlam_RepB_2_FD_188436 | JGI IMG/M metagenome (GOLD analysis project Ga0255097, IMG submission 188436) | Freshwater microbial communities from Columbia River, Oregon, United States - Colum_Atlam_RepB_8d | ecosystem: Environmental > Aquatic > Freshwater > River | place: USA: Oregon...
AGCAGCGGCAGCAGGGCGACGACGATCTTGTTGGGGTTCATGTCGGCTCCTTACGGGTCGCGGCGGGCGACGGTGCCGGGATTGCTGATCTTGGCGCCGGCGGTCAGGCGCGCCGTCAGCTCCTCGATGCGGATCTGCGCGGCCTTCTGGCGCAGCGCCTCCTTGACCGAGTCGTCCAGCGCCTCGAAGGTCTCCGGGTTGGCCACCGGACGCGGGGCCTCCTCGAGCTTGATCACGTGCCAGCCGAAGCGGGTGCGCACCGGGGTCTTGGTGTACTGGCCCTTCTTCAGCGCCTCGACGGCGTCGGTGAAGTGGTGGTCCACGAAGATGTCCGGGCGGAACCAGCCCAGGTCGCCGCCATTGGCCTGGCCGCCCGGATCCTGGGTGCTGCGCTTGGCCAGCGCCGTGAAGTCCTCTCCCTTGCCGAGCTTGGCGATCAGGTCCTGGGCCTGCCCGGACGTCTGCACGAGGATGTGGCGGATCTTGTACTCCTGGATCTTGCCGTTGGCCTTCTTGAAGTCGTAGCTCTTCTTCAGGACCGAATCGGTGATCGGGTCCTTGGCGAAGTAGTCCTCCAGGTAGGCGCGCGACAGGATCACGCGATTCTGGAAGGCCAGCTGGTCGGCGATCACCGGCACCTTGTCCAGGCCCTGCTTCCTGGCCTCCTGTGCCAGCACTTCCTGGGTGATCAGTTCGGCGCGGGCCGCCGCCTGCGCGTCGGCGTTGTCCGAGCGCTTCGACTGGTTCTCCGGGTCGATGCCCTGGCTCATCAGCAGCACGTGGTTGCGGCTGATGGGCTGGCCGTTGACCAGCACGTCCGCGGCCAGGCCCTGCGCAGCGGGAGCGGCCAGGGCCGCGCCGGAGCCCAGCGCGGTCGAAAGCGCCAGGGCCAGAAGATTCTTGGTGTAAGTCATGTCGTTCGTCTCTGTTGAATCGAGGTCGGTTGCACGGCCGTTGAAGCCGAAAGGACGCTGCCTGCTTGCGCAGGCAGCGTCCGGTTTCCATCACGGCCGCTTTGTCGGCCTTGTCTTACTGCGAGCCATCCGCGTCGATCGGCTTGGCCGGGTAGTAGCCCGGGCCGAACAGCGCCGCGCCGTCGCGCTCGAAGGCCGCCGCGTGCGGCTTGGCGCCGCCCTTGGCGCCACGGGCGCCCGGCCAGGTCCAGCCGTCGCGCGCCTTGCTGTCGAAATCCAGGCAAGGCGTGCCGAGCAGTTCGTCGGTGAACGAGGTGTCGAGCACCGTCGCGCCGGTCTTGCGGTCGAACTTGCCGAGGCAGATCGTGCGGTCGCCGTCGGAGCCGGTACCCGGACCCGGGACATGCTGCAGTTCCACGAAGTACTGGATGAAGGCGAAGCGCGCGGAGCCCGAGGCCTCCGGCTGGCCTTCCACCTGGTCGCGCGGCAGGCCCAGGCCGTTGACCACCTTCGGACGCAGGTCCAGGTAGCCGCCCTCGCCGTTGGGCGTGCGCTGGTGACCGACGCGGTCGTACAGCGTGAAGTGCGGGCCGCCGTGCGTGTACAGGTTCTGCAGCGAGTTGAGGTTGCCGCTGCCCGGCGTGCCGCCGTCGCCCGAGGGCTCGCCGCCGGTCTGCTGGCCGTTGAGGATGATGCCGGCCACGTCCAGGCCATCGAGGACGCCCAGGCCGTCGACGTTCAGCTCCAGCAGGTTGCGGATGGCGCTGCCGTCCAGCACGTTGCCGGCGGCGTCGGTGATGTTGTTCAGCAGCGTGCCGGGGTTCAGCACGTTGTCGAGCACGCTCACCAGGCGCAGGTAGCCGGTGCCGACCTGGTCGGTGTTGGAAGACACCGTGGTGGGCAGGCCCTTGCCGTGCGGCCCGGTCTCGAACTGGCCGATGGCGCCGCGGATACGCGGGCAATCGTCCGCCTCGTTGTTGTGCTTGAGCACGTTGAACTTGCCGCTGGCGCCGGCGAAGCGGTTGCTGCGCGTGGCCGCGGTGCCCAGCGAGGTGTTGGCGGGACGGGTCGCGTCCGGCGGCGGGAAGTCGCACTGGATGCGGGTCTCGGCGGTGTCGGCCTTGCCCTTGGCCAGCAGCGGACGCACGTCCACGGTCAGCACGCGGCGGCTGTGCTGGCGCGGGTAGTCGCGGTCGAACACGGCGCTGCCCGAGGGATCGATGCTGGGCGGGCTCTGGATGCCCGATACCGGCTGGATCAGGAAGCGGTCGTCGTCCGACAGCGTGAAGTACGACACGCCCGAGCAGGGACCGACGTCGTACACCGGGCGCCAGTAGGGGCCCGTGCCGCCGTAGGCATTCGGCTGGTCGCCGCGGATGGTGATGTCCGGCGAGTAGTACAGCACGCCGCCGCACATGCTGGCGGTGAAGGCACCGTCATGCGGCACGTAGTCGGCATCGCCCGGCTTGCAGTCGGAGGAGCTGATCTTGGAGGCGTCGTTGGCCGACACGCCGGCCTTGGTCACGGCGGCGTCGTAGGACGGGTCGCCCAGGTTTTCCCAACCCTTCTGGCCCACGCAGTGATGCGACTGGTGCGCCAGGCCGAAGGCCATCAGGCCCTCGTTCTCCTCGTGGAACAGCACTTCCTCGTGGCGCGGGCCATCCGGCACGGCGCTGACCGAGCGGATGTAGGAATTGCCGGAGTAGACGTTGGCCTCCTTCAGCGAGTCGCGGGTCTTGCCCAGGTTGTACACGCCGCTGGTCTCCCACACGCGCACCGAGGCGCCGTAGGTGGAGCCGCAGATGCCCAGCGGGCCGGCGTTGACGTTCTGGTTCTTGGCGCAGAACACCGACAGCGCGCCGTTGATCGCGGCGGCGCCGATCGAGGCCGGCACGGCGTAGTCCGAGGTCGCCAGGTACTTGCCGTCATAGGTCAGGCCCATGCCGTGCGGCTGCGACTCGTGGCCGGCGTCGGCGTTGCCCAGGAAGAACACACCCTGGTTGCGCTTGCGTGACTCGCGCTGGTCCGGGTAGCTGGTGTAGTTCGTCGGGTTGCGCGGCTGGTTGGCGCTGACGCAGCCCGGGTACTCGGTGATGCCCTTGTGTCCCGGCTCGGCGCTGTCTTCCGGCGCGGTGCCGCCGACGCAGCCCAGCAGGCCCACGGTCTCGAGCAGCGGCGCCACCGCGGGAACCGACGGCGTGCACAGCCCGGCCAGCGTCGGCGCATTGCGGCCCGGGTCGATCTCGGTGACCGTGCCCATGGCGCCGTAGCCGTAGCTGCCCATGTAGGTGTAGATGATCTTGTGGTCGCCGCCCGGCGCCGGCATGACGATGAAGTCGTCGGTCAGCGAAGAGCGCTTGGGCTGCGTGCCGCAGACCACCAGGTCGGCCTTCTGGATGTTGCGGACGCTGGTGATGTCGTAGCGGAACACGTTCTTGCTGATCACGCCGCCGCCGAAGGTGTACTTGCGGCCCTTCTGCAGGCCGTCGCCGCCGCCGGAGATGTACGAGGTGTAGCTCAGCATGTGATGCGGGTCGTTGTGCGCATCGGAGTTGGCGATGAGGCCGCCCGGCAGGATGTTGGACAGCGTCACGCGCGGCAGCTCGGCGGTCCAGATGACGTCGCCGTAGCGGGTGGAGTTGGGCTCCACGTCGACCACCGCCAGGAAGTCCTGCGCGCTGTCGGGACTGCAGGTACCCACCGGCACCGGCAGGGCGCAACCGTCGCCCGTCCAGACCAGCAGCACCGAACCGTTGGGAATGATCTCCCCCGTGTACTTGTTGATGGCGGCAGGCGCGGACGCCTGTGCCGCTCCCGCCGCGGCGATCACGCCGCTGGCCGTCGCCGCGAGCGCAACTCGCCGCAACGACCGCAGGACTCCCTTGGAAAATTCGTACATGTCCACTCCTGTGGCTTTCGCTTGTTTGTGCCGCGATACGAACGGCATTCGGAGCGCAGAATAGCCACGCAGGAGAGGCCGTAGACCCTCTCTGAAATAGAATAGTTTTTCCGCGGTTATGGTCGGCGAAGGCATAAGCTCATGACTTTCCGGCAAGGGCGCGCAGAGGGGCTTCGCCATGGCGCAGGAACAGCGCCGGCGTGACGAAGCTGTCGAGCAGCGTGTTGCTGATCAGGCCGCCGAACACGACCAGGGCCACGGGATGCAGGATTTCGCGCCCCGGCGTGCCGCCGGCGACGACCAGCGGCAGCAGCGACAGGGCCGCGATCAGCGCCGTCATCAGCACCGGAGCAAGGCGCTCCGCGGAACCGCGGACCACCAGCGCCTCGCCGAAGGACTCGCCTTCGTCGCGCGCCAGCCGGATGTAGTGGCTGATCTTGAGGATGGCGTTGCGGACGGCGATACCCGCCAGGGTGACGAAGCCCACCAGGCTGGCCACCGACAGCGGCGTGGCGGTGATCGCCATCAGCAGCACGCCGCCCGCGCAGGCCAGCGGCACGTTGCCCAGCACGATCAGCGACAGCCGCAGCGAGCGGTAGCGGCCGTGCAGCAGCACCAGCATGAACAGCAGCGACAGGCCCGCCAGCAGCAGCACGCGCTGCGCGGCGCGGCGTTGCTCCTCGGCCTGTCCTTCGAAACGCAGTTCGTAACCGGGCGGCAGCGGCAGCGCCTTCAGGCGTTCGCGCGCGGCGGCGCCGGCCCGCTCGAATCCCCGGACCGCCGGGAAGGCGGATACCGCGATGCGCCTGCGCGAGCCCTCGCGGCCGACCTGGTAGGCGCCCGGCTCCAGCTCCAGGGTGGCGATCCAGGACAGCGGCACACGGCCTGCCGGCGATTCCAGCGGCAGCTCGCGCAGCGCCTCGACGCTGCGCTGCCGCTCGGGCAGGCGCAGCACCAGTTCATGGCGCCGGTCGCCGTCGACGAACTCCGACAGCGGCAGGCCCACGGTCAGGTTGCCGACCTGGCGCAGCACGGCCGCCGGCGAGAGGCCGTAGAGCGCCGCGGCCCGCGTATCGACGCGCAGGCGCGCCTGCGGCACCGCGTCCTGGCGCTCCAGCTGCACGTCCGCCAGGCCCGGCAGCTCCCGCAGGCTGGCCTGGACCTGCAGGCCCAGCCGCTGCAGCGTCGCCAGGTCGTCGCCGAAGACCTTCACCACCAGCGGCGCGCGCACGCCCGACATCAGGTGATCGATGCGGTGCGAGATCGGCTGGCCGATGGCGATGTCGCCCGGCAGCACGGACAGGCGGCGGCGCAAGGCCGCCACCACGTCGTCGCGCCGGGCATCCGCGGACAGCGCCACGTCCAGTTCCGAGTAGTGCAGGCCCTCGGCATGCTCGTCGAGTTCGGCGCGGCCGGTGCGGCGGCCCACCGCTTCGACGCCCGGCAGCGGCAGGATCAGGCGTTCCGCCAGGCGCCCCAGCCGGTCGGACTCCTCCAGGGAGATGCCGGGCTGCAGCACCAGGTTGACGGTCAGCGTGCCCTCGTTGAACGGCGGCAGGAAGCTGCGCGGCAGCAGCAGGGCCGCGACGGCGGCGACCGCCAGCACCGCCAGCGTGATGGCCGTCACCGCGCGGGGATGCCGCAGGCTCCGCGCCAGCAGCAACGCGTAGCGCTCGCGCAGGCGCGACAGCCAGCGCCGCTCGCCGATCCGCCGCGGCGTGCCGCCGCGCAGCAGCAGGCTGCACAGCACCGGCGTCAGCGTCACCGCCACCAGCAGGCTGGCCAGGATCGCGGTGACATAGGCGATGCCCAGCGGCAGGAACAGCCGTCCCTCGATGCCGCCCAGCGCGAACAGCGGCAGGAAGGACAGCACGATGATGAAGGTGGCGTAGAGGATGCCGGAGCGCACCTCGACCGTCGCGGCAAGGATCGTGGCCAGGGCGTCGCCGCCGCCGGTGCGCAGGCGCCGCATCACGTTCTCGACGCCGACCACGGCGTCGTCCACCAGTTCGCCCACGGCGATGGCGAGCCCGCCCAGGGTCATCGTGTTCACCGACAGGCCCAGCGCGTGGAAGACCAGCACGGCCGACAGCATCGACAGCGGAATCGCCGCCAGCGCGATCAGGCTGGGCCGCAGGCCGGCGAAGAACGCCAGCAGCGTCGCCGCGACGATCACGCTGGCATGCAGCAGCGAGGCGCCGAGATTGTCCATGGAGCGACCGATGAAGTCGGCCTGGCGGAACAGGGCCGCGGCCTCGGTGCCGGGCGGCAGCCGCGGCGCCAGTTCCGCCAGGCGGCGTTCCACCGCGGCCGTGACGGCCACGGTGTCCGCGCCCGGATGCTTCTGCACCGCCAGGATCACCGCGGCCCGCCCGCCATAGCCGGCGGCGCCGCGCCGGATCGCGTGACCCTGGCCGATCTCCGCGACCTGGCCCAGGCGCAGCGGCGAACCGCCACGCCAGTCCACCGCGACCTGCGCCAGTTCGCCGAAGTCCGCCGGCGCGGCGCGGCTCCCCACCGCGATCTGCTGGCCCTGGTCCTCGGCGTAGCCGCCGCCGGCCGCGCGGCCGTGCCCGCGCAGGGCCTTCTCGATCTGCTGCAGCGACACGCCCAGCGCCTGCAGGCGCTGCGGGTCGGGCCGCAGCTCGACCTGCCGCACATCGCCGCCGATCACGCTGACCTGCGCGACGCCCGGCACCCCGAGCAGCGCCGGCCGCAGCGTCCAGTCGGCCGCGTCGCGCAGGCCGGCGGCATCGTCCGTCCCCGGATCACGCCATTGCAGCGATAGCAGCAGGATCTCGCCCATCAGCGAGGTCATCGGCCCCAGCCGCGCCTTGAGGCCTTCCGGCAGCCGCGCGAGATCGAGTCGCTCCGCCACCAGCTGGCGGGCGCGGTAGGGATCCATGTCCCAGCCGAATTCGGCATAGGCCAGCGCCAGGCCCGGGGCGGTGGTCGTGCGCAGGCGCTGCAGCCCGGGAATGCCCTGCAGGGCCGCCTCCAGCGGCACGGTGGCCAGGGTCTCTACGTCCTCGGTCGCCAGGCCGGCCGCCTCGACGTGCACGGTGACGGTCGGGCGGTTCAGTTCGGGCAGCACGTCCACCGGCAGGCGCTGCAGGCTGGCCAGTCCCGCGATCAGCAGGGCCAGCGAGAACAGCAGCACCAGCGCCCGGTTGTGCAGGCTCCAGCGCAGGATGCCGGCGAAGCTCAAGCCCGCCTCCGGCGGCGCCGCAGCAGGACGAGGCCCGCCGACACCGCCAGCACCAGGGCCAGCGCCCAGGGCCACCGGGGGCGCGGTGCTCCCTCCCCCTGCAGCGCCGCGGGCGGCAGCTGCAGCGCGAAGCTCTCCTGCCAGCCCTCGCCGCGCAGCTGCAGCTGCAGCGATTCCTCCTCCGGCAGCAGGTCCAGCGGCAGGCGATAGATTCCCTCGCCCAGCGGATGGGCCTCGATGCGGCGGTCCGCCACGGCCACCGCCACGGAAAGGTTCTCCAGCGGCGCATTGCTGGCGTAGTCGTCGGCATAGACCAGCAGCGCCTCGGCGCCCCGCGCCACGACGCCCTCGATGCGCGCGCTGTGGAACTCCACCCGCGGCTCCAGCGCGGCGGCGGCTTCGGCCGCATCGCCATGCTCATGGCCCTCGTGGGCCTGGGCGGGGAAGGCCGATGCCAGCAGCAGGAGGGCGGCGACCCGCTTCATGGCAGGGGCTCCGCGTAGCGGGCATCCTGCAGGAAGGCTTCGTCCGTCAGCGTCTCGAGGAAGGCCACCAGCGCCTGCTGCTGCTCCGGCCCCAGCGCCAGGCCGCCGCGCAACGCGGGATCCAGCGCCGCCGAGTCGCGGATTCCCGAGGCATAGTGGCGCAGCACCTGCGACAGCGTGTCGAAGCGGCCGTCATGCATGTAGGGGGCCGTGACCGCGACGTTGCGCAGCGACGGCACCTTGAAGCGGCCACGCTCCGCGGCCTTGCCGCTGATGGCGCCGCGGCCGGCATCGGCACTGTCGGCGTCGAGTCCGTTGCCGCGGTAGCTGTAGTCGGTGAACAGCGGCTCCCGGTGGCAGGTGGCGCAGTGGCGGCGGAACAGCGCCAGCCCTTCCCGCTCCCGTGCCGACAGCTCGCCGCGGTCGTAGCGCGAGTCCGCCGAGCGCAGCGTGCCGATGAACTGGGTCAGCGCCAGCAGCATGCGGCGACTGTCGATCTCGCCGGGACCGAAAGCCGCCTCGAAGCGGCGGCGGTAGCCCGCATCGGCGCGCAGCTTCACCAGCACGCCCTCCAGGGTCTCGCCCATTTCCACCGGATTGGCCAGGGGCGCCAGCGGCTGCAGTTCCAGGTTGTGGATCGCGCCATCCCACATCAGCGCCGGCTGCCAGGCGAGATTGAACAGCGCCGGCGCGTTGCGCGTGCCGTTGGCGCCGTGCAGGCCATGGCTGACGCGATGGTCCAGGTGCGCGAAGGCGGCGAACTGCTGGTGGCAGCTGGCGCAGGAAATGCTGCCGTCCAGCGACAGCCGCGGATCGTGGAACAGGCGCCGCCCCAGTTCAAAGCCGGAGGCGGTCACCGGGTTGCCGGAGAAGTCGTACTGCGGCGCCGGCCAGCCCGCGGGCACGGCGGCCCGAGGCGTGGGAAAGCTCTCGACGAAATCCGCCAGGCGCTGGCGCAGCACGCCGTTCGCGGCGAGCAGCAGGACCAGCAGCAGCGGCAGCAGGGCCAAGGCGCGGCGCCTCATCCGCCACCGCGCCGGCGCGGCTCGTGGTGCAGATGATCGACGCGGAACATCGCCGCCGCGTTGTCGGCCAGCGGCCTGGCCGACACCGGGTCCATGGCTTCGGGCAACTGCGCGATCCGCACCGGGTTCACGGCGGAAAGCAGCGCGCCCACGTCCACCGCCAGGTGCACGGTCGGCCGCAGCCGCTCCTCGACCCGGACCGGACGCTCGCCGAACGGCAGATAGACGCGTCGCGCCAGCGACGGCTCGCCGCCGCCCAGGTGATAGCTGAAGCGTCCGCCCGGGGCCGGCGACTGCGGGGATTTCCCTTCCAGCACCAGGAAGATGTAGCCGCTTTTCCAGGTCCAGAACATGCCGCGCGCGGGATCCAGGGCACCGGTCTGCGCACCGGCATGGTTGCGTGCCTCGTCGACCCCGACCAGGAACTCGACGCCGGTGTACTCGCCCGCCGGCACGCCGGCGATGCGCAGGCGCCGGCTGTCGGCCCTGGCCTCGTCCACCAGGTGATAGGCCTCGGCCGATTCCGCCGGATGCAGCGGCTCGAACCAGCTGCCATCGGCGCGCCGCAGCCGCGGCAGGCTCAGGTAGTAGCGCAGCCGGCTGACCGAAAAGTCCTCGCCCGCCGCGTCGCGGTAGACCCCGTCGTCCAGGCGCAGCGGCTCGCTGCCGACGACGTGGCTGATGTCGATCTCCACGTCGAGTTCCGGCGCGCGGGTGCAGCCGGCCAGTCCCAGCGCCAGAGCCAGGATCGGCAGGATCAGCCGGCTCATAGCGTCCGCAGGGCCGGCAGCAGTTCGCGCGCGCGGTTGCGGCGCTCTTCGGGGTCGGCCAGGCGGCCGATCTCGTCGACGATGTCGCGTCCCAGGTGCGGGGCGAACAGCTGGATGAAGTCGTACATGTAGCCGCGCAAGAACATGCCGCGGCGGAAGCCGATGTGCGTGGTGCTGGACTCGAACAGGTGCCCGGCGGGCAGGCGCACGAGGTCGGTGTCCGTCTGCGGGTCGTAGGCCATGTCGGCCACGATGCCGATGCCGAGCCCCAGGCGGACGTAGGTCTTGATCACGTCGGCGTCCACCGCCGTCAGCATCAGGTTGGGCTTGAGCCCGCGTGCGCCGAAGGCCTTGTCCAGCTGCGAGCGGCCGTTGAAGCCGAAGGTGTAGGTCACCAGCGGATACTTGGCCACGTCCTCCAGCGTCAGCTCGCGTACCTGGGCCAGCGGATGCTCGGGCTTCACCAGCACGCAGCGGTTCCAGCGGTAGCAGGGCAGCATCACCAGCTGGTCGTAGAGGTCCATGGCCTCGGTGGCGATGGCGAAGTCGGCCTGCCCTTCCGCGGCGATCTTGGAGATCTGCACCGGCGAGCCCTGGTGGAGGTGCAGCGAGACCTTGGGATACTTGCCGGTGAAGGCGCTGACCACGCCGGGCAGCGCATAGCGTGCCTGCGTATGCGTGGTGGCGATCGCCAGGTCCCCGGCATCGGTGTCGCGGTACTCGCCGGCGATGCGCGAAATGTTCTCGATCTCGGTCAGCACGCGCTGCGTGTGCTCGAGGATGCGGCGGCCCGCCGGCGTCACCTGGGTCAGGTGCTTGCCGCTGCGCTCGAAGATGTCGACGCCCAGTTCCTCTTCCAGCACGCGGATCTGCTTGCTGACGCCGGGCTGCGAAGTGAACAGCGCCATCGATGCCGCCGTGACGTTGAGCCCGCGGCGCGAGACCTCGTGGATGTACCGCAGCTGTCGCAGTTTCATGGACGGACTCCCGCCCAGGGCCTGCGCCCCGACCTGTCTTGCTGTTGCATTGCCGCCACCCTTAGAACCGATTCTCCGAACCGGCGAGCAATCTAGGGCAGCAGCGTTATATATCAAAAGAATATGGTGTTTTACTTATATTCCATAACGCCCTATGTGGCGGAGATCGCCACCCGTTCGCCGCAGTGGGCGTCGATGCATGCACGAATGCTGCAGATGCGGGCCGGGGGCAGCCAGGCGCGCCGCACCGGGCACGGAGCCGCCGGTACGGGAAGCCGCAGCCCCTGGACGCCTCAGGCCGGCCAGCGGCAGCCGTTGCAGTCCTCGGCCAGCGCCCAGAGTCGCGCGCCGAAAGCGGCGTCCAGCGCCAGCGGGTTCGGCCGCTGCAGCGCCGGCGGGCCTGCCATCTGCAGCCAGCCGGAAGGCCCCACCAGCGCCCCCGCCGGCAGGCCGGGCGCGCAGAGCGCCGCCAGGATCGAGTCGGCGGCCCGCTCGGCTTCCTGCCCGAAGCGCTGCTGCGTATAGGCAAAGAAGTCGGCCGTGCCGCGCTGCCACCAGCTGTCGCTGGCGTTGCGGCGGCGGTTCTGCCCCAGTTGCGTGCGGCAGACCCCGGGATGCGCCGCGACGCTGCTGACGCGGCTGCCCGCGGCGGCGAGGCGCCGCTGCAGCTCCATCGCGAAGGCCAGCGCCGCCAGCTTGCTCTGGCGGTAGGCATCGATCGGCCGGTAGCGGAGCCGCAGGAAGGGATCCTCGAAATCGATGCGCCCCTGGCTCTGCACCAGGCTGGTGACGGCCACCACGCGCCCGGCCTCGCTGCGTTCCAGCAGCGGCAGCAGCTGCAGCGTCAGTGCATGCGGGCCGATCAGGGCGATGGCCAGGCTCAGTTCCCAGCCCTGGGCGGTCTGCATGCGCTGCGACGGCGGATAGATGCCGGCATTGTTCAGCAGCAGGTCCAGGCGGTCGCCGCGCGCCGCCACGGCCGCAGCCAGCGCCCGCACGCTGCCCATGTCGGAAAGATCGGCCGCCAGGAACTCCAGCTCCGCGCCCGGGTGGCGCGCGCGCAGCGTGGCCACGGCCTGTTCGCCGGCGGCCGCGTTGATGTCGGCCAGCAGCACGCGGGCCCCCAGGCCCAGCAGGCGCGAGGCGCTGGCATAGCCCAGGCCGCCGGCGGCGCCGGTGACCAGGGCGCTGCGGCCGCGCAGCAGATCGGGTGTATCGGGAACGGGCAGCCTCATGTCGCGGTCCGGTGAGGGGAACCGCGACAGTGTCGCCGGGGCGCCGGGCGCCCCACCTCGTCCGAAAGCGTGGCGCGGACGCCCCGCCCCGGCCTTCAGTTGCGGGCGCGGGCCAGCCGGTTCACGACCTTGGCCAGCAGCTCCACTTCCTCGCAGGTGTTGTAGAAGGCCAGCGAGGGACGCACCGTGGCCTCGACGCCGAAGCGGCGCAGGATCGGCTGCGCGCAGTGGTGGCCGGAGCGCACCGCGATGCCCTCCTGGTTCAGCGCCCTGCCCACTTCCTCGGTCTGGTAGCCCTGCAGCACGAAGGACAGCACGCTGGTCTTTTCCCTGGCCGTGCCGATCAGGCGCAGGCCGGGGACCGGCCGCAGCAGGCTGGTGGCGTATTCCAGCAGGTCGTGCTCGTAGGCGGCCACGTTCTCCAGGCCCAGGCGTTCGAGGTAGTCCAGTGCGGCACCCAGGCCGACGGCGTCGGCGATGTTGCCGGTACCGGCCTCGAAGCGTGCCGGGGCGCCGTGGTAGACCGTCTTCTCGAAGGTGACGTCCTGGATCATGTTGCCGCCGCCCTGCCAGGGCTGCGTCTGCTCCAGCACCTCGCGCTTGCCGTAGACCACGCCGATGCCGGTGGGCCCGAAGATCTTGTGGCCCGAGAACACGTAGAAGTCGGCATCCAGTGCGCGCACGTTGACCCGCAGGTGCGACACCGCCTGCGCACCGTCGATCAGCACCTTGGCGCCGGCGCGATGGCCCATCTCCACGATCTCGCGTACCGGCACGATGGTGCCCAGCGCATTGGAGACCTGGGTGACGGACACGATCCTGGTGCGGTCGCTGAGCAGCTTCTGGTATTCGTCCAGGCGCACCTGGCCGCTGTCGTCGACCGGGATCACGCGCAGCTTCGCGCCCTTCTCGGCCGCCAGCATCTGCCAGGGCACGATGTTGGCGTGGTGCTCCAGGTGAGACACGATGATCTCGTCGCCCTCGCGCACGTTCTGCCGCCCCCAGCTCTGCGCCACCAGGTTGATCGCCTCGGTGGCGCCGCGGACGAAGACGATCTCCTCCGGCGAACTCGCGCCGAGGAAGCGCGCCACCTTGTTGCGCGCGCCTTCGTAGGCATCGGTGGCGCGTGCCGCCAGCTCGTGCGCCGCGCGGTGGATGTTGGAGTTCTCGTGCGCGTAGAAATACGCCAGGCGGTCGATCACCGCCTGCGGCTTCTGCGTGGTGGCGGCGTTGTCCAGCCATACCAGCGGCCGGCCGTTGACGCGCTCCTGCAGGATCGGGAAGTCGCGGCGCACGGCCTGCACGTCGAAATGGCGGCGGCCTTCCGGCACCGCCGGCGTGCCGCGCGCGGGCGGCTGGGCGGTTTCGGTGAAGTAGTACTGCGGCGCCGGGGAAGCCGCGGCGGTGGGTTCGCGGCGGCTGCCGGCGTCCAGGCCCGAGGGCACGGCGAAATCGGGCACCGTCGGCACCGGCGCCGGCTGGGCGGCGGACGAGGGCCAGCCGCTGGCCTCGCCCAGGAAGTAGTAGGGCGTCGACGGCGGCGACACCGGCGCAGCCGGCAGCGCGCTGTCGGTGGGCAGCGGCAGCGGCGCCACCACCGGCACGCCGGCGGCATGCGCCTCGGGCACGCCCTGCGACAGGCCGCCGCCATGCGGCAGCGCGGGCGCCACGGTGGTGTTGAAGCCGTGCAGGTCGGCCGACTGCGCCTGCGTCGGCAGCACGCGCGGCGTGATCGCCGAGGGCGGCGCGGCCGCCGCGGCGGCGGCCGGCTGCGACACCGGGAACGGCGGCGTGGCCGGCAGGCTGGTGGCCAGCGGCAGGGGATTGGCCGGCAGCGGCGGCGCGCCGCCCGGCTGCGGCAGGCCCAGGCCCGCCGGGCGCGACGGCGCCGTCGGCCACTGGCCGCCGGTGGGCAGTTCCCGGAACAGCTCGTTGGCGATCTGCGTCAGCGCGCCGAGATCGGGGAATCCGCCTGCGCCTGCATCCGGTCCCTGGCCTGCAAGCTCACTTGTAGGTGTCGGGGTAGTCATGGAACTTGTTCACTTCCACGTCATCCAGGATCGCCACCGCGTCGTCGGACAGCACCGCCAGCGAGCAGTACAGCGAGATCAGGTAGGAGGCGATCGCGAAGCGGTCGATGCCCATCAGGCGCACCGACAGGCCGGGGCTCTGCTCGCCCGGCAGGCCGGGCTGGAACAGGCCGACCACGCCCTGGCGCTTCTCGCCCACGCGCAGCAGCAGGATCTTGCTCTTGCCGTCGGCCACCGGGACCTTGTCGGACGGGATCAGCGGGATGCCGCGCCAGGTCAGGAACTGGGCGCCGAACAGGCTCACGGTCGGCGGCGGGACGCCGCGGCGCGTGCACTCGCGGCCGAAGGCGGCGATCGCCAGCGGATGCGTCAGGAAGAAGGCCGGCTCCTTCCACACCTTGGTGAGCAGTTCGTCCAGGTCGTCCGGCGTCGGGGCGCCGGTCAGCGGGAAGATGCGCTGGCTCTCCGCGACGTTGGCGATCAGGCCATAGTCCGGGTTGTTGATCAGCTCGCTCTCCTGGTGCTCCTTGATCGTCTCGATCGTGAGGCGCAGCTGTTCCTTGATCTGGTCGTGCGGGCTCGAATAGAGGTCCGAGACGCGGGTGTTGATGTTGAGCTTGGTGGTCTGCGCGTTGAGGAAGTACTCGCGCGGATTCGGATCGTAGTCGACGAAGGAATCCGGCAGCTCGCCCGATTCCTTGGCGGTGCAGGCCGTGCGCACGTCGGCGGGGTTGGCCACCTTGTTGACGCGGTAGATGCCGGCTTCCACCGGCAGCCACTGCAGCAGGTGCACCAGCCAGCGCGGCGTGATGATGGAATACTGGGCCGGCGTCTTGGTGGCATTGGCCAACTGGCGCGCGGCATTGTCGCCCAGAGTCTGCGGGGCCGTGTACTCAGCCATGGGGGTCACTCCTGTGAAGCGTTCTGGAATAAGCTCAGATTCGCCGGTTATGAACCCGGCTTCTACAGGCTATCGCCGCCATTGAGCTGCGCCTCGTAGGCGCGCGGCGGTTGCAGTACCGCACGTTCGCTGGGTTCGATCAGCGCGGAGATCGAAGATCCCAGTGCCAGCGCCAGCTTGTGGATGGTGGCCAGCGACGGGCTGACCACGCCGCGCTCGATCTCGCCGAGGTAGCTGCGGTTGAGGTCGGCGGCTTCCGCCAGACGCTCCTGCGACCAGGCGTTGCGCTTGCGCGCGGCGCGGATGACCTGGCCGAACTGCCTTTCCAGACTGCTCATTGCTCTTTCCCTGTCTGTTTCAACCGGCTGCCGCCGGTCCCTGTTGTGAACTTTCCTGCTGTGACCGGGCCTGGGTGACCTGGCTGCCCGGCGGGACGCTGCGGGTCAGCCAGACGTTGCCGCCGATGCTGGAGCCGCGGCCGATGGTGATGCGCCCGAGGATCGTGGCGCCGGCGTAGATCACCACGTCGTCCTCCACCACCGGGTGGCGCGGCGCCCCCTTCTGCAGGCTGCCGTCCTCCTCGGTCTCGAAGCGCTTGGCGCCGAGGGTCACGGCCTGGTAGAGGCGCACGCGATCGCCGATGACGGCGGTCTCGCCGATCACCACGCCGGTGCCATGGTCGATGAAGAAGCTGTTGCCAACCTGCGCGCCGGGATGGATGTCGATGCCGGTCTCGGAATGGGCGACCTCGGCCAGGATGCGCGCGAGCAGCGGCACGCCGAGCCGGTAGAGCTGGTGCGCGAGGCGGTGATGGATGATCGCCAGGATGCCGGGATAGCAGAGCAGCACCTCGTCGACGCTGCGTGCCGCCGGATCGCCGCGGTAGGCCGCCTCGACGTCGGAGTCCAGCAGGCCGCGCAGCCCGGGCAGCGCGGCGGCGAACTCGCGCACGATCGTCACCGCCTTCTGCTCCACGTCGGCGGTGCCGAGCTGCTGGTGCCGGGCGGTGTAGGTCAGCTCCAGCCGCACCTGGTCCAGCAGGCCGTTGAGGGCCGCGTCCAGCGTGTGGCCGACATAGAAATCCTCGCTCTCCTGGCGCAGGTCCGCCGGCCCCAGGCGCATCGGGAACAGCGCGCCGCGCAGGCCGTCGGCGATGGCCTTGAGCGCATCCCGCGAGGGGAATTCACGGCCGCCGTACTCGCGGTTGCGCTGACGGGCCTCGCGCCAGCGGCGCCGCGCCTCGTGCAGCTCGGCGACGATGCGCTCCAGGTCCCAGTGCTGCGCAGGCGCATGCGGCGCCACGACCAGGTCATGCCGGCTCATACCTGTCCCCCGCTGGCGTTGCCATCGTCTTCCCCCGGACCCGCGAGGCCTCAGTCCTGGATCCAGGGCAGGTCGTGCGAGCGCCAGCCGCCACGCTGGCCGCGGCGGTTGTGCTCGTCGATCTCGCCCTCGAAGCCTTCGAGCACGTTGAAGACGCTGGTGAAGCCCGCCTTGGTCGCCGCTTCCGCCGCCAGCACCGAGCGGCGGCCGCTGCGGCACAGCAGCAGCAGCACCGCGCCCTTCGGCGCCTTGGCCTCCAGCTCGCGCACGAAGCGCGGATTGCGGATCAGCGAGGTGCCGGTGGCCCAGGCCACGTGCAGGCTGCCCGGCACGTGGCCGACGAACTTGCGCTCCTCCGCGGTGCGCACATCCACCAGCACCGCCAGCCCGGAGGAGTAAAGCTCCCAGGCTTCGGCCGGCGTCACGCCGCCGGCATAGTTCAGTCCGGCCGACTGCGCCTGGCCGCGCGCCGCCACCAGCGTGGGGTG
>Ga0255097_1000495_pt1 | contig 16183 bp, 13 predicted proteins | sample Colum_Atlam_RepB_2_FD_188436 | JGI IMG/M metagenome (GOLD analysis project Ga0255097, IMG submission 188436) | Freshwater microbial communities from Columbia River, Oregon, United States - Colum_Atlam_RepB_8d | ecosystem: Environmental > Aquatic > Freshwater > River | place: USA: Oregon...
GCTCCGCTGGAGGGCGGCATCGCCCTGCAGCATGGGCAGCGGCTGATCGGTGGCGGGCCGGCGGTGGTGCGCAGGCGCTCCGATGCGGCGGTGGCGGGCGTCAGCGAACTCGCCTCACTGCCGCGCATCGCCAACAGCAATCCGCTGCGCCAGCGCGGCGACGCCGTGCGGCTGGCGCCGGGCAGCGAGGTACGCAACCTGGTGATCGCCTCGGCCTCGCGCGGCGGCATCTATGGGATCAACGTGCCGGGCGCGGTCATTCGCGGCAACGATGTATCCGGCTACAACACGCGCTGCGCGGTCGGCTTCACGGTGGAGCGCTTCACCGCACCGACGCGGTTGCCGTACTTCGGCGTGCCGCTGGTCCTGCCGGCCGGCTGGGCCGGGATCATGGTGGATGCCGACGAGGGCGAGGGCGAGGTTCGCATCCTCGACAACCATGTACACCACGCCGCCTGCGGAAACGGCATCGACCTGCGCATCAAGGGCTCGGCCGACTACCGCGCCGGCATCTCCGGCAACTTCGTGACGGAGCTGCATAAGGGGCCGCTGGGCGAGACGCAGGAATTCCACCTGGTGCATGCCATCACCACGCAGATCACCGGCAACGCACGCCTGGAAGCAATGTCGGTGAACAACAAGCAGACTTTCATCGGCGGCCCCGGCGCCGACTGCGAGGGCCTGTTCATGAACCTGGCCGACAACGCGTTGGCCCGATGGACCATCGATCGCAATGTCTTCGAGCACGGCATCGGTGGTTTCTCCTGCAATGGCATGGAGGCCGTCATCAGTCACGGCCCGGCACATGGCAAGATGCGTATCAACGACAGCTCCTTCGTCGACAATCCCGGCGACATGCTGCAGCAGGACAACCTCGGCAGCGGTTCGACGCTGATCCTGGAACTGGACCGCGTCATCGTCCGCGACACCACCGAGCGTCCCGGCAGCCCGGATGCGCAGCCGCTGCCCTTCAACCTGGGCGAATGCATTCTCGTCGGCAGCGACGGCGCCGACAACACCACGGTATTGCGCGTGCGCGACAGCGACTTCTCCAACTGCAACAACGGGCTCACGATCCTCAGTGGCGTATCCCTGCTCAACGGCGGACTGTCCGATGGCCTGATCGATGTCGAGGTGGTCGATTCCAGCTTCCGCAACAACGCCTACAGCAACCTCGTCGTGGGCGTGATCGCGCCATTGCGGGAACTGCGGCTGCGCGTGGAGAGCAGCGATTTCCGCGGCGCCGGCGACAGCGCGCTGGCCTTCAAGAAGATCAACCTCGGGCGCATCGAAACAGCCAGCGTGGACTTCGGCGGGGGCGCCCTCGGCAGCCGCGGCGGCAACTGCATTGCCGGCGGTGCCAGACATGACGCGACCACTGAGGGACTTGACGTGCTGCTGCGCGGCAACTGGTGGGGCCGCGCGGGCGGCCCCGACGGCGCCCGGCTTTCCGAGCGGCGAGGCTCGCTCGACACCGGCGCGCCGCTGGGCAAGGCACCTTCGCGTTGCGGGGTGCCCTGAGTCCGGCAGGCATTCCGGACAGGAACCGCTCTACGCGGTGCTGCAGCGCCGGCGTGGATGGAGAGAGACGGCGCCGGGCTGGACGCCGGTTTGATGTATTGCCACCTACGGGAAATGGAGTTTCGGACATGGAGATGCGGATGAATGCGACAAGGGGATGGACGGCGCTGGCCGGCATGGCGGCACTGGGAATGAGCGCGATGGCTGTGGCTGCAGCCAGCTTCGCGCCGGCAGTGAACTACGCGACCGGCAGCGCCGGTGGTCCTGGCCCTGCAGCCGAGGCGATGGTCCAGGCCGACCTGGACAATGACGGCGATGCCGACATCGTCATGGCCGACTGGTGGGGCACCGGCATCCGCACGATGCTCAACAACGGCAGCGGCGGCTTCGGCCCGGCGATCGTGACCAACCTCAGCACGAGCACCGGCTCGGTCGGCGCGGGCGACTTCGACGGCGACGGCAAGGTCGATGTGGCCGTGGCCACCGGCATGCAGCTGATCATCCTGCGTGGCAACGGCAACGGCAGCTTCACCGAGCTGAGCCGCCGTACGCTGGTGGTCTCGGGTCAGGTGCAGGCTTACGTGTTCGATACCAACAACGACGGCCGTCTTGACATCGTGGCACCGACGCCTGGGGGCGTGAAGACCTTCCTTGGCCAGGGCGATGGCGACTTCGTCGATGGCCCGACCAGCCCGGTCTACACCGTCATCAGCTCCACCGCCCGCGGCAACTTCAACAACGACGGCATCGCGGACATCGCCATCATCGACGACGTGGCCCAGCGCGCGATCATCATGCGCGGCAACGGCGACGGCAGCTTCACCGAGATGGCCACGGCCTTCCTGGGCTTCATCGCCGAGGACATCACCGCCGGCGACCTCAACGGCGACGGCATCGACGACCTGGCCTCGGCTGACTCGTTCTCCTTCTCGATGTCGGTGGTGCTGTCCAACGGTGTGGGCAACTACCAGCCGACACAACGCTACTTCGGCATCGGAGGCCCGGTGGGCATCCGCATGGCCGACTTTGACGGCGACGGCGACCGCGACATCGTGGTATCGGCGGTGGTCACGAGCAAGCTGATGGTCTACACCAACAACGGTGCCGGCAGCCTCAGCGGCCCACTGAACCTCAGCGTGACCAACCAGCCGCAGACCCCGGTGGTGGCCGACTACAACCGCGACGGCAAGCCAGACATCGCCGTTGCCGGTGCGGGCGGCCAGCTGTCGGTGCTGCGCAACACCTCGCCCTGAGAACGACGGTGTTTGACTCGGCAATCCTGCGAAGCGACTCCCCGGCGGCGCCGCCGGGGGGGGCTTCGGATCCTCATCGCGCCGGCGGCCGGCCTGCGCCCGCGAAATGGGCCTGCGCATGCGCCAGCGCGTGCTGGCGCCGAAGGCAGGGCGCCCCGGCGCGGGCTATCTCACCGCCAAGGTCGTGATCTCCAGGCTCTGAGTATCGTGCGCACGCTCAAGCAGCATCTGGCCGCCGACGGCACCAGCTACCGTGAGCGGGTGGACGAGGCGCGGCGCTCGGAGGCCTGGGGCCTGCTGGAGCGGCCGCAGATGTCGGTGCAGGACATCGGAGAGTTCCTGGGTTACCAGGACCCGGCCTCGTTCACGCGTGCATTCCAGCGCTGCGGCGGAACAGATGCCCGAGCCGTGCGCGACCGCAGTTGGGGGGCTTAGGCCTCTGCCATCTCGCGCTTCATGCTGCGCTCGCTGCCCCCGGAGAGCGGCGCGCCCACGGCTTCCGCCAGGTCCTTGAGCAGCAGCGACAGCTCGCCGCTCATCAGCGCGAAGTCGATGTCGAACTGCTCCTCCGGGTGATCGGAGGTCTCGTTCTCGGTCTCGCGCACGGCGAGGAACTTCACCTTCTTGATCTGCAGCTTCTCGGTCAGCACGAAGCTGACCTTGTCGTTCCAGGTCAGGCCCAGCTTGGTGGCGAACTTGCCCTCGGTGATGTGGCGGCGGATATCCTCGCCTTCCAGGCCGTGGCGCACGTAGCGCACCGTGGGCTTGCTTTCGTCGGTGCCGCAGAGCTCGCACTCGTCGCCCAGCTCGAAGCGGCCCGGCGCCTCGCGCGAGGACAGCCAGCCGGTCATCAGGGCGGAGGGCGCCTGCGCCGGCTCCAGCAGCGTGACCGCGAGTTCGCCGTTGAGCGTATTGCGCAGCATCTCCACCAGCTCCTCGGCCTTGGCCGGGGCGCTGGCGTCCACCACCAGCCAGCCGCCGGTGGGGTCGATCCAGGCGCGCAGGCTGCGGCGGCGCACGAAGGCGCGCGGCAGCAGTTCCATGATCACCTGGTCCTTGATCTCGCGCATCATCTTCTTGCCCGGCTTGTAGCCCTTGACCTGTTCGATCTGGGCGGCGCGCTCGTCGGCGTGCTGGCGCACCACGGAGCCCGGCAGCAGCTTCTGCTCGGTGCCCAGGGCGATCATCAGCTGGCGCTCCATGGAGCGCACCAGCGGCACCTCGCCCTGCGGCGCGACCCAGCCGCGCGACTGCAGGTTCTGTCCCATGCAGGGCGTCAGGGGCTGGCGCGCCAGCTCTTCTTCCAGTTCGCCGGGCGACATCGCCCAGCCGGGCGGGAGGCGGTAGACCTGCAGGTTCTTGAACCACATGGCGACGGTTACCCACGGGCGACAGGAGCTGTCGCGCGTCTTGCATCAGGGGAGTCGGCGCTGCGGAAAGCGGGGGCGCCGGGATACGGGGATTATCGCACGCTCAGCCGGCGGTAGAAGTCTTGACAGACCAGGACAGGATCATCGCCTCGAACAGCGCGTAGCAGTTGTCCCGCACCGATTCCACCGGCTGCTCGAAGCCGTCGTAGACCCAGTGCATGGCCACGTTGATGCAGGCGCCGACCAGGCCGGTGGCGATGATCTGCGGATCCAGGCCGTCGCCCTTGAGCCGGGGGTAGAGCGCCTGGGTGAACTGCAGCAGGAAGCCGCTGAGTCCCGAGGTGACCTGGCGCGACTGCTCGGTCATCGCCGGGCTGATGCTCAGCACGTCCACGAACAGGATGCGGGCGCAGCGCGGATCCTCGCGCAGGCCCTGGAAGAAGGTTTCCAGGCCGGCCCGGGCCATGGCGCGCGGGTCGGGCTGGTGGCGGTGGATGACCTCGAGCACGCGCCCCCGGAGCTGTTCCACCTGGCGCTGGTAGACCTCGCCGAACAGGGCCTCCCGGTCCTTGAAGGACTCGTAGAAATAGCGCTCGGTCAACTTGGCCTCGGTGCAGAGCTCGCGCACGGTCACGCCGTGGTAGCCGCGGACGCCATAGAGGGCGAGGCCGGCCTCCATGAAGCGTTCGTGGCGCTCGCGCTGCCGCTGCTCCAGGGGCAGGCCCCTGAAAGTGCGGCGTTTCGGCTTGTCTGGGGCCGGGGTCATGGGGACATGTTGACACGAGATATTGTCAAATGTAAATTGACAACACTTATTGTCAATTATGCATCGAGGAGAGCGGGTCATGGCATTCGATTCCCGGGGTGGCCGGAGCGGCAAGGGGCTGTCGGTACTGATCGTCGGCACGGGCTTCTCCGGCCTGGGCATGGCCATCCAGCTCAAGCAGGCCGGCTTCGAGGACTTCACCATCCTGGAACGCGCCGACGATGTCGGCGGCACCTGGCGCGACAACAGCTACCCCGGCTGCGCCTGCGACGTGCAGTCGCACCTCTACTCCTATTCCTTCGAACCCAACCCGAACTGGTCGCGCATGTTCGCGCCGCAGCCGGAGATCAAGGCCTACCTGCAGCACTGCGCCAGGAAGTACGGCCTGCTGCCGCATATCCGCTACAACGCCGAACTGGTGCGCGCCGAGTACGACGAGAAGGACGCGCTGTGGAACGTGACCACGCGCGCCGGCGAAACCTACAGCGCCAGCGTGCTGGTGTCGGGCATGGGCGGCCTGTCCACGCCGGCGTTCCCGTCGATCAAGGGCCTGGAAGTGTTCAAGGGCAAGATGTTCCACTCCGCCCACTGGGACCATGGTCATGACCTGGAGGGCGAGAGGGTGGCGGTGATCGGCACCGGCGCGTCGGCGATCCAGTTCGTGCCCAAGGTGGCGCAAAAGGCGGCGCGCCTGGACCTGTACCAGCGCACCGCGACCTGGATCCTGCCCAAGCCGGACCGCGAGATCAGCGCCGCCGAGCGCCTGCTGTTCAGGCGCTTCCCGGCGGCGCAGCGCGCGCTGCGCAACAGCATCTACTGGATGCTGGAATCGCGCGTGCTGGGCTTCGTGATCAACCCGCGCGTGATGAAGCTGGTGGAGCGCCAGGCTCGCGGCCATATCCGCCGCCAGGTCAAGGATCCGGTGCTGCGGAAGAAGCTGACGCCGGACTACACCATCGGCTGCAAGCGCATCCTGATCTCGGACGACTTCTACCCGGCGGTGTCGCGCGCCAACGTCGACGTGATCACCGACGGCATCCGCGAGATCCGCGCCCACAGCGTGGTCGATGCCAACGGCGTGGAGCGCGAGGTGGACACCATCATCCTGGGCACGGGCTTCAAGGCGCAGGACCCGATGCCGCGCGGAACGATCTTCGGCCGTGGCGGGCAGGACCTGCTGGATGCCTGGACCGACGGCCCGGAGGCCTACAAGGGCACCACGGTGGCCGGCTTCCCGAACTTCTACGTGCTGATGGGCCCCAATACCGGGCTGGGCCACAGCTCGATGGTCTACATGATCGAGTCGCAGATCCAGTACGTGCTGGATGCGCTGCAGGCCATGCGCCGGGACGGGCTGCGCAGCCTGGAGGTTCGCCCCGAGGCGCAGGCGCGCTACAACGCCGGCCTGCAGCAGAAGCTGGGCAAGGCGGTGTGGCAGTCGGGCTGCAAGAGCTGGTACGTCAACGAGGCCGGCAAGAACACCACGCTGTGGCCAGGCTTCACCTTCCGCTTCCGCGAACTGACCCGCCGGGTGGAGCTGGTGGACTATCAGACCGAGCCCCGCGGCGCCACGGCCAAGGCCTGAGCGGCGCTATCATTACATCATTCGCTGTATAGGTTTTCATCCGCCGCCCCCTGGGCGGCGGCATCCGACAAGAGAGGGGATTCATGAAGTCGTTCAAGAACAAGGTCGCCGCGATCACCGGCGCCGCTTCGGGCATGGGCCGTGAACTGGCCGTGGAACTGGCCAAGGCCGGCTGCAACGTCGCCATCAGCGACGTCAACGAGGCCGGCCTGGCCGAGACCGCCGCCCTGGCGCGTGCCTACGGCGTCAAGGTCACCTCGCAGAAGCTCGACGTGGCCAAGCGCGACGCGGTCTATGCCTGGGCCGACCAGGTCGTGGCCGACCATGGCAAGGTCAACCTGATCTTCAACAATGCCGGCGTGGCCCTGGGCAGCACCATCGAGGGCATGAGCTACGAGGATTTCGAGTGGCTCATGGGCATCAACTTCTGGGGCGTGGTCTACGGCACCAAGGCCTTCCTGCCGCACCTCAAGGCGGCGGGCGAGGGACACATCATCAACACCTCCAGCATCTTCGGCCTGGCGGGCATCCCGTCGCAGTCGGCCTACAACTCCGCCAAGTTCGCGGTGCGCGGCTTCACCGAGTCGCTGCGCCAGGAACTGGACATCGCCCGCTGCGGCGTCTCCGCCACGAGCGTGCACCCGGGCGGCATCAAGACCAACATCGCCGCCGCGGCGCGCTTCTCCGACAACATGAAGGACTTCACCGGCAAGAACGACAAGGAAGCCAAGGCCAACTTCGAGAAGCTCTTCATCACCACCGCCAACGCGGCCGCCCGGACCATCCTCAAGGCCGTGCAGAAGGACAGCCGCCGCGTGCTGGTCGGCCCCGACGCCGTGGCCTTCGACGCGATGGTGCGCTTCCTGCCCACCGGCTACCAGAAGCTGGTGTCCTGGGGCACCAAGCGCCAGATGTCGAACTGAAGCGCGCTTCGCCGAGCCGGGGCCGCGCGCGGCGGCCCTGGCCGATATGATGGAGGCGGCGGACCATGTATCCGCCGCCTTTTTTGTTGCCCGCGAGCCGGAGGAGAAGACGTGCCGCAGCTGATGAACCGCCGTGACCTGGATTTCATGCTCTACGAGCTGCTGGATATCGTCGGGCTCACCGGCGCACCGCGTTTCGCGATGCACGACCGGGCGGCCTTCGACGGCGTGCTCGACGCCGCGATGAAGCTGGCCGAGCAGAAGTTCCTGCCCCATGCCGCCAAGCTCGACGCCAACGAGCCTCATTTCGACGGCGAGCGCGTGCACATCATCCCCGAGGTGCGCGAGGCGCTGGACGCCTATGTCGAAGGCGGCTGGATGTCGGCGGCCTTCGACGAGCAGTATGGCGGCATGCAGCTGCCCTATGCGGTGGTGGCCGCGGCCAACGGCATCTTCGTGGCCGCCAACTGCGGCACCTCGGGCTATCCCTTCCTGACCTCGGCCGCCGCCAACCTGCTGCGTGCCCACGGCACGCCGGAGCAGCAGGCGCGCTACATGCAGCCGATGCTGGAGGGGCGCTGGTTCGGCACCATGTGCCTGTCGGAGCCGCAGGCCGGCTCCTCGCTGGGCGACATCCGCACGCGCGCCATCCCCCAGGCCGACGGCAGCTACCACTTGGTCGGCAACAAGATGTGGATCTCCGGCGGCGAGCACGATCTTTCCGAGAACATCGTGCACCTGGTGCTGGCGCGCATCGACGGCGCCCCGGCCGGCGTCAAGGGCATCTCGCTGTTCATCGTGCCCAAGCATCGCGTCAATCCGGACGGCAGCCTGGGGGCGCGCAACGGCGTGCGCCTGGCGGGCCTGAACCACAAGATGGGGTATCGCGGCACGGTCAATACCGCGCTGAACTTCGGCGAGACGGTGCCGGCCGTGGGACAGATCGTCGGCAGCCCGGGGCAGGGCCTGGCCTGCATGTTCCACATGATGAACGAGGCCCGCATCGGCGTCGGCATGGGCGCGGCGACGATGGGCTATGCCGGCTACCTGTTCTCGCTGGACTACGCGCGCCAGCGTCCGCAGGGCCGGCCGGCCTCGGCCAAGGACCCTGCCAGCAAGCCGGTGATGATCATCGAGCACTCGGACGTGCGCCGCATGCTGCTGCAGCAGAAGGCCTACGTCGAGGGCGGCCTGGCGCTGTGCCTGTACTGCGCCAGGCTGGTGGACGAGCAAACCATCGAGCAGGACCCGAAGCGGCGGGAAGAGTTGCACCTGCTGCTGGAGATCCTGACGCCGATGGCCAAGGCCTGGCCCAGCGATTTCTGCCTGGAGGCGAACAAGCTGGCGATCCAGGTGCTGGGCGGCTACGGCTACACCCGCGACTACCCGGTGGAGCGCTACTACCGCGACAACCGCCTCAACCCGATCCACGAGGGCACCAACGGCATCCAGGGCCTGGACCTGCTGGGCCGCAAGGTGACCATGCACAACGGCGCGGCGCTGCGCCTGCTGCTGGGCCGCATCGCTGCCACGGTGAAGGCCGCGGCGGCAGTGCCGGAGCTGGCGGAGTACGCGCAGGCCCTGAAGCAGGCCGCCGACACCGCCGCCCAGGTCACGATGACGCTGGGGCAGGCGGCGCTGCAGGGCAAGCTGGACCTGTTCCTGGCCAACGCCCATCTCTATCTGGAGATGATGGGCCACACGGTGATCGCCTGGCTGTGGCTGGAGCAGGCGAGCAAGGCGCAGGCGGCGCTGGCGGGGGCCGGGGCGGCGGACCGCGCCTTCTATGCCGGCAAGCTGCGCGCCTGCCGCTACTTCTTCCGCTATGAGCTGCCCAAGGCGGCGCGGCAGGCGGAGCTGCTGGCCAGGCTGGACGACACCTGCCTGGCGATGTCCGCCGACGAATTCTGAGCGGCCCTCGCGACGCAGGCGCGCCGGATGCCGCCCGGCGGCTGGCGGTTGACTTGCCATGCCGCCGGGAGCCCACTCGGCAATGGCCTTCTCGCCAGCCCGCCGGGGCTGGCGGGCAATGACATCCGGGGTGTATTGTGACACTGTTTGATGTCACATTTGTCCGGGAGAGGGACATGAGCGAAGCATGGATTCCGTCGGCCGAGGAGCTGGCCGGTTTCCGCAAGGCACAGCGGCTGGCCTACGACTGCGCGGAGGCCGTCACGGCCGAGATGAAGCCGGGCATGACCGAACGCTTCGTTGCCGCGCGCATGAAGGAATACCTGCTGGACCACGGCGCGGACGACTGCTTCCACGAGCCTTTTGCCTGGTTCGGCGACCGCACCGCCTTCCGCGGCCTGATCGCGGTCAAGCAGCTGGGCGGCTTCAATCCGGCGTTCTATCCCGGCCTGCGCCGCCTGGAGGAGAACATGCCCTTCATTCTCGACTGCGCTCCGACCATCCAGGGCTGCACCGCCGACATCGGCTACTGCGGCGTGATCGGCCAGAACGCGATCCTGGATCGCCTGATGGACGACCTGATCGAGTACCGCCAGCTGATCCTGGAGCAGGTCAGGGCGCGCCGTCCGCTGGCCGAGATCAGCCGTGCGGTGGACGCGCTCTGCGCCCGGCACGGCTATGACCCGCGCCACAAGGCCTACCCGTTCGAGACGCTGGCGCACCGCATCGAGAAGCTGAAGGACGACGGCAAGAAGAGCCACCTGAAGATCGCCAACTTCGGCGTGCGCAACATCGGGGAGCTGCTGCGCGACAAGATCCGCGGCGCCCGCGAGGGCTGGAACCCGATCTGGAACAGCAGCGATGCCTCCAATCACGTGCCGACGCCGGGCCTCTGGGCGGTGGAGCCGCACCTGGGCTTCCGCGAGGTGGGCGCCAAGTGGGAGGAGTTGCTGGTGGTGACCGATACCGACGCCTTCTGGCTGGATGACGACGTGCCGCACGTGCGGCGCTGGGCGCAGCGGGGCCTGTGGAAGCAGGCGGCGTAGAACAACAGCATCCGAGGAGCAAGTCATGACACCCAGCCAGATCGTCCAGTCGGGCGGCATCGAACTCGCCGTGTACGAATGGGGCAAGCCCGGCAAGAAGAAGCCCACCATCGTGCTGGTGCACGGCTATCCCGACGCCGCCAGCGTCTGGAAAGCCACCGCGGAAATCCTGTCGCAGCGTTACTACGTGGTGGCCTACGACGTGCGTGGTGCCGGCCGCTCCAGCACGCCGGATCACACGGCGGCCTACGACCTGGACCACCTGGTGGCCGACCTGGCCGCCGTGGTCGACAACGTCAGCCCCGACAAGCCGGTGCACCTGGTCTGCCACGACTGGGGCTCGATCCAGTGCTGGGAAGCGGTGACCACCGAGCGCATGGAGGGCCGCATCGCGTCCTATACCTCGATCTCGGGGCCGAGCATCGACCACGCCAGCTACTGGATCATGAACCGCCTGCGCAGCGGATCGCCCGAGAAGATCGCGCAGGTCGGGCGCCAGCTGGCGCACAGCTGGTACATCGGCATGTTCCAGCTGCCGGTGCTGGCGCCGGCGCTGTGGAGGGGCGGCCTCGACAAGCTCTGGCCGACGCTGCTGGAGAAGGTGGAGGGCATCGCCGAAGCCGAGCCCAACCCGACGCAGACCCGCGACGGCGCCAACGGCGTCAACCTCTACCGCGCCAATTTCGTGAAGCGCCTGCTCAATCCGCAAGAGCGCCGCACCGAGCTGCCGGTGCAGCTGATCGTGCCGCGCGGCGACAAGTTCATGGTGCAGGAAATCTGGGACGACCTGCCGCAGTGGGTGCCGAACCTCTGGCGCCGCGAGGTGGACGCCGGCCACTGGCTGCAGGTCAGCCATCCCGAGCTGGTGGCGGCCCATGCCGCGGAGTTCGTGGACTTCGTCGAGAGCGGCGTGGAGTCTGCGGCGCTCAAGCGTGCCCGCGTGCGCGAGGAGCGCCGCGGCAAGGCCCACAGCGGCAAGCTGGTGGTGATCACCGGCGCCGGCTCGGGCTTCGGCCGCGAGACCTCGCTGCTGTTCGCGGAGGCCGGCGCGGACATCATCGCCGTGGACATCAATCCGGAAGCCGCCGAGCGTACCGCCGAGCTGTCGCGCCTGCTGGGCGCCCAGGCCTGGGCGCGCAAGACCGACGTCGGCAGTATCGAGGACATGCAGTCGCTGGCGGACTGGGTCGAGAAGGAGCTGGGTGCCCCGGACATCGTCGTCAACAACGCCGGCATCGGGGTGGCGGGCTCCTTCTTCGACACCAGCGATGCCGACTGGGAGCGCGTTCTGCGCGTCAACCTCTGGGGCGTGATCCATGGCTCGCGCCTTTTCGGCAAGCAGATGATCGCCGCCGGCAAGCAGGGGCACATCGTCAACGTGGCCTCCATGGGCGGCTTCACGCCCTCGCGTTTCATGTCGGCCTACAACACCAGCAAGGCCGCGGTGATGATGCTCAGCGACTGCATCCGCGCCGAGCTGGCCGACCGCAAGATCGAGGTCAGCACCATCTGCCCGGGCCTGTCGATCACCAACATCACGCAGAGCACCCGCTTCGTCGGCGCTTCGCCGGAAGAGGAGGCGCGCCGGCAGCAGAGCGCCACCAAGCTGTACCAGAAGCGCAACCTCAAGCCGCAGGCCATCGCCCGCGCGATCCTCGACGCGGTGGAGCACAAGCGTGCCGAGGTGCCGGTGGGCGTGGAAGCCCACGGCTCGCGGCTGCTGTCGCGCTTCTTCCCGGCGCTGTCGCGCCGCCTGGCGCGCCTCGACGTCGTCCCCTGAACCCGATCGCCACAGGAGCCTTTTCCATGGCCGTAACCGAAATCACCGCCAAGCTGGGCGAGACCGGAAAACCCGCGAAGCCTGCTTCCAACACGCAGGGACGCCTGATCCCGCGCAAGGTCCAGTTCGACTGGGAGCAGACCCCCACCGACTGGATCCCGGGGCATCCCTTCGCCAGCTACTTCATCAACGAGATCAACACGATCCTGCCGGCCGGGGAGTTCTGGTTCTGCCGCCTCTACAACAAGGCGCTGCCCCATGTCACCGACGCCAAGCTGCGCGACGACATCCAGATGTTCATGCGCCAGGAGGCGATGCACGCGCGTGCACATGGCGGCGCCATCGAGGGCTACCTGAAGAAGCGCGGCATCGATACCGAGCGCAACACCCGCATCATGGACTTCCTGTTCGAGCAGGTCCTGGCCGACGAACCCTTCGGCCGCAAGCTGCCGAAGTTCCTGCAGAAGGAATGGCTGGTGTTCCGCCTCGGCATCATCGCCGCGGTGGAGCACATGACCTGCGTGCTGGGCAAGTACGCCCTGGAGAACCAGCACTGGGATGCAGCGGGCGCCGACCCGGTGCTGCTGGACCTGATCCGCTGGCATGGGGCCGAGGAAGTGGAGCACCGCAGCGTCGCCTTCGACCTCTACCAGCACCTGGGGGGCAGCTATCCTTCGCGCTACTACCTGGCCTGCATCGCCACGCCGATGGTCTTCGCGCTGTGGGTGGATGGCGCCGCGCACCTGATGGGCCAGGATGCGCGCTTTGCCGACAAGAAGCCGGCGCTGTGGAAGCCCTGGATCTGGCGCGAATGGTATCGCGTCAGCAAGACCGGCCAGTTGCCCAACCCGTTCTGGCTGATCTTCCTCAAGCAGCTGCCGTTCTTCAGCCCCTGGTACGACCCGGTCAAGGAAGGTTCCACCGAACAGGCCCTGGCCTACCTGAACTCCTCGCCGGCGGCCGCCCGCGCCGCGGCCTGAGGCTCGCTGTATGATCCTGCTCCGGCGACCCGGACCCGCCGGAGGAGTGCTCTGATGAACAGGCGATGGATCGCGGCGCTGGCGCTGGCCTGGACGGCGGGCCTGTCCGCCGCACCGCTGGTGACCGACAAGCCCGTGCCCTGGAACGGCGGCACGGTGAAGCTGGGCGACGCCGAGGCGCAGGTGCGTGCCGCCGCGGGCAAGTACCCGGATCGGGTGGTGCCGCTCAATCCCACGGAAGGCCTGCCGATCGGCGAACAATGGATGTTCATCGGCCAGGGCCGGCCGGCGCAGACGCTATGGGTGGAACTGATCCGCGGACGCGTGACGCGGGTCTGGACCGAGCCGCTGGACTCGAAGAACAACGGCAAGGCAGACCTGAAGTAGGCCGGGGGACCGAGCGGCCGTTCGCCCGGAGGTCCGGGCGGTTTACATTTGCTTACAAGCCCGAGATGGCCCCCGCCATGCGGCTTTGCTAAGGTCGCGCCCATGTCCGCGATCCTCTCGATATCCGGCCTGACCAAGACTTACGCGTCCGGCCTGCAGGCGCTCAAGAAAGTAGACCTGGAAATCCGCAAGGGCGAGATCTTTGCCCTGCTGGGTCCCAACGGCGCCGGCAAGACCACGCTGATCAGCATCGTCTGCGGCATCGTCACCGCCAGCTCGGGCACGGTGGTGGCCGACGGCCACGACATCCGCCGCGACTACCGCGACGCGCGCATGAAGATCGGCCTGGTGCCGCAGGAGCTGACCACCGATACCTTCGAGACGGTCTGGGCCACGGTGACATTGAGCCGCGGCCTGTTCGGCCGGGCGCCGAACCCGGCGCTGGTGGAGAAGATCCTGCGCGACCTGTCGCTCTGGGACAAGCGCAACGACAAGATCATGACCTTGTCCGGCGGCATGAAGCGCCGGGTGATGATCGCCAAGGCCCTGTCGCACGAGCCCGGCATCCTGTTCCTGGATGAGCCCACCGCGGGCGTGGACGTGGAGCTGCGCCGCGACATGTGGGCCCTGGTGCGCCGCCTGCGCGAGGACGGCGTCACCGTGATCCTCACCACCCACTACATCGACGAGGCGGAGGAAATGGCCGACCGCATCGGCGTCATCCGCAAGGGCGAACTGATCCTGGTGGAGGACAAGGCTACCCTGATGCGCAAGCTCGGCCGCAAGCAGCTGACGCTGCAGCTGCAGGAGCCGATGCAGGCGATCCCGGCCGGACTGTCGGAATGGAACCTGGCGCTGAAGGACAGCGGCCACGTGCTGGAGTACTGCTTCGACGCCCACGAGGATCACTCCGGCATCCCCGAACTGCTGCGCCGCATGGGCGAGCTGGGCATCGGCTTCAAGGACCTGAACACGGAGCAGAGTTCGCTGGAGGACATCTTCGTCAGCCTGGTCAGCACCCGGACGGAGCAGGCCTCATGAGATTCAACCGCTACGGCGTCTGGGCCATCTACCGCTTCGAGCTGGCACGCTTCGGGCGCACCCTGTGGCAGAGCCTGATGACCCCGGTCATCACCACCTCGCTGTACTTCATCGTGTTCGGCGCCGCCATCGGCTCGCGCATGAGCGAGGTCAACGGCGTGCCCTACGGCGCCTTCATCGTGCCGGGGCTGATCATGCTGTCGCTGTTCACCGAGAGCATCTTCAATGCCTCCTTCGGCATCCATTTCCCGAAGTTCACCGGGACCATCTACGAGCTGCTGTCGGCGCCGGTGTCGCCGGCGGAGATCGTGCTGGCCTACGTGGGTGCCGCGGCGACCAAGTCGGTGATGATCGGCTCGGTGATCCTGCTGACGGCCAACTTCTTCGTGCCGGTGCAGATCCTGCACCCGTTCTGGATGCTGGCCTTCCTGGTGCTGACGGCCGTCACGTTCAGCCTGTTCGGCTTCATCATCGGCATCTGGGCCAAGGGTTTCGAGCAGCTGCAGGTGATCCCGATGCTGATCGTGACGCCGCTGACCTTCCTCGGCGGAGCGTTCTACAGCATCGACATGCTGCCGCCGGCCTGGCGCACCTTCAGCCTGTTCAATCCCATCGTCTACCTGATCTCCGGCTTCCGCTGGAGCTTCTACGGCGAGTCGGACGTGGGCATCGGGGTCAGCCTGCTGGCGACGCTGGGCTTCTTCGGCCTCTGCCTGCTGGCGGTGGGCTGGATCTTCAAGACCGGGTATCGGTTGAAGAATTGACCTGTCCCCTGGGTCCGTTCGCCCTGCCAGAAGGCGTCTCCAGGCTCGGTGCGAACGGTCTTCCGCGGCAGGCTCATCCCCCGGACCGGTCGATGTACTCGATGTAGCCCCGCCCGGATATCGGCCGCCCCTCGTACTCGCCGGCATAGAGATAGCCGCCGACATAACCGCTGCCCAGGCCGTAGGTGAAGGGCGTGTCCACCTCGCATTCCAGGCGCAGCCGCGGCACGCCATCCTCGCCCGGCACGTTCCAGCTGAAGCGGCGGGGCAGGCGCATCTGGCGCCCGTCCGGCGCGAGGCCGGGCTCCTGCCGGTACTCCAGCACCTGCCACTCGGCATCGTGACGGCGGCTGTACCGGTCCAGCGCGCGCACATGGAGACGGCTGACGACGGTGGCGCCGCCCAGGCTGACCCGGGTCAGCAACAGCTGGGTCTTCTCGTCGAGGTTGATGATCTGGTAGGTGAAGAAATCCAGCGGCAGCTTCAGTGCCGGGGGCAGGGGCTTGTCGCGCAGCAGGTAGGGGCTGAAGCAGGCGGCGTACTCGAAGGTGCAGAGCCCGGCCACCTCGCGGGTCTGTCCCTGCCAGCGCAGCCGTCCACGGTACTGCGCCAGCAGGCTGAAGTGGTCGTAGACCGGCGTCTTCATGAACCAGGTCACCTTGTCGGTGCTGCGGATCTCCAGGTCCAGGCGAAAGCCGGCGTACTCGGCGCGCACGCGATGCTCGGGGTAGAGGCCGCGGATCTCCACCTCCCGGCCGAAGCGGATCACGCTGCCGTCCTCGGCCATCTCGCAGTCGCTTTCGATGGAATAGCCGCCGAAGTGGGCGGGGTGCGTGGCCGCGGTGCCGCTGACCAC
>Ga0255097_1000497_pt1 | contig 16145 bp, 17 predicted proteins | sample Colum_Atlam_RepB_2_FD_188436 | JGI IMG/M metagenome (GOLD analysis project Ga0255097, IMG submission 188436) | Freshwater microbial communities from Columbia River, Oregon, United States - Colum_Atlam_RepB_8d | ecosystem: Environmental > Aquatic > Freshwater > River | place: USA: Oregon...
ATGTTGTCTTCATGGTTTACGATCCGGCCAAAGTGGACGCTGAGTATTCACGCAAAGACGGCCGGGTCATGCAGGAGTACGACCGTGCGGTAGCTTTGCAAAACCGTGAGGCGAAGCGTTTGGCCCCGCAGTTCAGCCGCCAGCAAGGCGACGTCCTGGCCAGAGATCCTCGTCTCGAGCAAGCGGCTCGAGGGATGAAAGAAGGGACGGTTACAAGCGCTGAGTACAACGAGCTGGTAGACGCGATCAAGCCGGTGACCCCATACACCGAGGCTCCAGAGCCAGCGACGCCTGCTGACATCCGACGCGCTTTGACGTCTGACAAACTTGATCGAATTGGCGTCCCCAGCAAGACGCTCAAAGCCGGAGACCCGGTCGGTCTTCGCCTGGACATTCCTGCCTACGCCAACCACGGCGTGTGGGTCGTGTCTGTTCATGACCAGATCCCAGGCTTTGCTGCCGGCAAGTCGATCGGGTACGAGAGTGTAGCTTCGGTGACAAACCCCACCTTTGGCGTCGTTGAAAGCGCAGCGCTCAACATCGCCTCCGGGAAACCAAAAGCCACTATCGCAGTGATGAAGGGCGACTGGAAACCAATCACTCCTAAGCAGGCTGCTGCAGCCGCTAAGCTTGCTATGGGTTCAAAGAGCTGGGTGCAGGTCGGCATGGACCCTACCCGGCACGCGTACTTCTACGACCGCGCCAGCATGGAGCCTGTTGTCTCAGCAGACGAAGCAATCCAGGTGGGACCGCTCGTTCTTGCCAAGAACCCGGTGTACGGTAACAAAGAAGATTTTCGTTTTAGCCGCTCGCAAACCGACACGCCTGCGTTCAAGCGCTGGTTCGGGGACAGCAAGGTGGTCGACAAGAACGGCCAGCCCCTGATGGTTTATCACGGGACGCGCGCCGACTTCAGTGAGTTCTCCCAAGAGTTCGCCGGAAGCGCCATGAGCGGAGAAGCACGCGACGGGTTCTTTTTCACGTCAGACCCGGCGGAAGCAAGCGACTACGTTAGCGGCACGGCCCCAGGTGGCCAAGTGATGCCGGTGTTTCTTGCCATCCAAAACCCTTTTGAGGTGTCGTTCGCGGAACACCGCATTGGCGACATCATTGAGGCCGACGAACAGGTCGCCCGGTATCTTCGTCGTGCGCAGGGGTTTGCGTCAAAATTGCGCGGTAAAGATGGGCTCATCCTTCGCGGCGTAGGGGGCAATGCCGGGAAAGACTTGTACGTCGCCTTCCGCCCAGACCAGATTAAGTCAGCCATTGGCAACACCGGCGCGTTTGATCCTGGCACACCGGACATCCGGTTCAGCCAGGCGCAGAAGTCCCCGCTCAAGCTTTACAGCGCGCTGGCACGCGCCGCTGAAGCAGGCCCAACCAAAGGCCAGGCCCAGCAGTGGAAAGGTTTCCTGCGCAACCAGAAGGGCGTCACCCCTGAAGAGATCGAGTGGTCCGGCGTAGAAGACTGGCTGGACACCCAGGATGGCGCCATCACGCGCGAACAGGTCGGCACCTTCCTGGCCGAGAACGGCGTGCAGGTCGGTGAGGTTGTTCTCGGCAAATCCGGCGAAGTGTACCCAGATGATTTCTGGCGAAGCCCGTTTAACGGCAATGAGATGTCGTACGACGACTGGGTACAAGAGCTTGAAGAAAGCGGCGAAGACCCAGAAGAGGCTTTTGCAACTTCTTTGGTGCCTATAGGCGGGACGCCGCGCGCTACAAACGGCGACACAAAGTACGAGAAATATACCGTGCCCGGTGGAGAAAACTACCGCGAGATCCTGCTGACGCTACCCACGGCTTCTGTTCCTGGGGTAGCGGGAGAAGTCACATTCCCTGACGAAGATTCCGTAGACGACTTCCTAACCACTTTAAGCGTGGAGGGTTTTGAAAGCCTTGATTACGGCGCAACAGAAGACGAAGCAGGAGACCGAAAAGTTGTTGTGTTCGAGGGGCTTGCGAAAAATGAAAGAACCGAGTTTGATTCTTTTGCAAGAGATTATGGTGGGACGGTTAGGCTTATCGACGGGTCTAGCCCTGCTCTATTATACCGGCACTCCCATTGGCGAGAAGGAAACGTCCTGGCGCACATACGCCTCAAGGATCGCCTCGACGAGAACGGTGATGAGGTGTTGTTCGTAGAAGAAGTGCAGTCTGACTGGGGGCAAGAAGGCCGAGAGAGGGGGTTCCTGAAAGGAGATCTGGTTGACCAGCCTATGGTCGCCAAAATTGCCCGCGACGAATACGGCAATCCTCACTGGAGAGTTACCACTGAGTCTGGGCTCCTGGTCAAAAACATCTATGGAGTGAAGGCCGTCGAAGGCAACGAAGACGAAGCGATAGCCTCTGCAAAAGACTATGTCCGAATGGAGGGGAACAACCCTATCGGCAGACCCGTCCCCGCTGCGCCGTTCGTGCAGACCACCGGCGGCTGGCTCAACTTGGCGCTCAAACGCGTCATCGCGGTAGCCGTCGAACAAGGCTACGACAAGGTTGCTTTCGTCAGCGGCGAGCAAAGCGCCAAGCACTACGACCTGGCACAGCAGGTCAGCGCCATAGAACTTGAGTCTCCTCTGGGCTCTCTCCAAGGGGAGGACTTCTCTACTGGCTACTTGACCGTCTTCGACCTGGAAGGTAATGAGATTGTCGACGTGAGTGGCAAGGTCACTTCCCCGGAACAGATCGCCGAGAGGGTCGGCAAAGAGGTAGCACAGAAGCTGCTGGACGCAGAACCCCGCGGCATGGCTGGCCGCTTCAGAACCAAGACACTCGCCGGCGAAGGGCTGACCGTGGGCGGCGAGGGCATGAAGGCTTTCTACGACTTCATCATCCCCAAGACTTTGAACAAGCTGCTGCCAAAGCTCGGCGGCAAAAAAGTCGAAACCGTGGAGATCGATGTCCCCACCAAAAACCGCGCCAAAGAGCCTTTCAAAAAGATCAGCGCGATGGGGTTCTCGATCACCCCTGAAATGAAGGACCAGGTTATGGACGCCGGGCTGCCCATGTTCAGCCGCGCGCAGAACATCTTCGGCAAACCTATGCCCACAGGCACCTGGCAAGTTGAAGATTCGGTGCTGGACACAAAGGTGATCTACAACTTGCAGGACAAGTTTGTCGATACCAAGCGCGTCGTCGAAGCTATCAACGGCGCCGTCGGCCAGATCGAAGACAAGTGGGACCCCTACCTGCAAGAGAAGATGTACCACGGGGTGGTGGCCAAACAGACCAAAGACTTCGCCGAGAAAGAGCTCAAGCCCTTGATCGAAACAATGGGGCGCAACAAGGTCACTCTCGAAGACTTCGACAAGTATCTGCACAACCGCCACGCGCAAGAGCGCAACATCGCGATTGCGCAGCGCAACCTTGCTCTGCCAGACGCTGGATCGGGTATCGCTACAGCGGACGCCCAGGCGTACCTGGCTGCGCTGCCTGCCGCTCGACGCGTGCTGCTGGAGGGTTTGGCTCGCAAGATCGACAGCATCACTAAAGGCACTCGAGACATACTCGTCGCCTCTGGCCTTGAAGCGCAAAGCACCATCGATGCGTGGGACGGCGCTTACAAGAAGTACGTCCCGTTGATGCGTGAAGAGCTTGACTACGAAGGGTCCAGCGGTGCCAGCACCGGCCGTGGCGTCAGTGTAAGCGGCAGCTCGTCACGCCGCGCCGTAGGCTCTGCAGACCGAACGGTAGTCGACATCATGGCCAACATCGCAATGCAGCGAGAGCGAGCTATTGTTCGTGCGGCAAAGAACAAAGTAAGCCAAGGCTTATACGGATTGGCCCTTAAAAATCCGTCGCCGGGTTTCTGGCTGCCGATCAACCCCGACGCGATCAAAGATCCACAGGCGCTGGTTGCTGAGCTGATCAATTTTGGTGTCGATCCTTTGGAAGCGAAGAACATCGCGGAAGAGCCCAGGGAGAGTTACGTCGATTCGCGCACCGGACTCGTCTCTACGCGGGTGAACCGTCGTCTGCGAACCCTTCCCAACGTGGTCTACACGCGCGTGAACGGGAAGGACCGGTTCTTGATATTTAACCCCAAGGCTCCTCGCGCGGAGCGCATGGCCAAAGCACTAAACGGCTTGGACGTTGACAGCGTGTATGCCGCGCTCACTATGGCGGCGATTGGCACACGCTGGTTTGCCAGTGTGAACACCCAGTACAACCCGATCTTCGGCGTAATAAACCTGTCGCGTGACCTTGGCGCCGGGGCTCTGAACTTGACCACCACGCCCCTGGCTGACAAAAAAGCGGAGGTTATCGCCAACTCGATTCCTGCCCTGCGCGGGATCTACAGGTCCGTGCGTGGCAAAAGCAGCCAGAACCAGTGGGCCGCGCTGTGGGAAGAGTTCCAGCAGGTGGGCGGCCAGACAGGTTTCCGTGATCAGTTCAGCCAGAGCGAAGAGCGCGCCAGGGCGCTGCAAAGTGAGCTCGACAACCTCTCTGCTGGCAACCTTAAGAAAGCCGTCCAGGGAACCCTTAGCTGGCTGTCCGACTACAACACCTCCATGGAAAACGCAGTGCGTCTGTCCGCGTACAAGTCTGCTTTGGATATTGGCATGACCAAGCAGCGCGCAGCAGAGCTCGCCAAAGACCTGACCGTGAACTTCAACAAGAAGGGCGCGATAGCGACAAACATGGGCGCGCTGTACGCGTTCTTCAACGCCAGTGTGCAGGGCACCACGCGGCTTGCTCAGACCTTGAAAGGGCCTGCCGGCAAGAAGATCGTCTACGGCGGGTTGTTGCTGGGTGCTGTTCAGGCGGTGGCTTTGATGGCCGCTGGCTTTGAAGATGACGAGCCACCGGGTTTCATCAAGGAGCGCAACCTGGTGATCCCGATCGGTGATGGCAAATACTTGACTTGGCCGATGCCGCTCGGTTTCAACGTCATCCCTAACGTGGGGCGCATCGCCACCGAGTGGGCGCTGTCCGGGTTTGAGCGTACGCCTGATCGAACAATCGAGATGGCCACGTCTTTCTTCGACATGTTCAACCCGATCGGCAACGCAGGGTGGTCTGGGCAGACTTTTGCCCCCACGGTGGCAGACCCTTTTGTGGCTTTGTGGGAGAACAAAGACTGGACCGGTACTCCGATCTCTCGCGAGGATCTGAACAGCTTGGCGCCTACACCCGGTTATCTGCGCGCCAGAGACAGCGCCAGCTGGTTAGCTACCGAACTGGCCCATTTCTTTAACCTGGCCAGCGGCGGTACGGACTTCACTCCAGGGAAATTCAGCCCCACGCCAGAGCAGCTTGAGTACCTGGGCGGGCAAATAACGGGCGGTGTTGGTCGCGAAGCTGGCAAGTTCGTCAAGACCGCGGAGTTGCTGGCCACCGGCGAAGATCTGCCGCCGTATGCTATTCCGTTGGCAGGGAGACTGTACGGCGAGAATACCGGCAGCGCTGCAGAGTCGAATCGATTCTACGAAAACATCCGCCAGATGAACCTGCATAACAATGAGTTGCGCGGGCTTCGTGAAACGCAACAGCCCACTGGGGAGTATCTGCGCGAGAACCCTGAAGCCCGGCTGGCCACCCAGGCCAGCAGGGTCTATCGCCAGGTCCAGAACATGCGCAAAAGAAAGCGTGAGATGCTGGATAGAAACGCTTCACGCGAATCGATCCGGCTCATCGAGCAGCAGATCACGAACAGGATGAAGCAGTTCAACGATCGGATGTCTCGTATCGAAAGTTGACGTCTCCGCCAAGGCGCCACTTGCTTTTGTGTTCGACAGCGTAGATGTGCGTGCAGACCTCGAAGTCCGGGGTCTTCAACGTCTCAGGCACAAAAGCATTGTCAAAGAACTGGCAACGGTTGTTCGGCTGTAGCGCAAACTGCCCGTTGTCCAGCCGGATGACGTTGTAGCTTTTGTGCTCGTCCGGGGTTTGCGTGAACGTCAAGTCGGGTATGCGTGGATCTGGCTGCGCGCCATCGAGTGTGAACAGGTAGATACCTTCTCGGGTGACACGGTCCTTGCAGAATACGCTGGCCCTGAGACCAGCAAGCAGGGGCTTCTCGATCACCTCGACGTGGTACCCCAGGCAGTCCCATATCTGCAGCACGTCCAGCGGCTGGTCGTCCTCGATAGTGTCTTTCCACGCGAAGGCGCTGATCGGCAGCTTGTCGTACAGCGCGCCGTACTCCGGCAGGTACGTCTCAAAGCGAAAGGCCTGCCCCCGTATACTTTTTACACTGCACCAGATTCCTTCAACGTAAGAGCCGTGCCCGCGCATGTGGTCTTGCAAATACTCAGAGCGCACAAAGACTTTGATCGGTGGCAGCGGGCACACAAAACTCATTTGGGCGCTCCAGAATATCTATTGATCCACTCTTCGACGTCGCTCAGTCGCCACAAAAGACGGTTTGATCCGGGGCGTTTGAAGCGAGGCGGGAGTTTATCCGGAGCTCGACGGCAGTCCGCCTTCACCGTTTCGGGTGACAGCCGCAACATTTCTGCAAGTTCTTTTGGCGTTACGAGTTTGTCGTTCAAGGTCGTTCTCTCCCGTTAAACTGCAGCTCTAGTTGCTGAGGGCCTTTCTCTTCTTGCAAGATCGCCATTGCGATATACACGATCGCTCCCAGGGCTTCTTGCACAAACGCTTCCCCGGTCCTTGTGGACGCCGCCTCTTCCAGTTTCTTTGCAGCCTGACCAGTCAAGAATCCTCGGCCGTGCATCTTGCCGTAGTGAACCCAGGGCTGTTCCATGAATGGCGTGGCCTCACCCCCGTGTCGTTCTCCCTTACCTTTGGTGGCCTGCAGGATGGCCAGATCAAACACCTGCTGCAGTGGATGCGTCATTCGATTTCCTTCATGTAATAGTCAGTTGTAAAACCATCAGCCTTCAAAGGTAGACCGCGAGCCCAGCTGATTGGCCGGCCCATGATCTGCTCCATCTCGATGAGGCGGTCCTCTTTCTCTTCGCTCACGTCTTCATCGTGGACCGTGAACGTCTGGCTGAACCCGGCGGCGTCGAGCGCCAGCATGGATTCAGCAAGACAGTCGCGCGCAATTGCCTGAACCAGGTTCTCCACCGCCCGACCACCAAAGGTCCCCATGCGGCACCAGCGCCTGGTCTTCTGGTCCACGCCTTCGTAGGTCACAGACCCCGCCCTGGCGATCTGTATTCTGCCACCGTTTGCAAGGTCTTGCCACATATCTTCCGGTTCTAGCCGGGCTTTTGCGTAGAAAAGTCTGCGTCCGCTGGGCAGGGTCGCTATCAGGTACTTGTTCTCAAAGGTGTAAACGATCTGGCTGCGGCCGCCTGCGATGTCCAGGCTCACCGGAGTCTTGGTGCGGATGGCCTCCTTCATCGCGGTCTCGACGCTGTACCACAGCCGCACGATCTCAGGGTTCGCCGCTCGCCAAGCGTCAACAATCGGCTGCAGCTCTTTCTCTTCCAGCCCCATGTCCAGCGCACCCATGTTGACCATGGCGTTGACCCCGCCCTGGAAACCCAGAGCCAGCTCGCTGATCTTGCCCTTCTGTCGGTAGGGGCTTTTCTTTGTGACGCTGCCCGGTGGCAACTTGAACATCTGCTCCGCTGACGCCTCGTAGATCTTGCCGTGGGTTTCAAACACTTCGAGTCTCCACTCGCACCAGGCCATCCATGCAATCACCCTGGCCTCAATAGCGCTGAAGTCGGAGATGACGAAGCGTCTGCCCTCTTTCGGAATCATCGCGGTGCGGATCAGCTGGGAAAGAACGTCTGGCACGGACCCGAACAATGTCTCTATCGTCTCGATGTCTCGCGCCTTCACCAGGTCTCTGGCCAGGTGCAGGTCTTTGAGATGGTTCTGTGGCAGGTTCTGCAGCTGCACAATGCGGCCGGCCCATCGACCGGTCCTGTTGGCCCCGTAGAATTGCGTGACGCCACGCAGGCGGTTGTCTGCGCACACGCTGCGGCGCATGGCCTCGTACTTCTTAACGGACGCCTTGGAGAGCTCTTGGCGCAACTGCAACATGCGATGCACCGTTGCGCTGTCCGCCTTCTCAAGCAGCTTGGGGATACTCTTCTTGCGCAGATCCGCAACCTCTTCGTCCATCTCCTCCTCGAACCACTTCAAAAGTCGCGACACGCTGTTGGGGTTGGACAGGCCGGTCAAAGCGACAGCCTCCTTGAGGAAGCGCTCCTTGACGATAGCGTCGCAGTACATCGCGGCCTCTACGAGCTCAAGGTCCAGGCCAACGCCGCGTCGGAACATGTGCTGGTCCAGGACCCACAGCCGGCGCTCTTTCTCTGGCACCGGATAAGCCGACAGCGCCAACGCCACGTAGCGCTCGCACTCGACGTCCATCCCGCAATACTGTTTGAACAGCTGCCACTTCTCTGGCTCGTGGTGCGGCAAGTTGCGGGTGCGGTTGTTGTTCGTCTTTGTCGGCCGGCAGGGTAGGCAGAACGTGCGTATCAACGAGTACCCGACCTTCTGTTTGCGGTATCGATCTGGGATCTTGATCACGTTGCACACGCCGTCCAGGTCGTTTGGCAAACCAAGGTACAGGGCGTGTACGCTGGTGCATTCCCACTGCTCAGGCGGCAGGACCTCGTCGAGGTGCTCTTGCAGGCAGGTCAGTTCGAACTGGGCGTTGAACGCCTTCTTGCGGACCTTGTGATCAAACAGCGCGGACAGTACCTGCGCAGGGATCGCTTCCCCCGCTGTAAGGTCCACAACCTGACGCGGCTCGTCGTCTACCGCATAACCGAACAGCAGGATTTCAAAGTCATCCGACTCGGCGTACCGAGCCACGCCGCACTTTTTGAGGTCGACGCTGCTGTAGGTCTCTATGTCTATGTGTAGTCTTTTCATTCCATGAACGCTGGGGTGGTGTCACCGATCCACGCGCACGCCACGTTGAACTCGAAATACTCTTCAGCTTCTTCAAGATCCATGTCGGACTGGGCCATCAACAGCTTAATGCAAACATCGCGGGAGTACACAAAGAACTGATCTCCGCCGGCACGGCAGGCGACGCCAAGAATTGCGTCATCAAGGCCATCAAACTTCATAAGGTCCTCTTCCACTACACACCTCCAAAGTTCTTTTCTTTCTCAAGTTTTCTACGCAGCTCAAACTCTGGCTGCGGAGTATCCGCGCACACCCCTGGCGGTACAAGGGTAACCTTCCCACCTTTCTTCAGAAACTCGTCGATCTTCTCCTGCACCCAGTCACTGGTGTAGGGGTCATCAGCGGGTTTTGTGTCAGGGTACAGCTTGTCAATTGTTGGCATCACTCACCTCTATAAAAAATGTGGTTGTCTATCACAGTCGTTCTTTCCAGTTCCGCTGCCCACCACGGCCTCACTCTCGTCGCATGGTAGTGTGTCGCCCCGCCGGTCGGGTCTGGGATAAAGCCCCCGGCTGTGAGCATCGTGACCATCAGGGCCTTGGCGTAGGCCCAGTCGTCGTGTACGTCCTCGCGCTTGCCGTCGCACATAAAGCTGAACTGGCACTGATACTTGCGATGCTCGTCTTCGTGCGTGACACCACAGGCGGTGTCTGGATACTGCGCTGCCGCTGTACGGTGGTAGATCACCCATGCCACAGCGGCTTGTCCTTCCAGCGGCTCGCCACGGGCCTCGAAATAAACTGCTGACGCTACGCAGAACAGGGCGGCGATCATTGCTCATGCTCCGCGTTCTTGTTCTTCAGCGCCACCTCGATGTCCACCGCTACTGCGTAGACGCCTTCATACAACCGTGAGTCGGTGATCGTGATGTTGGACTTGATGATGTCCTCCACTTCTTCCAGTGTCAGTCCGACAAAAGGTCGCAGCTCGGTGTCGTAAGTCTTGAGTGCCACAGAGAGCAACCTGTCCTTATCCACTTCTGAGCAGTAACCTTCGATCTCTACTTTGCCAGCAGACCCTTTTGTGATCTGCAGCTTGAGCCCGTATTCTGTTTTACTCATGTGTTTTTCTCCTTTAGCCGAGCGTCTGCCCAAATCGCACCTTCATAACAACTTGGTGGTATTTCAGCCAAGTCTTTTGCACTCAACCCAATCCATATTTTATTCTTGGGGATGTTCTCCTTTTTGATCTCTCCGCTCATCTCTCCGCTCATCTCATCAACCCAAACTTTAGTTATTTCCGAGTTCACTTTGTGCCTCCCACGCGCCGACAACTTCGGCAATTCTGGTTCTCGAATTGACCCCGACCCTGAACCCACGCACATACGCCTCATTGACTAATTGCTCAACGTCCCGACGATCCGTCTCCGCGTCTATGCTTTTCGATTCGTCCCACCACCAGCCAGCGGCAAGCACGATCTCTTTGACCTGCTTCCTGTCCAGCTTTGTTATGTCGATGAACATCATCGCGGCTCCTTGTGGTCTTGCAGTGCCACTGGGACGTAATACTCTCTGTCATGCCGCACCCTGTCGATAGGGGCCACAACCTTGCCATCTGCGTGTGAGTGCGTCAGCATATCTTCCAGCAGTGCTGTTACATTAGTGAGCTGATACCGCATCTGCACCACTTCGTTATAAAGCGCATAAATCTTTTCTTCCGTGTTGCGCTCGCTCCAGTATTTGTCTCTCTGGGCCAAACCTAGTTTTTCGTTACTCATACCTCAATCCTCAGTTCAGGCAGCATCTGCCGGCAGTCATCAGCACATAGTTTGTGTTCAGCAGCCTCCGCACCCTGCGGCAGTGCGGTGGTAGATCACCCATGCTACAGCAGCTTGACCTTCCAACGGTTCGCCACGGGCCTCGAAATAAACTGCTGACGCTACGCAGAACAGGGCGGCGATCATCTCACTTTCCTCAGATCATATTGGCGTACCCACGCCTGATATTTGTGCATCACTTCTTTTCGGGTGTATCCAAAAAACACCAGCCCCGGTGTGTCTAGCCGGTACCATGCAGGTTTGATCTCTCTGATAATCATGGCAGGTACCTCCACGCGCACCACGCAGCAAGACAAATAAGGCCCATCACAGCTTCAAAGGTATCGTTCATCTCACTCTCCCCATCAGCCGCGCGCGCAGCTGTATCGCGGTTGTTAATGTTTCGTTGCGCCAGTGGTTGCAGGCCCGCAACGCGGGGCCGCGATCTGTTTTGTTGCGATTGGCGGCCGACAATTCATCCTTGGCTATCGCGTACTGCGCACGCGAAAAGTTTAGCCAGGTTCTCATCAAGTTGATTTTCATGCGGGGGATCCTCCAGGGATATGGTGACGTAATCGTACAACAGTATGACAAAAACGTGCAACTATCTTCCGCTTCCTCCAAAGCCAGGGCTCTCACGGGTGCCGCTTGAAAACTCGGCGACCTGGAGCAGCTGGATCTTTGGTCGGGGGATGATCATGGCCTGGGCTATGCGGTCCCCACGCTGAATCTCTCTTGCGAATCCGGTGTCGTTCTGCAGCCCGATCTGCAGCTCATCGTGGTACCCCGAATCAATAACCGCCGTGCAGTTGATCAGCCGGAGCCCTTCGCGAAAGGCAAGGCCGGAGCGCCCAAAGACCAGCATCACGTAGCCAGGGGGTATCTCGAACGCCAGCCCCGTAGTGAACACCGCCGCGCCCTTGGACGGAATCCTCCCAGCGCCCGCGCAGTGCAGATCAAAACAGCCGTCGTGCTCGTGCGCGTACCGAGGGATGGTCGCCGCCTCTTTAAGCTTTTTCACTTTGATCTCTATCACCTGTACCTCCTCAGATCCTGTTGTCTCACCCAGGCTTTAAATTTTCCCATCACTTCACCTCTGGATCTGCCGAACCAAGTAAGCCGGCCGTCGTCTGAATTGCTGTCCAGACGGAACCACTGCGGTTTTATCTGTATGATGGCCATGGTAGTTGGCGCCCCCGTACTGGCAGGCGCCGCCCTCCTTACTTCAGAAACGCGTCATCGTCATCGTCTTCGGTGCTGAAGACTTGGTCGACGGCAACTTCAGATCCGCTCAGGCGCTCGCCGTCGCGCTTCTTCTGGATCGCTTCTAACCCTGGGCTGATGCCCTTGTTCTCGTCGCCGGAGTAGGCGTAGAAGTTGATCACCACGTTCGCGTAGCAGCCGCTGTACAGCTGGTCGGCGTCGAGGATCTCGTTCTTCTGTTGGTCGACAACTTTCGGTGCGCGGTTGTAGTTCGCCGCACGAAGCAAGTAGTTGCCACGGTTGATCGCGTCGCCGTACTTGTACTGGTCGTCTTCTTTCGCGTCGCCGTCCAGCAGTGGCTTTTTGATCAGCCCTTTGCCCAGCTTCGCCGAACTCTTATCTATCTCCGCTTTGATCGCAGCTTTGATCTCATCTACCTGCGGGTGATTTTTGGGCACCAGCAGGGTGGTGCTCCAGACGCGAACGCCATTCTTGTTCAGCTTGCCTTTGACGGCGTAGCAGTAAGACAGACGGACATTTTTTATTACGATTTGTGTGCTCATTGCGGGTCCTCCTGGGACTCTTCAGTTTCAAAATAGGACAGCATATCAAGCGCTGGCCTTTTATCGGATTCCGGGACAAGCGTTGGCTTGCCCTGCGGTTTCTCGATTGCGTTGCCGAGGACCTCGGCGAATTTCTTTTTGCCAAGCAGCTTCTCCATCTCGGTGATCCCGATCAGGCTGCGCTTGTAGACCAACTCCTCCGGTATACCTTCCACGGACAGAAGGTCAATAATCTCTTCCTCGCTGCGGTACTTGCGGTTGCTGCGCCCCTCGACCAGTTTGAAGCCTGGCACGGGGTTGCCTTTCTCCGCCTGCTGGAACGCCCACTCCTTCACATCGCTGAGCCACCGGATGACCTGGTCAGCACGGGAGAGGACCTGCGCCATCTGCTCCACGGTCAGCGCCTCTGGTGGCTGCAGCGCGAAGGACGTTTCCGCCAACTCGCGTCGCGCCCTGTCCCTTTCAGGGCAGGTGAACCTGGCCCGGCAAAACGAGCTGTGGCAGTGATCGCCTGCAACCATCTCGCCCTCACCAGCAAAGGCCAGCTTCGCCTTGGGCACAACGACGTCCTCGGCCCAGGTGAGCAGCTCTTCAACGCTCAGCTCTTCGCTGCCCCAGTTGTCCAGCCTGGGCTGGAAAACGTGCATGCGCACGCGCTTGATCGAGTACAGGTGGCTCAGTTCGTTGTACGCGCCCAGCCCGTACAGTCGCATCTGACTGTTGTCCTGCGCCGGCACAAGCACGCCCTTGCCATACTTCAAGTCAGCAACGTCTACCAGGTCGTCGGTAATGATGACCAGGTCGCCCTTGCCAAACCCTTCCGGCACCCATCTGCTGAAGTCTAATCTCTTCTCGGCCAGGATCACCGGGTCAGCGCAGCGGGCGTAGGCAGCCTCGATCAGCACCACCGCCCGGTCGAACGCCTCTTGAACGTGGTCCAGCATGCCTTCGGGTAGCGTGGCTATGATCGCCATCGCGTGCGCCACAGCTGCATCGTCGTTGCCGTTGAGGTAACACCGCAGCATCGCGTCGAACGCTTCGTGCGCCAACGTCCCTTCGGAGGCAAACGCACTGCCCTCATCCGGAAAACCCTCTTCGAGCCTGGCACTGGGCGTGCAGACGAGCCACTTGCCACTGCCAGAGGCGCTGCAGATCGCGTGCGCTCGGTGTTCAGTGGGACTGCTCATCCTCGTCCTCCGCCGCCAGCTTAACCTTATCGGCGAACCATACCGCGGCTTCTTCCATCAGGCGGTCGCTGTTCTGGGTCAGAAAGGACCAGTAGATCGCGGCGCCGCTCATCAAGCCGGTGGCCAAGATCTCTTCCGGGTTTTCAAGACCGCCTTCCAGGGTCAGTGTGCCGTCTTCGGCGTCAATAATCGTGATGAATGCTTTCACAGTTTTTCTCCTTTTGCGTATACCTCGGCCAGTTTGTCAGCCGGGATGTCGGTGAGTATGCTGACGCCGTACTCGGCGATCAGGGCCTGGACTTCAGTACGTTTGCCAGCGCGGTTCTTCTCAGCCAGCAGCGCACGGACCTTGGTGATGTCAACGTCAGAAGGTGGAGTCGAGCTCGTCTCCGGTGCAGGCTCGGACGGCGCTTGCGGGGCAGGCTCCTCCACAGTCTTGGCAGCGCGCTTCTTTTTTGCAGGCGCTTCTTCCTGGGGGGCTGCGACTGGGGCGTTGTCCATCATCTGCCGCAGGGTCTCGGTAAGGATGGGCTCGTGCTCTTGGGTGGTGAGGTCTGACAGGGTCGTCAGGAAGGACCCGGCGAGGCGCAAAACCTCCGGGCTGTCATGTGAACTGAAACTAAACTTTACTCGCATTTGGATCTCCTTGGACTTATTGAACGCGAGACAAGGAGAACTTCACGATGGACCGTCCTCCTGGGACTCGGTACCGCCAGCGTACATCACCGGGATAAAACCGTGCAAGTGTTTTATTTAAACGGACTTTGCTCTTGCGCGCGCACGGGTAGAAGCGCTACATTTGAGCCCCCGTTCAGAGGGCTTATGATGATCTCAGTTGCTATACCTCCCGCTATACTGGCCCACCTCCTCCGTGGTGGGACAGCAGTTCTACACTCGCAGGCTTTCGAAGAGACTGTCGAGATTTACATTCTTGAGCACCCAGATCTTACCGGCACGGTCGGTGAGGCGATTATGGATGTGCTCCCATTCCTTGGAGAAAAACAATGACAGACCACAGAGTTAAGTACATGACCGACCTGATCGCCGACTGCCTGGAGGCGATGAAGCAGCACCCCGATGAGACCGCCTTCGAGCACCCACAGGATCGCGCGCGTGTGCTCGCCGCGATGGTGGTCGCCGACGGCCTGAACGGTTTACGGAAGACACTCACCGGGAGAAACTAACCATGTTTCTACCCGAAGCCCTGCAGGTGCTGCAGGATTGTGAGCTCGTGCCTGTCGCTCCGCGCGGCAAGCGTCCTATCGCTGACGGGTGGGAGCTGGGCCTGTCACGCGCTGAGCTGTCTGCCATTGCGCAGGCGCGCCCCAAGGCCAACGTCGGCATGCTCGCCCGGCACCGGCCGGCGGTGGACATCGACATCACTGACGAGCCCTGCGCGCTGGCGGTCCAGCTGGCGGCTGAGCTCGAGCTGGGGTGCGCGCCGGTGCGCATCGGCCACGCCCCCAAGCGGCTGCTGATGTACCGCACCGAGACCCCGTTCCGCAAGGTCAAGGCCTTCCTGCGCGCCCCTGACGGTTCTACCAAGAACCCTGCCGGCAAGGACTGGGCGGTGGAGGTCCTTGGCGACGGGCAGTTCTATGTCGTCGAGGGTATCCACCCTGACACCGGCGGGGAGTTCACCTGGAACGTGGACAAGTGGTGGCAGGAGCCCCTGCCCGAGCTCGATGAGCGCCGGGCGCGTGCGTTCCTGGACGTGTTGCCGGCTTACCTCCCTGCGGGCTGGGAGGTGATCAAGGTGACCGGCTCCGCCCAGCCGGCGCTGGTCCTGGAGGACGACGACGACCGCGCGCTGTTGGCCATGGCTCAGCAGCCGCTTGATGGTTGGGACGAGGACCGCGTCATCCTGGACATCGCCCCCTACATCGATCTGGAGTGCCACTACGACGACTGGCTCAAGGTCGGCCAGGCGCTGCACCATCAGTTCGAAGGCTCCGAGGAAGGGTTCGATCTGTGGGACAAGATGTTCGAGGAGTCCAGCAAGTACAGAGGCCCCGCGTACGGTCGCGAGCGCTGGGACAGCTTCGGCGGGTACGGCGGGCGGGTGGTCACCCTGGCCACGCTTATCCATGAGACCAAGGCGCAGCGCGACGCGGCGCGCGTGGCGTCCTCGGCGGCCAGCGTGGCGCAGCTGCGGGCACGGGTCGAGGCGGCCACCGACCTGGCGGCGCTGGAGGTCGAGATCTCCCGCGACGCACGCGGGGTGAAGATGCTCGAAGTGGACCGGGAATCGCTGGCTGTGGCGATCCGGGTGCGCGTGCGCGAGCTGGGCGGGGCTATCGGTATCGGCGCTGTGCGCGGGTGGCTGCGTCCGGCCAGGGTGTCGCGTGACGTTGAGCTGGCGGCGGCCGACTCGCCTGAGTGGGCACGGGAGTGGGTCTTTTGCGCGAACGGGGACAAGTTCTTCAGCCTGCGCAACAAGCAGCTGGTGACCGCCTTTGGTTTTCGAGCGCTGTACAACCGGCACATGCCAGTGGATGAGGACAGCGGCGAGCGGGCGCGGGCGGACACGGCGTGCCTGGAGGCCTGGAACATGCCGGTGGTGGACAACCTCGCGTATGTGCCCTGGGC
>Ga0255097_1000498_pt1 | contig 16127 bp, 16 predicted proteins | sample Colum_Atlam_RepB_2_FD_188436 | JGI IMG/M metagenome (GOLD analysis project Ga0255097, IMG submission 188436) | Freshwater microbial communities from Columbia River, Oregon, United States - Colum_Atlam_RepB_8d | ecosystem: Environmental > Aquatic > Freshwater > River | place: USA: Oregon...
CTGCACCAGCGTGTTCTCGCGCGGCTCTTCCTGGATCACCGATTCCGGCAGCTTCAGCGCCTTGGGATTCGGCAGGATCTCCACCACCAGGGCGTTCACCAGCAGGTAGAACACCAGGATCGCGAAGATGTCGATCAGCGAGACGATGTTCATCTCGGTGTCGCGGCCCTGCTGGCGCGCCAGGCGTTGCAGGCGCTTGACGATGCGTTCCTTCCTCATGGGGCCACCGCCGGCGCCGCGGCGCCTTCCTGCGGCGCGTCGCCGATGGAAATCTGCGGGAACAGCTCGTGCGGCAGGCCGGAAGCACGGGCCTCGGCCGGCGTGATGCGGGACGCGTCCATGACCTTCACCAGGTCGTCATAGGGCGTGTCCGGTTCCAGCAGCACGTTGATGCTCTGCTCCGAGGGGTCGGACTTCTTCACTTCCACCAGCAGGTCGGACAGCGCCTGGATGTTGTAGCCCTGCGGCGTGTTGGCCAGGTTGCGGGTGACGCCGCCGGAGCTGACCACCAGCTCGGTCTTGCGCAGGGTCACGGTCAGCGGCTGCTTTTCCTGCTGCTGGGGCGTGACCGTGCGGTCCGGAGACGGCAGGTTGAGGCTGATGACGTTGAGGCGGGCGGCGGCCAGCGAGGAGCTGACCAGCAGGAAGAACACCAGCACCGCGAACACGTCGATCAGCGAGACGATGTTGAGATGCACGGCGCGCGCACGCTGCTTGTGGTGCCGCTGCAGACGCCGGATTCGCTGGGACATCGGAATCTCGCGTGAGGACTGCGAAGGGGGCTTAGCGGCGGCGGCTGCTGAGCGCGTTGACGAACTTGCCGGCCACGGCCTCGAGGCCGTCGATCAGTTCGGTCGTGCGGCTCTGCAGGTAGGAGTGCAGCAGCAGGGACGGGATCGCCACCATCAGGCCGAAGGCGGTGCAGTTCATGGCCTCCGAGATGCCCTTGGAGAGCAGGTCGGCCTTCTCGGCCGGGTCGGCGGCGCCCAGGGCGGCGAAGGACCCGATCAGGCCGATGACCGTGCCCAGCAGGCCCAGCAGGGTCGACATGTTGGAGAAGGTGCCCAGGTAGTGGGTGCGCTTCTCGATCGCCGGCAGCACTTCCATCAGGCCTTCCTCGGCGGCGACTTCGATCTCGCTGCGCTTGTTCTCGATGCGGGCCTGGGTGATGCCGTTGCTGATGATGCGGGCGATGGCGGTGTCGGAGCCCTCGGTCACGCGGGCGGCGGAGTCCAGGTCACCCTGGGCGATCAGCGGGGCCACTTCGGCCCAGAGCACGGCGTTCTCCTTCTGCACGCGGCGCAGGAAGAACCAGCGCTCGATCGTGATCGCGATGGCGCAGACCGCGACCAGCGCGATGGGGTACATGAAGAGGCCGCCCTGCTGGAAGAAATGCAGAATGGTGGCGAAGAAATCCATGATTGAATCCTCTAGTGTCGCAATGCGTCTGAAATCGGGAAAACGAAAACGGCCGGCCTAGTTGCGTTCCTGCGGCGTGACCAGGCCCTTGCTCTTCAGCGCGCCCGAGAGCGCGTCGTAGTACTCCAGCTGGCGCTCGAACACCACGCGGTCCACCGGCAGCACCTGCTCCTGCAGCAGCCGCGCCGGGCGGTCGATGTCGCGCTCGGCCGGCGACTCGCGCCAGGGCATGATGTAGAGCCCGATCGGCGATTCCTTTTCGCCGGCGAAGATGTTCGTGCCCACCGTCTGTTCCTTGACCGCCGGCCCCTTGGGCGCGGCCTGGGAGGGGGCGGGGGCCACCGGCTGGCCGGCGCCTATCGCAGGCAACTCGTCCTGGGCCCGGGCGGCGCAGGACATTGCCAGAATCAGGGCGGGAAATAAAGCTTTCACGGTCCTCATTTTGCTTGCTCCGCGGCGCGCGGTCGCGCCGGGGGCGCCGAAGGGGCCACGGCCGGGGCCGCGGGCGGCGCGGCCTTGGCCAGGCTGGCCTCGATCTCGGCGACCCAGGCGATCACCTTGAGGTCCTGCTTGCCGGATAGCCGCTGGTAGTCCTTGTAGTGGGGCAGGGCGTCGGCCGGGCGCTTGAGGTACTCGTCCAGCAGGATCGCCAGGTTGTAGTGCACCAGGGCGTTGTCCGGCTCGAGCTTCAGTGCCTTTTCGTAGGCCATCTGGGCGCGGGGGTAGTCCCGGGACTCGCGCGCCAGCATGCCGAGGTAGTTGAAGGCCACCGCGTTGTCCTGGTTCAGCACCGCCGCCTTGTTGAAGGCCGCGGCCGCCGGGCCCTTGCGGTTGGAGTTGAAGTAGATGATGCCCAGGTTGGTCCAGGGACCGGAGTACTCCGGGAAGTCCTTGGTCAGCGCCACCAGCGCCTCCTCGGCTTCCTGGAACTGCTTGCCCTTGAGCTGCTCCAGCGCCGCGGAGAAGCGCGCCTTCGGGTCGCCCTTGTCGGGCGGCTTGGGCGCGGTGGCCTCGGGGCCGGGGCGGTCCGGCGGCGCCGGCCGCTCCGGCGAGGTCTTGCACGCGGATACGGCCGCGCCCAGCGCCAGCACCAGCGCCAGCTGCAGCTTACTTGAGGCTTTCATAACGATCCTCGCCCTTCTCACGCTTGCCGTACTTGGCCGGCGCGATCGCGGCCAGCGCCTTGGCGCTTTTCGCGACCCATTCGTCGTAGACCCCCTGCGGGATGCGCTTGAGGTTGGCTTCCCAGGCGGCGATGGCCTTCTCCTCGAACGGCAGGGCCTGTTCTTCCAGCAGCAGGTTGTACTGCTCCAGCTCCAGGTCCTTGAGGTTGCGCGGACGCTCCGACTCCATCAGCGCCTTGCCGAAGTCCTGTTGCAGCGTGCCCAGTTCGTAGGTCGCGGCGGTGGTGATCTCGGCAAAGCCGTAGCTGACCGCCTTGTTCAGGGCCAGCACCGCGGTTTCCATCGCCTGCTTCTTGGCCGGCAGCGTCTTCTCCACCGGCGCGGTCAGGCGCAGCGACCGGGCCTGCGCCGCGCTCATGCGGCCCAGCGCCAGGCTGGCCTGGGCGGCCAGCGAGCGGGTGCGGTCGGTGCGTTCGGCGCCGGCGGTGTCGTCGGCCTGCACGATCTCGCGCAGCCACAGCGTCTCGGCGGCGCTGTCGCCGCGCACGCGGGCCAGTTCCACCAGGCGCTGGCGGGCGTCCACCGCGCGGGCCAGCGGCCGCGGGAACTGGCGCACGTAGGTCTCGTAGCCCTGGGCCGTCTCGGCCGGCATCTTGGCCTCGTCGTACAGCGTGGCGGACAGCCAGGCGGCCTCCATGCGCGTATCCACCGCCTCGGTGGCGCGCATCGAGATGCGGCGGTAGGCGGCGGCGGCCTGCGCCGGCTTGTTGTCCTTGTGGTAGGCCACGGCCAGCTTCTTGTCCACGTCGGCTTCCAGGGCATGGCCCGGGAACATGCCGCGGAAGCCCTCCAGCACCTGGGCGGCCTTGGGCCAGTCCTCCAGCTGCATCAGCGCGGCGGCGGCGTCGTAGTCGGCGGTGGCGCGGATCTTGGCCCGCGGCGTGACCTGGCCGACGCGCAGGAACTGGTTGGCGGCGGTGCGCAGGTCCTTGGCCTCGCGCGCGGCCTCGCCCTGCTTGTAGATCGACGCGGCCAGCTGCTCGGTCACCTCGGCGTGGGCCGGGCTGTTCGGCGCGGTGAGCCTGAGCTCCTCGGAGAAGGCCTTCTCGGCGTTCGGGTAGCGCTTCTGGGCGAAATGCGAATCGCCGGTCACGCTCCAGGCGGTGCGGCGCAGGTCCTGCGCCACGTTGCCCGGGGCCTTGATCACGCGATCGGCCACCTTGATGGCCTCGTCGTAGGCCTTGAGCTCGTACAGGTCCAGCGCGGACTGCGTCAGCACCGGCAGCGTCCTGGGATGGCCCGGGAAGGTATCGGCCATCTTCAGGCTGGCGTCGATCGCCTGGCGCAGCGCGCCGCCGGCGCGGTCGGCCGCCGGCACTTCCTTGGCGTACTTCTGGTAGGCCAGCACGCCGGCGTAGGCCGCCTCGCCGGACTTGGTGTGCGGCGGGTAGTCGTAGGCGGTCTTGCTGTATTCCTTCGCCGCTTCCAGCGTCTGGCCACCGTCGAGCAGCGCGTCGCCGAGCAGGAAGTTGATGTCGGTGATGCGCGGGTCCTTGGGGTAGACCTCGATGATGCGCTTGTACCACTTGGCCGCCACCAGGAACGACGGCTTCTGCGCGGCCGGGTCCTTCTGCGCCAGGGCGTGGTAGTGCTTGGCCAGGTCCTCCATGTGCGAGCGCAGCTCGGTCAGCACTTCCTGCGTCGCCGGCTGGCCGCCCCAGTAGGGCGCGGCCGGGTCGTAGGTGACCGCGTAGCGTTCCTTCTCGCGCACCACGATGTCGCGGAAGCCGCCCTCGGAATAGGCCTTGATCACGCGGGTCTGGAAGGCCGGCGCGCGCGGCGAGCGCGGATAGCGCTCGATGAAGGCGCTGTAGGTCTCGGCGGCGTCGGTGTAGCGCTCCTTCTCCAGCAGCGTCTCGCCCAGGGCGGCGTAGACCAGCGGGTAGAAACGCGGATCGCCGTGCTGGGCCAGGTAGTCGTTCAGCGCCTTGCCGCCGCCCAGCTGCACGAAGGACAGCGTCACGACGCGCAGCGAGTCCTTGGCCATGTCGTACTTGCCCTTGTCGACGCCGGACAGCGCCTTGTCGGTCTCGTACTGTTCGCCGGCCGGCAGCTCGCGATCCAGGATCGCGAAGAAGGTGCCCACGGCCTCCTCGAACTTGGCCTGCTTGTACTGGCTCCAGCCGTACTTGTACTGCGCGTGCTGGAAGAACTGGGTCTGGTCGCCCAGGTCCATCACCGTCTTGTACTCCACCTCCGACTCGGCGTAGCGCCTGGTCAGGAACAGCAGCTCGGCCCGGCGGAAATGCGCGTCGCCGGCCAGCTCGGAATCCGGGTGGCGCTCGGTCAGGCGGCGCAGGGTGTCGATCGCCGCGTTGACGTCGCCCACGTTCTGGTAGGCGCGGGCCAGCTGGTAGAAGACGCGGTCGTTGTTCTTGTCCTCGGGGCGGTCGTTCAGCAGTTCGTTGTAGAACTTGATCGACTCCTTGAGGGCCTGGTTGCTCTCGCCGGTGTTGCCCTTGCCGTCCTCGATCTGCACGGTGAGGTCGGCCAGGCGGCGCTTGGCCTCGGCCTTGGTGTCGAGGTCGGGCTGCAGGTCCAGCAGCGCGCGGTAGTTGTCCGCGGCCTTCTGCGGGTCCGTGGCGATCGGCTCGGAGGTGATGATCGGCAGCTTTTCCTGGGTCGGCTCGTCGAGCTTGCCGATGGCCTTGCCGATGCGCGGCGAAGCCCCCTTGATCGGCTGCTGGGAGCAGGCCGCCAGCGCCAGCGCGATCGCGGTGAGCGCGAAGGGCAACATCCTGTTATTCATTTGTCGAGCTCACCTTTCTGCGCGCGGTCGTACAGGCGCGCGAGGGCAAAACGGGCTTCGATCAGGTACTTCTCGATCTGGCGCTGCTGGCCGGCCAGCTCGCGCACCGCGATGGCCTTGAGCAGGGCGTCCTGCTCGGTGCTGATCTGCTCGGCCAGGCCGCGCAGCGTGTCCATGCGCTTCTTCAGGCCCTGGGCGCGCTCGTAGGGGCCGTTGAAGCCGCCGGCCGGCGTGGCGGCCACCGCCAGCGGCGCCGCCGTCGCCGGGGCCGGCGCGGCCAGCTTGCCGCTGTAGGCGCCGGGGGCCGAGAGCTTGGTCTCGGCGCGCAGCTGGATCTTCAGGCCGGCGAAGGGATTGTCGCTGTCCTGCTTGGCGCGCGACAGCAGCTCCGGGATCACCGCCGGCTCGCGCTCGACGCTGGTCCAGCTCTTGTCGGCCAGGTCGATGCGACCGCGCCAGGCGTCGATGTTGCGCGACAGCATGCGCATGTCGCGGTAGTTCTTCAGCGCTTCCTGGAAGCGGTGCTCGGCCAACAGCGACTGCAGGAAATAGGTTTCCGGCGCGTCCGGCAGGTCCTTGAGCTTCCACTCCCAGCCGGCCTCGGAGTCGATGTCGCGGCGCACGATGGTTTCCACCATGCGGCCCTTGCGGATCGAGTCCATGGCCACGTCCATGCGCTTGCGGCCCTTCTCCAGCTCGCCGATGGCCTGCTCGTAGAACTTCAGCGCCTGCGTGTGCGCGCCCAGGCGGTCCAGCGTGAAGGGAATGGCCAGCCAGGCTTCCTGCACGGCCGGGTCCATGGGATCGCGCGAGATCAGCTCCACCCAGGGCACCAGCGCCTTGCGCAGGGCCTCCTCCTCGTCCTTGCGCGCCTTGGACAGGCGGAAGTTGCGCAGGTTGGCGCGGGTGAAGATGTCGTCCTCCAGGAAGCCGGGGCGCAGCAGCACGCCCAGCGTCGAGAAGTTGGAGAACGGGCTCTCCTCCTTGGTCTGGTCGCCCACCTCGACGCGGCGCGTCTTTTCGCCGGTGGGGGCCAGTTCCGCCCAGCCCAGGCCCAGCAGGGCGCGGTTGGAGAACGGGCCTTCCAGGCGGATGCGCGAGAACACCGGCTTGGCGGTGCCGCCCTGCTTGTTCTGCAGGAACCAGTAGCCCAGCGTCAGGTTGGCGCGGTCCCGCAGCGCCAGGTCCTCGGCCGTGACCGGGCGCATGCGGCCGACCTTGTCGAGGATCGTGACGCCCTGCGCGGCGCGGCCGTCGTTGATCAGCGCCACGCCCAGGTTGTAGCGGGTGTACTCCGACAGCTTGCCGGCGTTGTCCTCGGCAGTCAGGGCTTCGGCGGCCTCGCTGTAGCGGCCCTCGGCCATCAGCACGCGGGTGTAGAGATCCTGCCAGTCCTCGACCAGGGTCTTGGGCAGCTTCTCCTTCATGCGCAGCAGCGTGGCGCGGGCCTCGGCGTTGTAGCCGCGCTGGTAGTCGAATTCGGCCAGCTTCAGGCGGGCCTTGGCCAGCACCAGCGGGTCGGGCGTGCCGGTGGCCAGGTTGCGGTAGATCGCCTCCGCCTCGTCGCGCATGCCGAAGGAGAGATAGCTCTCCGCCAGGCGCCACTGGAAATCGGCCGGCATGCGCGCCGGGTCCTTGCCGCGGCTGCCCGACAGCAGCTCCACCAGCGCGGAGAAGTAGCGGCCGTCGGCGTCCAGGAACATCGCGCTGCGGACCAGCGGGTCGGTCCTGGTGCCGGCGACGTAGGGTTCGGCGGCGCCGGCGGCGCCGGCCGCCAGCACGGCCGCGGCAGCCAGGCCGCCGCAGAGGAGTTTGCGCGGGGATTTCACTTCTTGGGCCTCCACTGCGTCATGGAGATGCCGGCCTTGGACAGGCGCGTGCGGCGCGCGATGCTGAATTCGAGGTTGGTCTCACGCTGGTCCTTGTCGAACACGGCCTCGTAGCTGTCGCCCACCGGCGGCGCGTCGGGCTTGGCATCGGCCATCTGGCCGCTGTAGCTGATGCGGATGCGGTGCGCGCCCGCGCCCACGGCGGTGCGCAGCACGCGCTGCATGTGGCCCTCGGAGAGCATCGCCTTGGCATCGCGGTCGGTATAGGCGAAGGTCTGGGGCGCGTTGCCGTCCACCGTCACGCTGACCTCCTTGAGCAGCAGGCCCGGCACCTTGACCGACAGGTAGACGGACAGGCGGGCATGCGGCGGGAACAGCACCTCGTCCTCCACGCCCTGGGCCTCGGTGTTGAACTCCAGGGCTTCTTTCTTGAAGGCCTGCACCGCCTGGTCGAGCTTGAGCGTCTGCTCCTCGAGTTCGGCGGCGCTGGGGCTGGCGGCGTTCGCCGGCAGGGCCAGTGCGAGCAGCGCAACGGGCAATGCAACGAGCATCAGGCCTGCGGACTTGCGGCAGTCGGAGAGGGGCATCGGGGATTGGCTTGGAGTCTGAATCTGGTCGGAGTGTAGCAAAAGGTTCGAGCGGTCAACCCTGCCCGCAATCACGCTGTGACCACGGATGGGGCCCCATGTTCCAACGGCTGGCGAACGGGCGTGCGCTCGTTCGTCGGGCCCGCGCGCTCCCCGGTCGGACAGAGTGGATTTTCCTACACGCCTTTTGCCCTGAAAGCCGCATGGCGCAAGGCTTTGCGGGCGATCGGCGGTTTTGTTGACCGCCTCGCAGGGTGCTTGTTATAAAGCGCCGGACCTGGGCCCCTGCATCCCTGCGGGCTTCGTCGCCGTCACGGCAAAGTCACATCCGGCCCGGGAAAATCCGCATTCAGCACCAGTCGGCCGCCAGGCCGTATCAAATAATCCGTCTGCGAGGGAATGAGTCAATGAACAAGACCGATCTGATCAACGCGGTTGCCGACAAGGCCGACCTGTCGAAGGCCGATGCCGGCCGCGCGATCGATTCGCTGTTTGAAGTGGTGGCCAAGGCGCTCAAGAAGCGCGACAAGGTTTCGCTGGTCGGGTTCGGCACCTTCCAGGTGCGCGAGCGCAAGGCCCGTACCGGCCGCAACCCCAAGACCGGCGCCCCCCTGAAGATCAAGGCCAGCAAAACTCCGAGCTTCAAGGCTGGTAAAGCGCTCAAAGACGCTGTAAAGTAGCGGGCTCTCCTGGGGCGTTCGGTACCGGATTGCCAAGTTTCGAGAAGTTTTCGAGGGTGCTTAGCTCAGCTGGTAGAGCGTCGCCCTTACAAGGCGAATGTCGGCGGTTCGATCCCGTCAGCACCCACCAAGAGATAAAGTGGAGCGGTAGTTCAGTTGGTTAGAATACCGGCCTGTCACGCCGGGGGTCGCGGGTTCGAGCCCCGTCCGCTCCGCCACTTATTGAAGCAGAAGCCGGGCCCCGCAAGGGGCCCGGTTTTTTTGTGCCTGTCGTTCCGCGCCAGGAGAAAGAAAAAGGCGGCCTTGCGGCCGCCTCTCTCGTCTCCTCCAGGCTCTCGCCCTTGTTGTCCTATGCCGACGCTGCCGCTTCTGCGGCCTTCCTGGCCTCGAACTTCTTCTTGCCCGGCAGGATGTTCATCATCTTGCAGATGATGCCCAGCATCACCTCGTCGGCGCCGCCGCCGATCGAGATCAGGCGGGTATCGCGGTAGGCGCGGGAGATGTTGTTGTCCCACATGAAGCCCTGGCCGCCCCAGTACTGCAGGCAGGCGTCGGTCACCTCGCGCGAGACGCGGCCGATCTTGAGCTTGCACATGGAGGCCAGCATGGCCACCTCCTGCGGCGCCTTCTTGCCCAGCACGTATTCCTCGGTGGTCTGGTAGATCAGCGCCTTGAGCGACTCCACCTCGGTGCGCAGCTCGGCCAGGCGGAAGTGCACCGACTGGTTGTCCAGCAGCGACTGGCCGAAGGCCTGGCGCTGGCCGGTGTAGTCGATGGTCTCCTTGATCAGGTTGAACAGGCCGTCGATGCCCGACGCGGCGCCGAACAGGCGCTCCTCCTGGAACTGCATCATCTGGATCGTGAAGCCCATGCCCTCGCTGCCGATCAGGTTGCGGCGCGGCACGCGCACGTTGTCCAGGAAGATCATGGCCGTGTCGGAGGAGCGCATGCCCAGCTTGTCCAGCTTGGTCCGGCGGTCGATGCCCTTGGCGTCCATCGGCACCACGATCAGCGACTTGTTCATGTGCGGCTTGCCCTCGCCGGTGTTCACCAGCATGCAGGCCCAGTCGGACTGGGTGCCGTTGGTGATCCACATCTTGGAGCCGTTGATCACGTAGTCGTCGCCTTCGCGCCGGGCCGTGGTCTTGATGCTGGCCACGTCGGAGCCGGCGGAGGCCTCGGACACGGCGATGGACACCACCATCTCGCCGCGGATCGCCGGGTCCAGGTATTCCTTGCGCAGCGCCGGCGAGCCGAAGCGGGCGAGGGCCGGGGTGGCCATGTCGGTCTGCACGCCGATGCCCATCGGCACGCCGCCGCAGATGCAGTTGCCCAGGGCCTGGGCGAAGATCATCTGGTAGGAGTAGTCGAGCCCGAGGCCGCCGTTCTCCACCGGCTTGTTGATGCCCAGCAGGCCGAGATCGCCCATGCGCTTGAGCACCTCGTGCGCCGGCCAGATGCCGGCCTTCTCCCACTCCGGAACCTGCGGGTTCAGCTCTTCCTCGACGAAGCGCTTGGTGGTGCGGTACAGCTCCTGGTGCTCGTGGGTAAGTTGCATTACCAAAACTCCGATGAATAGCAATGAATCCACTATACATCTGCGCCGCTACGAAAGGCTACGCCTTCCGGGATCGCATGGGTAATGACAGTTACTGATCGTGCCTTCCTGCAGTCGCCGGAGCCGGAGCGGCAGGCCAATCCACGCGCAATCCGAACATCCGCGGCCACCATTTTCCGGTGACATATAAAAGGTCATGCTCGGCGTCGTAGGCCAGCCCGTTGAGCACGGCCTCCTGCGGCAGCTCCCGCCCTTCCGGCAGTCGCTGGCGCAGCGGCTTGAGGTCGAGCCAGCCGCCGAGGCTGCCGTCGGCCGGATTCACCAGCGCCACCTGGTCGCTGTACCAGAGGTTGGCCAGCAGCCAGCCGCGCGCAAACTCCAGCTCGTTGAGCTGGGCGATCGGGCGATCGCGGTGATGCACCTGCACCCGGCGCAGGTCGCGGTGCGTTTCCGGATCCATGAAGGTCAGCCAGGCGGAGCCGTCGCTGCGCACCAGCTGCCGGCCGTCGCTCGCCAGCCCCCAGCCTTCGCCCTCGAAACGGAATTCGCGCAGCAGCTGCAGGTCCAGGTCGAACACGAAGCCGCGCTGTTCGCGCCAACTCAGCAGGTGCAGCCGCTCGCCGTGCAGCGCCAGGCCTTCGGCGAAGATCTGGCGGGGCAAGGCCACCCGTTTCAGGGTCTGCTGGTCGCTCAAGCGGGTTTCGAACAGCGCAGATTGCGCGTAGAGACCGCTGCTCTCGAACATCCGTCCGTCGCGAAAAGCAAGGCCCTGAGTGAAGCGCTTGGCGTCGTGCGGCAACTCGCGCAGCACCTCGTACGAAACCGCTGAAACGCTGTATCCATCAGCGTTTGCAGGCATTCCGCACGCAAGAAATTGAACGACCAAAAGGCAAAGTGCAGCAAAAATTTTCATGCGATCCGGCGGGTGTGAAAAAGTCGCTCCAGATAAAGGCGTTGCTTTTTTATTTATTTTTAAGTAAATATTCACAACAGGGAAATGCGCGTTGCATCTCCTGCTCATGCGGAAAGCGTTCCGCAAACCGTCTAGATCGGAGGATTGTGACATGGCAACCACTGCGAAGAAGGCTGTAAAGAAGGCTGCGAAGAAGCCGGCTGCGAAGAAGGCTGTGAAGAAGGCTGCCGCCAAGAAGCCGGCCGCCAAGAAGGCCGTGAAGAAGGCTGCGGCCAAGAAGAAGCCGGCCGCCAAGAAGGCCGTGAAGAAGGCCGTCAAGAAGGCCAAGGCTGCTGCCAAGGCCTAAGCTGTCCTGCTTCAAGGCACGGGCGGACATGCGCCGCCCGCGCAGCTTCACCATTCACGCATGACCGAAGTCGCCACGCCGGGTTTCCCAGCGTGGCGATTCTTTTTTCCGGGCGCCGGTACAATGTCCGCCTTCAATCCTGACGACGGACACCTCACATGATCCGCAGCATGACGGGCTACGCCCGCGCGGAAGTGCAGAAGCCCTGGGGCCGGCTCAGCTGGGAGCTGCGCTCGGTCAATCACCGCTATCTCGACCTGCAGCTGAAGATGCCGGAGGAATTCCGGGCCATCGAGAACGAGCTGCGCGTGCTGGCCGGCGCCCGCCTGGGCCGCGGCAAGGTCGAATGCGGCCTGCGCTACGCCCGCGAGGCCCAGGCCGACGAGAGGCTGCAGCTGGACCTCGGGCGCCTGCGCCAGTTGCGCGAGGCCATGGACGTGGTGGGCCATGAATGCGGCCCGCTGACCGCCACCGACCCGGTGCGCCTGCTGTCCTTCCCTGGCGTGCTGCGCCAGGAGCAGGCCGATTTCGCCCCGATGCTGGCGGAAGCCCGAGCGCTGTTCGAGCGGGCCCTGGAAGACTTCACCGCCACCCGCGGCCGCGAGGGCGAGCGCCTGGGCCAGTTCCTGACCGAGCGGACCGTGGCCCTGGCCGAGCTGGTGGCCAAGGTCCGCGAGCGCCATCCGCTGGTGCGCGACCAGTGGCTGCACAAGCTCAAGGCGCGCTGCGCCGAACTGGGCGTGGAGATCGAGCCGCAGCGCCTGGCCCAGGAAATGGCCCTGGCCGCCACCCGCCTGGACGTGGAGGAGGAAATGTCGCGCCTGCTCAGCCACCTGGAAGAGGTGAAGCAGGCCTGCGCCCGCGGCGAATCGGTCGGCCGCCGCCTGGATTTCCTGATGCAGGAACTCAATCGCGAGGCCAATACCCTGTCGTCCAAGTCTCAGGACGCCGAGATCACCCGCTGCGCCGTCGAGATGAAGGTCATCATCGAGCAGATGCGCGAGCAGGTCCAGAACATCGAGTAGGCGGCGCATGACGGCATCCGGCACGGCGGCGGGCACGCTGTTCATCGTTTCCGCCCCCTCGGGCGGCGGCAAGACCAGCCTGACCCGGGCCCTGGTCCCGCACCTGTCCGCCCAGGGCATCCCGGCGGACATCTCGGTGTCCTATACCACCCGGGCCCCGCGGCCGGGGGAGGTGGACGGCACGCACTACCACTTCGTCAGCCGCGAGACCTTCGCCGGCATGGCCGAGCGCGGCGAATTCTTCGAGCACGCCGAGGTCTTCGGCAACCTCTACGGCACCGGCCGGGCCAGGACCGAGGCGCTGCTGGCGGCCGGGCACGACGTGATCCTGGACATCGACTGGCAGGGCGCCCGGCAGGTGCGGGCCCAGACCGACGAGGCCGTGGGCATCTTCATCCTGCCGCCCTCGCTGGCCGAACTGGAACGGCGCCTGCGCGGCCGCAGCCAGGACAGCGACGAGGTCATCGCCCGCCGCATGGCCCAGGCCCACGACGAGATGTCCCACCATGATGAGTACGACTACCTGATCGTCAACGAGGACTTCGACAGGGCCCTGCGGGAGCTGTCGGCGGTCTTCGTGGCCCATCGGCTCCTCATAGAGGGGCAGGCCCGGCGCCATCGGGACCGGATCCGGGGCCTGCTGGCTTAAAAGCGCCCGATCCGGTACCATGCCGCCCTTGTTTTTGCCAGAGTTCTGCTGCCATGGCCCGTGTGACCGTTGAAGACTGCCTCGCCCGCATCCCCAACCAGTTCGACCTGACCCTGGTCGCCGCCAAGCGCGCGCGCCAGCTCGCCCGCGGTGCCGACGCCCGCCTGCCCTGGGGCAACCACAAGTCCACGGTCCTGTCCCTGCGCGAGATCGCCGAGGGCTACATCGACCGCAGCGTGCTCGAAGAGATCGACCTGCCGGCCGTGCAGCAGCCGAAGGTGGAACTGGAAGCGCTGGATCCGTCTTTCGACGCCTAAGCAGGACACGCGGCGCCAGGCCGCGGACTTCCAGAGAAAATTCAAGGCCCGCGCAAGCGGGCCTTTTTTGTTGGGGGCGCCCTCCATGGCCGCTCGTGATCCGCCGCAGGCGAGGACATCGAATCATCGCCCAGGCACGGCGCATCGCCCGCGCGGGCGGGCCCTTTTCGCCAGGGGTCTTGTTAGGTGCCCCGGCGGGCACAACATATACTCCAGCCATGGAACTGCCCGTCATCCAGCGCATCAGCACCGTCATCCGCACCCAGCGCGCCGAGCGCGAGTACGGCATCGACGCGCTGGCCAAGGTGCTGGAGGGCTACCTCACCGACGAGCAGATCGCCGAGGTGCGCCGCGCGGCGGAGTTCGCCGGCAATGCCCACAAGGACCAGCGCCGCACCTCCGGCGAGCCCTACGTCTACCACCCCCTGGCGGTGGCGCGCATCCTGGCCGAGATGCGGCTGGACCACACCACGCTGATCGCGGCGATCCTGCACGACGTCATCGAGGACACCGGCATCTCCAAGGACTCCCTGGCCCTGGAGTACGGCAAGGACGTGGCGGAGCTGGTCGACGGCGTCAGCAAGATCGGCAAGATCGAAGGCATGAGCCGCCAGGAGCGGCAGGCCGAGAGCTTCCGCAAGCTGCTCCTGGCCATGACCCAGGACCTGCGCGTGATCCTGGTGAAGCTGGCCGACCGCCTGCACAACATGCGCACCATGACCCACGTGGCGCCCGACAAGCGCCGCCGCGTGGCCCAGGAAACCCTGGATATCTACGCCCCCATCGCCCAGCGCCTGGGCATCCACACGATCCGCACCGAGCTGGAGGACCTCGCCTTCGAGGCGATCTACCCGCGGCGCTACTTCGTGCTGGCGGCCGCCATCCGCGAGCAGATGGGCGACACCCGCAACGTCATCAAGGAAGTCGAGCAGAAGCTCTCGGCGGCACTGAAGAACGAGGGCATCGGCGCCACCGTGGTGGGGCGCGAGAAGAACATCTACAGCGTCTACCAGAAGATGCAGCGCAAGAAGCTCAAGTTCCTGAAGGTCATGGACCTGCTGGGCTTCCGCGTGATCGTCTCCAAGGTCGACGATGCCTACCGGACGCTGGGCGTGGTGCACCACGTGTTCAAGCCGGTGCCGGGCGAGTTCGACGACTACATCGCCAACGCCAAGTCCAACGGCTACCAGTCGCTGCATACCGCCTGCGTGGGCCCCGGCGGCCACAAGGTGGAGGTGCAGATCCGCACCCGCGACATGCACCATGTCGCGGAAAGCGGCATCGCCGCCCATTGGCAGTACAAGCTCGGCGCCCGCGACGGCACCGCAGCGCCCCAGGCCCGTGCCCGCGAATGGCTGCGCGGCCTGTTCGATACGCTCAACAACGCCAACTCCATGGACTTCCTGGAGAGCGTCAAGGTCGATCTGTTCCCGGACGAGGTCTACGTCTTCACGCCGCGCGGCGACATCCGCCGCCTGCCGCGCGGGGCCACGCCGGTGGATTTCGCCTTCGCCGTGCATTCGGAGCTGGGCGAGCACTGCGTGGCGGCCCGCGTCGACGGCCAGCTGGAGCCGCTGAACTCGCCGCTGAAGAACGGCCAGACGGTGCAGATCATCACGGCCCGCCATGCGCGGCCGAACGCTGCCTGGCTCAACTTCGTCAAGACCGCCAAGGCCCGCACCTCGATCCGCAGCTACCTGAAGAACCAGCGCGAGGACGAGGCCATCCGCCTGGGCCGCCGCCTGCTGGAGATCGCCATGCGCGAGCTGCAGGTGCCCATGGCGGCGCTCAAGGACGAGAAGCGCTATGCCCCGGTGCTGAAGGCCTACGCGCTCAACGACATCGAGGACCTGTTCGTGTCGATCGGCACCGGCAGCCGGCTGGCGCCGCTGGTGGCGCGCCAGCTCCTGCCCGAGCACGAGATCGACAAGCCCGCGCCCGGTGCCGCGCAGTCGCTGGCCATCGAGGGTACCGAGGGCCTGGTGCTGGACTACGCGCGCTGCTGCTACCCGGTGCCGGGCGACGAGATCCGCGGCAACGTCAGCGTCGGCCGGGGCATCGTGGTGCACCGCACCGACTGCAAGCACGTCAAGGCGCGCCCGGAAGACTGGGTGCCGCTGACCTGGGCCGACCAGGTGCAGGGCGACTACCTGGCGGAAATCCGCGTGAAGGCACAGAACCAGCGCGGCCTGCTGGCGCGCGTCACCACCGAGATCGCCGAGGCCGGCTCCTCGATCGAGAACGTGCAGATTCCCGATCGCGGCGGCGGCGAGGGCCTGGAAATGCGCTTCCTGATCACGGTGCGCGACCGCGTCCACCTGGCACGCGTGATCCGCCGCATCCGCCGGCTCGACTCCGTGGAGCGCGTCATCCGGGCCTGAGGCCCCCAGGGTGCGCCTTGCTCGCCGGGGCGTTTGGATTATCCTTCGCCATCTTTGAAGGACGTTCCCCGGACATGACTCGCGAAATCATCCAGACGGACGCGGCCCCGGCCGCCATCGGCACCTACTCGCAGGCGGTGAAATGCGGCAACACGGTCTACCTCTCGGGCCAGATTCCCCTGGATCCCAAGACCATGACCCTGCTCAACGCCACGATCGAGGACGAGATCCACCAGGTGTTCAGGAACCTGGCCGCGGTGGCCCAGGCCAGCGGCGGCTCGCTGGCGGATATCGCCAAGCTCAACGTCTTCCTGACCGACCTGGCGCATTTCGCCAAGGTCAACGAGATCATGGGCCAGTACATCAAGCCGCCGTATCCGGCGCGCGCCGCCATCGGCGTCGCCAGCCTGCCGCGCGGCGCGCGCGTCGAAGCCGACGCGATCCTGGTGCTTGGCTAGGCGTCATCTCTTTGAACCCCTCTCCCTCGGGG
>Ga0255097_1000499_pt1 | contig 16088 bp, 13 predicted proteins | sample Colum_Atlam_RepB_2_FD_188436 | JGI IMG/M metagenome (GOLD analysis project Ga0255097, IMG submission 188436) | Freshwater microbial communities from Columbia River, Oregon, United States - Colum_Atlam_RepB_8d | ecosystem: Environmental > Aquatic > Freshwater > River | place: USA: Oregon...
TGCGCCGCCGGCGAAGCCGCTGGCCTGGAGGCGGCGCAGCCCGGCCAGCAGCGGCGCGAATTCCTGCGGTGTGTTCATCCGCCCATTCTGCCGCTACGGCCGGGGCCGGGCATCGCCCGCCGCATGCCGCCGGTTCAGGCCAGCCGCAGCGGCAGCTCGCGCAGCCGCTTCCCGGTGAGCGCCGCCACGGCATTGGCCACCGCCGGCGCGATCGGCGGGGTGCCCGGCTCGCCGACGCCGCCGGGCTTCTCGGTGCTGGGCACGATGTGCACGTCCACCTGCGGCATCTCGTCGAGCCGCAGCACGACGTAGTCGTGGAAATTGGACTGCTGCACCCGGCCCTCGCGGAAGTCCAGCCGGCTGTGCAGCGCGGCCCCGAGCCCGAAGGCGACACCGGATTCCATCTGCGCGGCGATGCCGATGGGATTCACGGCGATGCCGCAGTCCACGGCACAGGTGACGCGGTGCACGCGGATGCGGCCGTCCTGCGCCGAGACCTCGGCGACCTGCGCGATGATGCTGCCGAAGGACTCGTGCACCGCCACGCCGCGCGCGCGTCCCTTGGGCGGGGGCGTCGTCCAGCCGGCCTTCTCCGCCGCCAGGTTCAGCACGCCGAGATGGCGCGGATGATCCTTGAGCAGGGCGCGGCGGTACTCCACGGGATCCTGCTTCGCCGCCAGCGCCAGCTCGTCGACCAGGCCCTCCATCACGAAGGCGGTGTGGCTGTGGCCCACCGAGCGCCACCACAGCACCGGGATGCCGGTCTTCGGCGAATGGATTTCCACGCGGTGCGCGCCGATGCCCTTGAGATACGGAGAATCCGCCACGCCCTCGACCGAGGTGGCATCGACGCCGTCCTTGACCATCATCGGCTCCATCGGCGTGCCGACCAGGATCGACTGGCCCACCACCGCGTGCTGCCAGGCCACCGGCAGGCCCTGCGCATCCACGCCGATGCGCACGCGGTGCAGGTAGGCCGGCCGATAGTAGCCGCCGCGCACGTCGTCCTCGCGCGTCCATACCGTCTTCACCGCCTGGCCCGCAGCCTTGGCGACATGCACCGCCTCGCTGACGAAGTCCGAGGTCGGCGTGGCGCGACGGCCGAAGCCGCCGCCGAGGAAGGTGGTGTGAACCTGCACCTGCTCGGGCTTGAGGCCCGTGATCTGCGCCGCCACCATCTGGTCCAGGGTCTGGAACTGCGTGCCGGCCCAGATCTCGCAGCGGTCCGGACCGATCTTCACCGTGGCGTTGAGCGGTTCCATCGGCGCATGGGCCAGGTAGGGCACGCTGTAGTCGGCCTGCAACTGCCTGGCCGCCTGCTTCATGGCCTGCGCCGGATCGCCGGCCTTGGCCGCAGCCAGGCCCGGCGTATCGGCCAGGCGCTGGAACTCCGCCTGCAGCGCGGCGGTATCCAGTGCCGCGTTGGGGCCCAGGTCCCACTCGACGGACAGCGCCTCGCGCCCCTGCCTGGCGGCCCAGAAATGATCGGCCACCACGGCGATGCCGCTGGGCACCTGCACCACGGAGCGGACGCCGGGGACGGTCTTCGCCTTCGCCGCGTCGTAGGACTTCACCGTGCCACCGAACACCGGCGGCCGTGCCACCACCGCGGTCAGCAGGCCGTCGAACTTCACGTCCATGCCGAAGGTGGCGCGGCCCGTGATCTTCTCCGGCGTGTCGAGGCGCTTGGTCGCCTTGCCGATCAGTTTCCAGTCCTTGGGCTCCTTCAACGCGACCTTGTCGGGCGCCGGCAATGCATTGGCGGCCTCCGCCAGCTCGCCGAAGCGGGCGCTGCGCGAGCCGCTGCTGACGATGCCGTTCTCGACGCGGCAGTCGGCCGGGTTCACGCCCCATTGCTTCGCCGCTGCCTGCACCAGCAGCGCGCGGGCCGTGGCACCGGCCTGGCGGTAGCGCTCGAACTCCGACCAGGTGCTGCTGGAGCCGCCGGTCATCTGCATGCCGAACACGGTGTGCGCGTAGACCGGCGCCGCCGGCGCATGCTCCACGCGCACGCGCGACCAGTCGGCATCCAGCTCCTCGGCGATCAGCATCGGCAGTGCCGTCCAGATGCCCTGTCCCATCTCGGAATGGGCGATCAGCACGGTGACGCTGTCGTCGCTGCCGACGCGCAGGAAGGCGTTGGCCGCCGGCGCCGCGGCCGGGGTGCCGGGGGGCGCCTCGCCGCCGCCGGCGAAGCGTTTCGCCAGCGGCACGGTGAAGGCGATGACCAGGCCGCCGCCGACGGCGGCGCCGGCAATCAGGAACTTGCGGCGCGAGGCATTGCTGGGATCGTTCATGGCAGCCCCTCCTCAGGTCTTCGACAGCTCGGCGGCGCGATGCACCGCGGCGCGGATGCGCTGGTAGGTGCCGCAGCGGCAGAGGTTGCCGGACAGCGCGGCGTCGATGTCCGCATCGCTGGGCTTGGCATTGGCGGCGAGCAGGGCCGCCGCCGACATGATCTGGCCCGACTGGCAATAGCCGCATTGCACCACGTCCAGCTCCGCCCAGGCGCGCTGCACCGGGTGGCTGCCGTCGGCCGACAGGCCCTCGATGGTGGTGACGGACCGGTCCGCCGCGGCCGCGGCCGGGGTGATGCAGGAGCGCATGGGCGTGCCGTCGAGGTGGACAGTGCAGGCCCCGCATTGCGCCATGCCGCAGCCGAACTTGGTGCCGGTCAGCCCGATGAGGTCGCGCAGCACCCACAGCAGGGGCATGTCGGGCGGCGCGTCCACTTCATGCGCGGTTCCGTTGACGGTCAGCTTCATGGCTCCCTCGCGGCGGCTGGGTTGGAGTGCCGAGCCTACTCCTGCCGCGCCCCCGAATCCATCGCGCGCGCCCCGGTTCCGCCTAGGGCAGAGACCGCTCCACCCAGCGCGTCGGCGGCGGCGCCACGTAGCCGTCAAACTGCTGCAACAGTCGCCGCGGGTCGTCGTCCACCATCATCATGGCGTGGTGCGCCGGCCGCACGAAGCCCTCGTCCCGCGCGTGGTCCAGGAAGCCGCCCAGGCGGTCGTAGTAGCCCGCCACGTTGAGTAGGCCGCAGGGCTTCTCGTGCAGGCTCAGCTGGGCCCAGGTCCAGATCTCCAGGATTTCCTCCAGCGTGCCGAGGCCGCCGGGCAGGGCAATGAACCCGTCCGACAGTTCCGCCATCAGCGCCTTGCGCTCGTGCATCGAGCGCGTGATGCGCAGTTCGCTCAGGCCGTTGTGGCCGGCCTCCTTTTCCACCAGCGATTCGGGAATCACCCCGATGACGCGGCCGCCCAGGCGCAGCACTTCATCGGCCAGCACGCCCATGACGCCGAGGTTGGAGCCACCGTAGACCAGGCCAATATTCCGTTCTGTCAGGGCTGCGGCTAGCCGGCGCGCACCGGCGGCATAGTCGGGCAGGCGGCCGGGGCTGGAGCCGCAGTAGACGCAGAGGTTCTTGAGCATGGGCGAGCCTGGAGTGTGGAGGGGGAGCTTAGCCTGCCAAAATAGGATGCCGGGCGCCCCATGTCCCGGCTTCCGCTTGGCGCGGTCACCAAACCTGACGGCTGAATCAGGATGTTGGCACACACGCTGGCTGGGCGAACGGGTATCCTAAATCTGCATTCATCTGCGCGGCGCTTTTGGAGCGCCGTTCCCATGATGCGGCAACTTTCGATCCGCCAACCATGCACTCACGATGATCGTCGGTATAGATCTAGGCACGACCAACAGCCTCGCCGCAGTCTGGAAGGACGGCACGCCGCAGTTGATTCCGAACGCATTGGGCCAATTCATGACGCCGTCCTGCGTCAGCATTGCTGACGACGGCCAGGTGCTGATAGGGCTCGCGGCACGCGAGCGCCTGCGTAGCCGGCCTGAGCACAGCGCCGCCGCGTTCAAGCGCCATATGGGAACGCAGAAGCAGTTGGGCTTGGCTGGCAGGAACTATCGGCCCGAGGATCTCTCGGCCCTGCTGCTAAAGTCGCTCAAGGCCGACGCCGAGGCGTTTCTGGGACAGGAGGTTGACGAGGCGGTTATTACGGTCCCGGCTTACTTCAACGACACGCAACGCAAGGCCACGCGCCTCGCCGGCGAGCTCGCAGGGCTCAAGGTCGAGCGCCTCCTCAACGAACCCACGGCAGCGGCGCTCGCCTACGGCCTGCATCAGGCCGCGCCGGAATCGCAGTTCCTGGTATTCGATCTTGGCGGTGGTACTTTCGATGTCTCCCTGATGGAGATGTTTTCCGGCGTCATGGAAGTCCGCGCGTCGGCCGGCGACAACTTTCTGGGTGGAGAGGACTTTGTGGAGGTGCTGGTCGAGGGGTTTCTCGAGGATGTCGGCATTCCGGGGGGGGTCGATCTGCGCAGCGCCACCACGCTAGCTCGCCTCTGGGCAGAGGGTGAGCGCGTCAAGCGTGAACTGAGTCTGCACGAGACGGCGGTGTTCCGTGTGCAGCAGGGCCGCCGTAGCCTGGAATGGACCGTGACCTCGGAGCGATTCGAACGCCTTAGCGCGCCGTTGCTGGAGCGATTGCGCCGTCCGGTGGAGCGTGCGTTGCGCGATGCCAAGATCAGCGCCAAGTCCTTGAGCCGGGTGGTCTTGGTAGGTGGCAGCACGCGGATGCCGCTGGTCCATCGGCTGGTCGCGCGCATGTTCGGCCGCTTCCCCAGCCGCGACATCGATCCGGATCAGGCCATCGTCATGGGCGCTGCCATCCAGGCGGGACTCAAGGCGCGCGACGTCGCCCTGGACGAGGTGGTGATGACCGACGTCTGCCCTTACACGCTGGGCGTGGAGGTGACCGAGAACATCTCGGCGCACCACACGCGCGGGGGGCTGTTCCTGCCGATCATCGAGCGCAACACGGTGGTGCCCACCAGCCGTTCCAAGACGGTTTTCCCGGTGCGCGAAGATCAGGCCCAGATCGATGTGAAGGTCTACCAGGGAGAAAGCAGGGAGGTCTCGGACAATGTTCTGCTAGGCGACCTCAAGGTGCCGTTGCCCAAACTGTCGCGGGCACAGCAGGAAGTGGAGATCCGCTTTAGCTACGACATCAACGGCCTGCTGGAGGTGGAGTCGCATATCCCCGCCACCGGCGCCCGTAAGTCCCTGCTGATCGAACAGAGTCCCGGCTCGATGTCCGCGTCCGACATCCAGCGTAGTCGGGAGAAGCTGGCCGCGCTCAAGGTGCCGCCGCGCGAGCAGGCCGAGAATCGCTTGGTGCTGGAGAGGCTGCGGCGGCTTTACGAGTTGCATCTGGGTGAACGCCGCGAATGGGTGGCTCAGCGCCTGCTGGCCTTCGAGGGTGCCTTGCAAGGGCAGGATCCGCGCGAGATCGCCCATGTTCGAGCCGAAATTACCAAGGGGCTGGATCAGCTCGATGGCGCGCCGCTGCTATGACGATCTGGGACGAACTGGGTATTGCACCCACGCAGGATCGCAGCAGCCTGCGGCGTGCGTACGCCTTGCGGGTGAAGCAGGTCAAGCCGGAGGTGGATCCGGCGGGTTTCCAGCGCCTGCGCCAAGCCTACGAGGAGGCGCTGCGCCAAAACGAGGACGAGGCTGCGCCCGAGACGGTGGCGGAGCCTGTGTCCACCGCTGCCGAGCAGACGCAGGGCGCGGTCGTGGAGGAACTGCCCGCGCCGCCGGTATTCCAGACTGCCGTGGAGGTGGTACAGGCGCTGCAGGAGGCTCCTGCCGGCCGGCGCAAGGAATTGCTTTACGAGGCCATGAAGGCCGAGGGCCGCGAAGACCTCGACTTTCAGGCGGCCTTGCAGCGCGTCCTGGCTCGCCTGCTGCTGCAGCATTTCGACCGCCATTATGCGTTGGTGGCGGTACTGGCGGAGCGCTTCGGTTGGGAGGAAGACGACGACGCTCTGCACGAGAACTCGCCGGTTGCCGAGTTGATAGGGCGCAGCATTGCACGGCGGTGGCGCCTGAGGATCGAGGCCAGCGGGCCGTCGGACATCATGGGTGTGCGTGGTGCGTTGCACCTGCTGCGCGGGCCGATCACCCCTACGACGTTCGAAAGCTTCGCCAGTCGCAAGCAGAATCTCGCGGACATGCGGGAGGTGCTGCGGCAATTGCTCGATGATTGCCCACAGGCGCTACGCTACGAAACCCATGGCGAGACGGTCCAATGGTGGCGCCGCCGGGTGGAACTGGAGGAGCCCATCAGAGCCAAGTCGGCATCGGCTGCCGGCCAGTCGGCGGGTATGCGATTCAGCTTTTGGTGGATCATCCTGTTCTTGATTATCGTCGGCCAGGTGGGGCGTTGTGCCAACAGCACGGCACCCGGGCATGCATCCGACTACAGCCGGAGCAGCCACTCCCATCCGAATGAATTCGACCCGCGACCGCATTCGCCGCCGGACAGTGACCCTGTCGCTTCGATGAACTTCAAGCACCTGAAGGGAAACTGGAGCGCGGTGATGGTCTACCAGCCCGGAGACGTGGCTATGCACGGAAATCAGCTCTGGAGGGCGCATACGCCTCTCACCGGACAGCCGCCCGGCCCGAAGGGTTCGGGTTGGGAGCCCTTCTAGGCGGACGCACCGTGTTCAGGGCGCGTCGGCCAGCACGGCGTGCGCGACGCGGTCACACCAAGCGGCATAGCCGGGTTCGAAGGCGAAGTCATTCGTCGCCGCCCACTCGAATTCCTCTCGGCGGCGGAACACGGCGAACGCCATCGGTGCCAGGCGCGCGGAAAAGAGTTTTGCCTCCTGCAGTTCGCGCAGGCGCGCCAGCGCGCCTCGCTCAAACTCGCGCACCAGCGGAGAGCCGGCGCGCTGCATCTTGGCCAGCGCGGTGAAGAATATGAATTGTGTCCCTTCGTGTTCCTGCAGCGAAGCCGCCAGGCCCTGCATCCAGTGCAGCAGATGGCGTTCGCCCCAGAGCTTGGCGCGATCGTCGGGAGTGCGCGTCAGTGTCATGATGAGGCTCTGGTTCAGGGCCGAAAGATAGGCCACGGCCGCATCGGCGGGTGGCGGCTGGCACCAGGCCGGCTTCATGCGCTGGCCACCCGCTATGGCAACCAAGCGGTCGGCGACCTCATCGGCCAGCTCCAGCATGGGCTGGCCGGGATTGGCGTGCGGCAGTGTCCGGGTGAACTCGGCGAGCACGGCAAGATCCTCCGTGGCCTTCAGTCGCAGGCGAATGACCATCGCGTCGGGCTGGTAACGCACCTTGCCCTGCAGGATGTAGTCGTAGCCAGCCGCGAACGCGCGTAACTGCTCCTCACTTTCCTCGGCGCCGAACAGGATCAGGTTCGCCGGCATCGCGTAGGGGATCATCGCGTGGCACTCCAGTGAGGAACCGAAGTACATGATCTCCGACAGGTACAGCGGTATGGCGCGGCTGACCACGCCCACGTCATTTTCCTGCTCTAAGGATGCGTCACGGGCAGCATCGGCGGAATCGCCCCTGTCGACCGTCAGCGACAACATCGCGATCTTTTTTTCGCGTGGCACATCATGCATTGCCCAAGCCATGTCGTAGGCGGACAGCAGCCATACCGGGCGGTCAAAGCAGCCGAAGCCGATATTCTGCGGATCGGTGGGTGCATCGACGGCATGCGGCGGTGGCCGCAATGGATCGAAGGCTTGGGACAAGGGGATCAACGCCTGCGCCAACGCAGGAATCCCAAGACCGAAAAGCTCATCCAGCAGCGACAGGCCGGGGACCGCCATCTCCAGCTTCAGGTAGGCGCGCACCAGATGCACACCGATGCGGGCGTTGTCACGAGATACGCTATAGCGCGGCGCAACCAGATGCACCAGGTCCTGCCAGCGCTCCCGCGCCTCAAGCTCATCCGCAACGGAGACCAGGGCGTCGGAATCGGCAGGGGCCTGGTCGAGAACGCGCTCATAGCAGGCCAGCGCTGCCGCCAGTTCGTTGCCGTCCAGGTGCAGTCGCGCCAGGTACAGATGCACGGCCCAACTGTCCGACAATGCAGCGACCCTGAGCAGTGCTTCGCGCCTCAGCGCCGGCGCTTCATGCAGTTCCGTCCACCAGCGTAGCGCCTCGTGCAGATTGGGGTCCTTTTCGATGGCGCGCCACAGATGGTCCTTGGCTTTGTCTGCGCGCTTCCAGGCGGCATGTACCCGGGCCGACTGCAGAAGGATCCTTGCGGTTCCCCCAATGCTCGCTTCTGCCTTGTAGAGGATGTTCTCGGCCGCCTCGCGGTTGCCGAGGCCCAACAGGACCACGGCGCGGAGTACATGGCTGCGCTCGATGTCTGGATCGATCTCCAGGAGGCGGCCCGTGGGTTCTCGCAACTCCTCCGAGAAGCCGTCTCCATGTGCATCCACGATCACCCGCCAGAGCCGTGCTGGGTCGAACCAGGCCTGCTGCAATTGAGAGGGCAGGACTATCGTGCGCCAGTGTTCGCGTGGGACTTCCACGTCACGGCCGTAGGAATCGGTTGCTCGGATCGGGGGCAGTTCGGCATTGTCGTCCCGCGGGCTGTCTTGCATGTCGGCGTTTCCTGGCTTCCTACTCAGACGGTAGCGGGAATTCACGGAACTTGGAACGGGGCCGCCTGCTTCCAGATAGTGCCCATGGTGGCCGGGGCGGCTACCGGCTGCCGCCGCCATGGACTGACGATGCACGGTGCATCTGACGGCCCAGTGACAAGCTACGAGAATGGTGGGCCCTGTGGGATTCGAACCCACAACCAAGGGATTATGAGTCCCCTGCTCTAACCGTTGAGCTAAAGGCCCGCTGTGACGGGCGCGCAAAATACCAAAAAAGGCGGAAGCCGGCTCAGGCCACGGCGCTGCCGGCCTGTCCGCCCTCGGCGATCACGGTGCGATTGCGGCCCTGGCGCTTGGCGGCATAGAGCACGGTGTCGGCCATGCGGTAGGCCTCGGCCAGGGGCACGTCGGCGTGCACGCCGACGCCGCCGGCGCTGATGGTGACGTGGCCCCGCGCGGTGCCGGCATTGGCCAGATCCAGGGCCTCGACCTGCCGGCGCAGTTCCTCCAGCCGCCGCAGGCCGTCGGCACGCGAGCAGTCGTAGAGCACCAGCGCGAATTCCTCGCCGCCGAGGCGCGCCGCCATGTCCAGCGGCCGGCGCGCGAAGTCGCTCAGCACCAGGCCGATCTCCACCAGCACGCCGTCGCCGTAGTCATGGCCGTGGTGATCGTTCAGGTTCTTGAAGTGGTCCATGTCCACCAGGGCCACGAACAGGCGCTTGTATTCGCGCCGGGCGTGACGCGCCACGGACTCGTAGTGCTGCTCGAAGGCGCGGCGATTGGGCAGCTTGGTCAGCGGGTCGACGTAGGCCAGTGACTTCAGCAATTGCTGGGCGGCCCAGTTGCGCCGGCTGTAGAGTTCGTTCCAGAGCGCGCCGCTGATCACCACGCCCATGAAGATGCCTTCCACCAGCCAGTCCACGGAACTGCGCACCGGCGGCGCGCCGTCCGGGCGGATCCAGTCCGAGAACAGGATGAAGCCGAGATACAGCGCCACGAAGGCGCCGGCCTCGCGCAGGGGCACGCGGCCGATCACGATGAAGCCCACCAGCACGCAGCTCGACAGGCTGGGATTGAGCGTGAAGCCCATGCTCATGCCGCGGTGCCGCAGCCACTCCAGCGTCACCGCCAGCACCAGGAAGCTGACCATGAACAGCGTCTCGCCGACGAGGCTGCGCGGCCAGCGCCACAGGGTCCAGGCGGAAGCCAGGCACAGCGGGATGATCAGCAGGAACTCGAAGGCGCGGATCAGCTCGATGAAGCCCGGCGGCGGATGCATCAGCGGCTGGCCCCACAGCGGGGAGGTCACCAGCATCAGGGCCGGCAGCAGGCTGGTCAGCGCGCGGGCCTGGCCGAACTTGGCGCGCGCGTCCTCGCGGAAGCGCTTTTCATGTTCCGGTGGGAAGCGCTTGAGCGGGTTGGACGTGCGCGATGCGGCGTCGAGCTGGCGGAGGAAATCCGCGCTGCGGCTGAGATCTTCGTAATCCGTCAGCGGTGCCTTGCGGGAGGCGCCGTCCGAGCGGCTCTCCTGGCTGGGCGACATGGCAAAAGACTGATTGCTCTAGGAATGCATGATGACAGCCCCGGGGTCCGGGGGCATCGTGCGTTTGGGCCATACGTCCATGTATTCAGCCGCGTCCAGCGGCTTTCGGCGGCATGCAACTTAACCGATTTCCTGCCGGAACAGGGACTTGGCCGCAGATGGCCCAGGCCGGAGCGTGATGTGCGTCACATTTCCGGCAGGGCGCGCAGCCGCCGGAAGTGGCCGGGCCCCTGGCCATGGACACGCTTGAAGCTGCGCCGGAAGGCCGCCTCGGTCTGGTAGCCCAGGCGGCCGGCGATGGCCAGCACCGACAGGCGCGGCTCCTGCAGCAGGCGCAGGGCGGACATCATCCGCCACTGGGTCAGGTACTGGATGGGGGACTGGCCCATCAGCTGGGCGAACTCCTCGGCGAAGCGGCTGCGCGACATGGCCGCCACCTCCGCCAGGCTGGCCACCGACCAGTCGCGGCCGGGCTCGCCGTGCATGGCCTGCAGGGCCCGGCCGAGCTGGGGGTCGGCCAGGGCGGCCAGCAGGCCGCGGCGCTGCGGCGTGCGCGCCAGGTAGCTGCGCACGCTCATCACGAACAGCGAGTCGGCCAGCTTGTCGACCACCGCCCGGCTGCCGAAGCTTTCCAGGTTGGCCTCCTCGCACATCAGCTGCGCCACCCGCCGCAGGGCCGAGCCGGCCTCGGCCTCGCGCACGATCAGGCAGTCCGGCAGGGCGTCCAGCAGCGGGTTGCGGTGGCCGCAGACGAAGTCGAACTGGCCGCAGAGCATGGTGGTGAAGCCGTCGCCATCCAGGCGGTGGGCATGGCCGCGCGGGAAGATCACCAGGTCGCCGGCGGCCAGGGATTCGGCCGCGGCCAGGCCGGCGCCGCTGACCCGGCAGCTGCCGGAGCCGATCAGGTGGAAGATGCAGGCCTCGGCGGCCGGCTCCGCCTCGTGCCAGCGGCCGCAGTAGCTGGCGTTGTCGGTGACCCGGGCATGCAACTGGTAGGCCGCCAGGGCCGAATCGAGGACGCGGTCTTCCGGATTCTTGAGCATGAACGGCGGACTTCCGGGCACAGTCAGGGCTAGAGCAGGAGCCTAGCATTGCCACCATCGAAACCGACATGGGGCCGGGACATGAAACTGCTGATCGCCGCGCAGGGCCTGCTGGACCGCAGCCGCGCCGCCGAGGACCTGGCGCCGCTGCTGATGCGCCTCTACCTGGCGCCGGTGTTCTGGATGGCCGGCATGCAGAAGGCCATGAACTTCCCCGACACGGTGCAATGGTTCGGCGACATGATGTACGGCCTGGGGCTCCCTTTCCCCACGCTGATGGCCTTCCTGGCCACGGCGACGGAGCTGGCCGGGGCCGTGGCCCTGGTCCTGGGCCTGGGCTTGCGCTGGATGTGCATTCCGTTGATGGTGACGATGCTGGTGGCGATCTTCACCGTGCACCTGCCGCATGGCTGGCTGGCCATCGCCGAGGGCATGGGGCCGTTCGCGACCGAGCGCACCATGCTGGCGCTGGAACGCCTGGCCGAGGCCAAGGCGATCCTGCGCGAGCACGGCGACTACGAACATTTGACCGAGTACGGCTCGCTGGTCATCCTCAACAACGGCATCGAGTTCGCTGCAACTTACTTCATCATGCTGCTGTCGCTGTTCTTCACCGGCGGTGGTCGCTATGTGAGCCTGGACGGGTGGCTGCGCCGCCGCATCCAGGGCAATCCGGCCCTCGTATCCGTACAGGCCACCAATTAATGGCCATTCCGGCCACTCATCAGGAGAAGCAACATGCGTCAGACCAAGAAACCCCTCGCCATCGCCCTGGGCGCCGCCTTCGCCATGACCGGCCTGTCGGCGCAGGCTTCGGTGTTCAAGACCACGGACCTGTCCGGCGGCTACATGCAGCTGGCCGACGCCAAGGCCGGTGAAGGCAAGTGCGGCGAGGGCAAGTGTGGCGAAGGCAAGTGCGGCGGCGCCAAGGCCGCCGAGAAGAAGGCCGAGGGCAAGTGCGGCGAAGGCAAGTGCGGTGGCGCCAAGCCCGAAGAGAAGAAGGCGCACGAAGGCAAGTGCGGCGAGGGCAAGTGCGGCGAGAAGAAGGCCAAGTGAGCCAGGGGTGCCCGCGCCGCCGGCCGATGCGCGCATGAGCGCCGTCACCGCCGCGGTGCGAGGCGCCGGACTCGGTCTGCGGCGGGCCCTGCTGGGCCCGCTCGCGGACCAGTCGCCCGGCGAGATCGGCTTCCTCGAGGCCACGCCGGAGAACTGGATGAACATCGGCGGCCGCTACGGCCGCGCGTTCCGCGAATACACGGAGCGCTTCCCCTTCGTCACCCACGGCCTGTCGCTGTCGATCGGCAGCCCCGCGCCGCTGGACGAGGATTTCCTTCGCCGCCTGAAGGCCTTTCTGGATCATCACGGCATCGCCGACTACACCGAGCACCTGACGTACTGCTCGGACGACGGCCACCTCTATGACCTGATGCCGATTCCGTTCACCGAAGAGGCGGTGGAGTACGTCGCTGCGCGCGTCCGGCGCGTGCAGGACATCCTGGAGCGGCGCATCGCGCTGGAGAACGCGAGCTATTACCTGGCGCTGGGCACAAGTGCAGGCGACATGAGCGAGCTGGATTTCATCCGTGCCGTGCTGGACCGTGCCGGCTGCGACCTGCTGCTGGACGTCAACAACATCTACGTCAACAGCATCAACCATCGCTACGACCCCGCGGCCTTCCTCGACGGCCTGCCGGCCGCGCGCGTGCGCTACATCCACGTGGCCGGGCACTACGAGGAAGCCGAGGACCTGCGCGTGGATACCCACGGTGCCGACGTGATCGACCCGGTCTGGTCCCTGCTGGAGCGCGCCTATGCGCGCCTCGGCCCGGTGCCGACCCTGCTGGAGCGCGACTTCAACATCCCGCCGCTGCCGGAGCTGATGCGCGAGATCCGCCAGATCAATGCCCTGCAGCTGCGCCACGCCGCGCCGCGGAGGCGGGCCCATGGCTGAGGCGGCCTTCCAGCGCCTGCAGAGGCAGTTCGCCGCCCACCTGCGCGATCCGCAGGCCCAGGCCGCGCCGCCCGGCATCGAGGAACGGCGCCTGCAGATCTACCGCGATCTGTTCTACAACAACATCGAGGATTGCCTGGCCAGCGCCTTCCCGGTACTGCGCGCCATTTCGCCCGATGCCGCCTGGCATGCGCGCGTACGCGACTTCTATGCGCGCCATCGCTGCGAGTCGCCGCAGTTCCACCAGATCGCCGCGGAGTTCCTGCGCTATCTCGAGGAGGAGCGCGGTGAGCACCCGGACGATCCGCCCTTCCTGCGCGAGCTGGCGCACTACGAGTGGGTGGAGCTGGCGCTGGACGTGGCGGAGGCGGAGATCGGCGAGCCGGCCGCCTCCGCGGGAAGCGACGAACTGGCCGGCGCGCCCTGCCTGTCGCCCCTGGCCTGGTCCCTGGCCTATGACTGGCCGGTGCACCGGATTGCCGCGGACTTCCAGCCGCAGCAGCCGTCGGAGTCGCCGGTCTACCTGCTGGTGTGGCGCAACCGGGCCGACCAGGTCCGCTTCATGGAAACCAATGCCGTGACCGCGCGCCTGCTGCAGCTGATCGAGGAGCGGCCCGGCGTCGCGGCGCGCGAACTGCTGCTGCAGCTGGCCGGCGAAATGGGGCATCCGCAGCCGCAGGCGGTGGTGGAGCAGGGCGCGGCGATCCTGAGGGACCTGCGCGAGCGGGAAATCCTGCTCTGAGCGGACCTTTGCCCTCTGCTACGGGCGCGGGGGAGGAAGGCGGGGTCAGCTCTTCAGCAGCTGGTCGCGAACCGCCGTCAGCTTCTCCAGCGCGTGCTGGTAGCCGCGCTCCACCACCTGGTCCAGCTTCTTCCAGTCGAACAGCGCCACGCCGCTGACCGGCATGCGCACATAGGCGTCGGCGCGGGAGGCGCGCTGCGCCGTGCCGCTTTCGCTGGTCAGCGTGGCGGTGCGGAACACGATCGCGAACAGGCCCGGGCGCTCGTCTTCCTTCTTGAACTTGAACAGGGCCTCCGGATCCGGCCCGACCACGCCGGGTGCGGAGATACCGCCCTCGGTGCTGACGTCGGAGGCCACGATGGGGCCGCGGCCCCAGGCCTGCATCACGTCGGTGGGCAGGCTGTTGATCACCGAGCCGTCGGCCAGCAGGTCGCCGTTCCAGGCCACCGGCGGCGCCACGCCCGGCACGCACATGCTGGTGGCCACCCACAGATGCAGCGGACCATGGTCATGGACCATGGCGCGGCCGCGCGTCAGGTTGGTGCTGACGCAGAAGTAGGGCGTGCGCAGCGACTCGATGCGGCGCTCCTCGAACAGCTCGTGCAGGCGCCGCGAGAACTTGCGTCCGCGGATCAGCGCCACGCTGGGGAACAGGTAGTCGTTGAGGTAGTTGTGCTGCACGAAGGTCTCGCGCGCGATATGCAGCATCTCCTCGTGCGTGTAGCCGCAGGCGGTCAGCGCGGCGAAGAAGGCGCCCATGCTGGAGCCGCCGGCGGCGTCCACCGGGATGTCCAGTTCGCGCAGCGCGCGGATCAGGCCGATATGCGCGAAGCCTCGTGCGCCGCCGCCGCCCAGCACCACGCCGATGCCGCGGCCGCTGAGCTGGCGCGCCAGCGATTCGTAGTCGGAGCGGCTGCCGGGGCGCAGGTAGTAGTGGGCCCGGGCCTTGCACAGTTCGCGCCACTTGAGGATGTGCTCCGGGTCTTCGCCCTCGGGGCGCAGCATCACGATCTCCACCGGGGCGCGCGTGCCGCTCTGGCGCAGCTCGTCGAGCATGGCGCTCAGGTGCGGATAGGAGCGGCTGCTCACCACCATCAGGATGCGGTCGGCCTGCCGCATGCAGCGCTGCGCCCAGGCGTCGGCGTCGCGGTTGGCCAGGTACACCAGGTAGCGCTGCTCGCACTCGATGCGGTCGAGGAACTCGATCAGGCGGCCGTTGGTGTCCGGATCGTGCGACAGCGTGGCGCCCGGCCCCAGCTCGCCGTCGCAGAGCACCGAATCCACCAGGCGCACCGGGTAGTGGGCCGCCAGGGCGTCGCGCAGGCCGGCGGCCACCGTTGCCGCATCCGCGTCGCCCACGGCGGGCACCACGGCGAAGCTGCGCACGCTGCGCACGGCGGCCAGTTGCTGGGAGTGCTGGTTCTGGCGCAGGCGGTGGATGATGACGCGCGTCATCTCGATCATCGCGCCGGGGTAGTTCTCGATCACCGCATAGAGATCTTCGCGCGGGATGCGCAGCAGGATGCTGTCGCGGACGGCGTAGACCGAGACGCTGCGGGTCTCGCCGGAGATCACGCCGATCTCGCCGATCGGCTCATGGTGGCCGATGTCGCCCAGGACGGTGCCGTCCTTGTTCACCGCACGCAGGCGGCCGGTGCTGACGATGTAGACCGAATCCGCCGCCTCGCCCTGCTCGAACAGCAGGCTGCCGCTGCGGATGCCGAGCAGCTCGGTGTGCGCGGACAGCGCATCCAGCGCCTCGGGCTGCAGCCGCGAGAACAAGGGTGTCTGCGCCAGGATGGTCCGGGTATCCATCGCTCCCCATGCTTCTTTTTTGGGGAGTCTATCGCTAACGACCCTCGCGCGGTGCGGTCGAAATCACGCCTGCCCGCGTGACATCATTCCCCCATGCGCCTGCTACGGCTGACGACATTGCTGCTTTTTTCCTCGCTTTGGCCTGCCTGGGCGGCTGCCGCGGAGCTGAGCCTCAGCATCGGCCGCATCGAGGGGGCGGGCTGGAAGGCCGAGGGGCTGCGCGCGCGCCTGGACGCCAACGGACAACTGTCCGCCAGCGTCGCCCGGGCCCAGGCCAAGGCCCTGCCGCCGCTGGAAAGGCTGCAGGCCGCCTGCCGGGTGGGCCGGGGCGAGGGCGGGGCGCTGGCCTGCCGCGACGGCCGCCTGGCCCTGTCTTCCGCGAAGCTGGGCGGCCTGCAGGCCCGCTTCAGCTTGTCGGCGCGCGGCGCGGATCACTGGCGCCTGCAGCTGCCGCAGTTGCAGGGCGAGATCAGCGGGCAGGACGCCGCCGAGCGCTTCATCGCCGAAAAGCTCGCCTTCGCCGCCGATGCCGACCTGCGCATGCAGTCCGGC
>Ga0255097_1000507_pt1 | contig 15938 bp, 24 predicted proteins | sample Colum_Atlam_RepB_2_FD_188436 | JGI IMG/M metagenome (GOLD analysis project Ga0255097, IMG submission 188436) | Freshwater microbial communities from Columbia River, Oregon, United States - Colum_Atlam_RepB_8d | ecosystem: Environmental > Aquatic > Freshwater > River | place: USA: Oregon...
ACCCACGTCACCGCCGTGCTGCCCAGCGTGCCACCTGGGGCAACGGTACACACAAAACCGTTGTTGCCGTTGGCCGTGCCGCCCTCGATAAAGGTGAACGCATGGACCAGCTCGTCCCACGTGTTCGCATCGGGCGCGCGAGTCCAAGACCCTGCGGCCACGACGTAGATGCCGTTCTCAGATGCCGTGCCCTGGTCTTTAACCAGCACTCTCTGGCCAACAGTCACTGCCACGCCATCGATTGTCTGGGTGCTGCTCAGCGTGATGTTTGCTGTCGTTGCAGCCCGGCACGATGCTTTGGCATCTAGGCCCTGGACGGAGTTATCAACGTAAAGCTTGTTGGCCGCGTCGGTGTCGTTGGTCGGTGTAGCAAGGCCTGTTATGGTGCCCGCCGTACCGCTGTCCATGTCCAGCGTACCGTTGATCGTCACGTTGCTAAAAGTCGACGTGCCGCTTGCGGCCGTGACGTTACCCGTAAGGTCGCCCGTGACGTTACCCGTGACGTTACCCAACAGATCGCCTGTGACGTTGCCTGTGACGTTGCCTGTGACGTTGCCGGTCAAAGGCCCACTAAAGCCTACTGTCGCGGTGACCGTCGTGCCACGGAGCGTTTGCGCCGTCGTAGCGCCAATGGGCACGTTGTTAATCGTACCGCCCGTAATCGTCGCGGAGGAAAACGAGGACGCTCCGGTCGATGCCACGTTGCCCGTGACGTTGCCGGTGTAGCCCAGTGTGGAGGACAGCGAGGTGAACGCCCCTGTACTTGGCGTTGTTGCGCCAATTGCCGTCGAGTTAATCAGCACGCCGCTGATGTTGACCGTTGTCAACACCGCTGCGGTGGTGATGCCATCTCCTGTCGGATTGACAATCAAGATGTCGCCAGCTAACCCCACGCCGGACAAAGTCGGCAACTTGTCAAAAGCCTGTGTGACGAGCGTAAACTCATTACGGATGGCAACCGACGCCCCTGGCGCGTTTGGAGCCGGTACGGTGCCTCCGTTGTAGTAACTATTTGTCATCTCAGTCCTCGGCGGAAAGTGTAATGCACGATGATGCTGTTGACCGTAAAAGGTTCAAGAAGGTCCGATACGGCTGAAACTCGAATCGCCATATTCTCGGCGGTGCCTCTGACTTCAACTTCAGACGGCGCGATGTCGGAGCCGTCCCACACAAACTCGTCCCAGGTCCAGTCGTCCCAGTAGCTGGCGCGCAAATCGTTTGTGTTAGAAGAGTCGCTGTCTTGCGTAAAATACGTGCTTCGGTATCCCAAATCATACCCGAATTGAAACTCCGCGTAAGCGTTCCCGGTGACTTCGACACTGGCTTTTCTGTATCTTTTCAATATGCGCGGAGAGTTGGTGCTGTTGAACGGAAGACCGATCGACGCCGGAATAGGTTCCCCGTCAAAGCTGGTGCCACGCTCCAGTTCGTAAACGTAACCGTTTGTGCTACCCAAGAACATTCTTGCCGTTCCTGACGAGTCTTCGCCTTCGAAGGCGCAATTGACCACATGCGAAAACTGCATTGGCATAGCGCCAAGTAAAGTGCCGTTCAAAATTGTCAGGTACACCCCGTAGCCATCGCTGAAGAAGACTCGGTATTGGCCTTTCTCGCGGTTCAAGGTGCTGGCCGTGGCAAGATTTATGCGCGGCTGCATGAACGGACGGATGTTCATCGTCAACGACGCCGGCAAGAAGTTACCGAAATTCAAACTTGTGTTTAGACTGATTACGCCTCGGTCGTCCAACACATACGCCTGGTCCATTGTCTGCGCAGTGTAGGCCACCGCGCCGGTCCCCGTGTTAAATGTGGCCAGGGCAAAGTTAGCAGAGCTGGTGCCGTAAAGAACCGACGTGTCGCGCCGGGTGTACACTGCCAACGCGCCGCTGGATTGGTCGCCTGGCAAAGGCAGCAGGTTGGTGATCGTTGCGTTCATCGCAATCTCACCTGCGCCAAGGATGGGCGACCATTGGAACGGCAGGCCCAGGCCAGAGAACTGCAAGGACGCGCCGAACGACAGGAACAGGTGCTGGCGATGCACAGCGACGTGCTCAGGCTTGTCGTTAGCCATGCCAGTGCTAATCGGCACCAGGGTCGTACCGTCGAACTCCCAGGCGCGATTCTTGCCATCGCAGCTGTACGCCCTGTAGTTAGACACCCCTCCGCCGATATTGCCGATCACGGTCTCTACACGGCCGTCTGGGGCCAGTGTGATGGCGGTCGCCGCGCCTGTGGCGTGGGCTTTTGTTACCCCGCCAACTCGTAGGTGTTCAGGCGCTACAAATGTCCCGGTTGTAGAACTAAGAATCAGCCTGCCCACAGCGTTGCTGGTGGCCCAGCTTCCCGATTCAATAACGACCCTGGCCACCACGCCGGTAGCGCCACTGGTCTGCCCTGTAACCGTGTTGCCGACAAAGATCTCCGCCGTGCCGGTGTTGAACCCCAGCTCAAAGCCAAGGGCCACAACGGTCCATCCGCTGCCGCTGGAAGCGTACATCGCCAGGGCTGTGCCGCCGGCGTTGTTGCGGAACGCGTACACGACGCCGTTGTACAGGAAAACCCCGCGCACCGGCCCTGACCCTGGCACAATAGCGATGTCGCTTCGGTACGAATCCGCTGCCAGGTTGCGGTACGTCGCGTCAGTCAGCCCGTCCGCGACTACACCGATCTGGCTGGTTAGCGTGCCGATTGTCACCGCCGATACTTGAAGAGTTTCGCCGTCAGTAAAATCGCTGCTTTCTTTTGTGACGATAAGATTTTGCCCGTCAATGGCAATGACCACTGCAGTCTGCCCAGAGGTCAGCCCTGTGATCGTGTTGCCTACCGCTACCGTCCCTGAGATCACGCACGCAAAAACGTCGTAGACCGCGTCAGACGGCCTGGGGCGGCCATCAAAGCGTTCGTACCCGGCAATGCGGGTGTAGCCCCCAGTAATGGACGCTTCGAAGTTAGCAGATCTGCGTACAAAGCCAGGGGGCAGGGACAGCGTAGGCGTGACTTGATCCAGTCCACCGCGCAAGCGGATCAGGTCGTACTGCACCCGAGGCATCGACGGCATGGTGGACATCGTTCTCTCCTTAAGCCAGCGGCGGGCCGCTGATTATGTCTGGAAGCAAGTCGATCTCAAGTCGACTCATCAACCGTTTGAATTCTAGTTCGCCGCGCTGGTACACCTCTGGAGCGGATTCGTAACCGGCGTAGAACATCATCGCCCGGTACACGATCATCAGGTGAAAGCGAGGTGGCAGATCCGGCTCTTCTGTGGCCGTAGTGAATTCAGTGGGCTTGCGGTAATACTCCCCGACGATCACATAGGCCTGATCAGGGGTCGCGCCAAAGCCCAGGTTCTTGCTGGGTGGAACGATAGTCACCACAACAGGGCGGGATCTCGTGTTGCGCATGTTGGCGTACTGGTAGAGATTTCGGAACGTGTTCCACTCCATGAAGTTAAGCAGCTGCTCGTCGCCGTAATTGGCGGTCAGGCTGCTTGCCCTGAAGCTGTCTCTTTTCCAGTTTGCAAACGTGGCCCCAACACCGACTTCGGTCGGGGTGTACTGGTACTGCGAAGCCACGGTGTTGAATTGAAGAGGTAGGCGCATGAACTGCCAATCCTCATGCGCCGTCTGTATATCCACCCACGCAGAATTCACCCAGTTGTAAAACCGAAGCGACTCGCCGGTCAACCCGGTGACTGTCGTCAGGTCAGGTCCGGTAACTCCGCACTCTTGCCTGGCTCGGTTTATCAGCTGGAGAAAATTCATTATTCGCGCTCACTCAAGATGTGGTCAAGCCATGCGCGGCCCTTTGGATTTTTGTCGTCAACCACAACAAAAGGGAACACCTGGCCGTGGTTTGCCACCATCGCCCACCTGTCCGGCTCGGACGGGTTCGGCGTAACCTGACGGTAGCGGGTCTCTTTCATTCGAGCCAGCACTTCCAGGTACTTACGCTTGATCGGCACATTCTGGCCGCGCGGAATAATCTGGTTCATGCCGTTGACGTTTATGTGCGCGTACGGTGCGTCGTTTTCGTTGTTACCTGGGTGAATCATCACGACCACCGTTTCTTCCATAAACTTTTCTTCTTTAAGCAGCTGCTTCAAATCCACATTGCCGGTAACGGGCTCAATGCTTCTGCTGTTGTCGATGATTTCAATTCCGCTCGCCATGTCTTTCTCCGTTTATTTTATGTTTGTCTTGCCAAAAAGGACGAGCCGAAGTTTCCTCGCGACTCGTCAAAAAGCCCCTCACCCCCCACAGGGGCGAGGAGCCGACGGCGAGCTTACTGCGCGCTGCCTGGCATTGAGGCGATGTTGGTGTACGTCGCGGTGTTGCCAGTGCCGAGTACCGAGGTGCCCGGAGTAAAGGTCTGACTGGAGCTGGTGCTGACCTTGATCAAACCAAACGGAGTCAGGTTAGAAGCTGGGGCGTTTGGCACCGGGCAAGGGTCGCCAGCTGCTACGATCATACCCTGTGAGGTGGTCACGTTGCCGCTGGTGTCCAGGAACAAACCGAACAAACAAGCCTGGCTGTTACCGAGGGCCGTGTGGCCAGCAGAAAACGCCAAGTTGTCAGTAATCGCTTTGGACTTGAAGATACCGTTGTTGGTAAAGGTTATTGCCGCAGCAATTTTAAAAGTGCCAGCGGTGGTACCAATAACCAGTGCTCCGGAAGTAAGTGACATGAAGCCACTGTTAATCTGTTCAATATTATAGGACATGCTTGTGTCTCCTTAAGCGGAAATAGTAGGGGTCACCGCAGCAGCGGTGGTCGGCGTAGTCGCGGCGTTGTAGTCAGTTCGCAACTGATTCAACGACGTGGCCAACGCAGCGATGTCGACTTGCATAGCGGCGAGCAGCGGTTGAATCTCACGCGAAGTAAGAATGTCCGGCACTTTAGGCATGCGTTGATTTATGCTTTCGGGCATGTTGATCTCCTCAAATCAAAACAGAGCGCCTCCGAAAAGGCGCTCAGTAGGTTACAGTGCAGTCACACCGGCTTCGATACGGGCCATGAATGCGTCGTTCAGACGCACGCTGGCGAACCATGTCGAGGCTCCCACGTAGCCGAACTGGCCCAGTGGGTTGGCGTGGTTAGTTTGAGAAGCCTTCAGAACGATAGGCTTGATTGAGGACATGCCTTTCAGAGCGACCTGGCCCCATGCGTCTTCACCGATCACCAGGAACGGGTACACGTCGACATTGGCTGCGCCGATAGACAGGCAACCGTTGAGTGTGCCAGAACCGGCGGCAAGGAAAGCCTTCAGCAGCGGAGAGCTGATGAAACGGAAGTCTTCGCACGCACCAATCTCGCGATCGTGGATGGGCTTGAAGCTGCCGTATTCCTCAACACGGGTAAAGCCTGGCAGGTTGCGCACGTCAGCTACCGCGTCAGTGTGGCAGAACACGATGAACGCGGGCTGCACTGCACGGGTGCCGAAGTTGACGCCGGGAGCCAGGCGGCTTGTTACGCGGCGAGCACGGTTGCTCTCCAGCGTACGAGCGGCCTTACGGATCGCGTTCAGGCTGATCGGAGTGTTCAGGCCGGCACGGGTTGTACCGTTGGCATAGATCACTGTGGATCCAGCCTTCAGCACGCCGTAGCGAACCATCTCCATGACTTCTGCCATGGTCTCGCCAGTCAGCTTAATCATCTCGCCGGGGATGTCGTCTTCGTACAGCTGCTCAACTTTAGAGCTGTACTTGAAGAGGATACCGTACTGCTGCAGCTGCACAGTCACATCCTGGAACGTGATGGTGTTGCTGTTCGGCGTTACGCCTTCAGCCAGCACGAAGTTGCTGGCCTCGATGTTGGGCGTGCCAGCGTAGCGCTGAGTGCCTTCAATCGTGGTGCCGGCGGCAGACGCGCCAAACGGCAGCGTACGACGGAAGACCAGCGTGTCAGTGCTGTTCATCGGCATTTCGCGCTGGGTACCGAAGTCGCCCAGAACAGTGATGGGTTGTGCGTGTTCAAGCATTCCTTGCGCTGCGCGTATAAGGTTACGCGATGCGACCGTGCCGTAATTTTGAATTGCCATGGGGCATATCTCCTAAGTCAGTTTGTTAAAGGCTTTGCTGCTCGTTTCTCTTTAAGCGCTGCCTTGCCTCGTAGTTCCACAGTTCTTCGGGCGTCATGTTGTCAAGTGTCTTTGACTGACGTGACTCACCGGGCTTCGTTACCACAGCGTTCGAAAGTGTAGCCTTTCGCTGGTTTTTTATTTCAGCAACCGTCGTTGTGGTTGGGACCTTTGCAGACTTAAACAGATCAATCACTTTTGCCGCATCAGCGGCTTTCGGACTGTCTATCAGGCTGTACACGTTGACCGGCTGAGAGTTGATCCACTTGACGAAATCTTCGCTGTTGATCGTCTCTTTCCAATCGCTGTGCCGGGTCTCAAGCTTGGCGTATTCGATCGCCTCCATGGCTTCGGTTCTAATCTCTGAAGTGCGCTCTTCGATCAGCTTGTTCAGCTGTTCGCGTGAAACGCCTTGTGAGGGTTGCCCGACCTTGGAGCCGACGTACTCTTCCATCGCCTCAGCCCACTCAGGAAAATCCTGCTTGAGCTGTTCCCACTTCTCCGGGTTTACAGTCGCCTTGGCGAGTTCGTTCTGGGTAGGAGCCGCAAGTTTCTGCTCTTCCCGTTCACGCTGCCAAGCTGCTACACGCCCTTCTGCTGCGCGGACATGATTCTTGAGATCCTCATTCGCCTTCTGCAGGTTGTCTATTCGCTCCAGGAGTTCAGGCGGCACATTCCGAAAAGGGTCTGGCTCTGGCTCTGGTGCGGGTTCAGGCTCTGGTTCTGGTTCGGGAGTCGGCTTTACCGGGTCCTCTACCATCGCTATCGCTTCTTCATCCCACATTTTCTGCACGTCTTCAGTGCTTAGACTCTGCTGTTCGCTCACTTGGTTCTCCGTCATCTGTCATCGGGCGGCTTTAAATCCGCCTCTCAACTGGCGCCCGGCAATGTCATTCCGACATCGGCGGTGCCCCTACCCCTAGAGTCGCCGATTTTGGCAAGTCCAGAATTCTTTTTAGCAGCCGAATCTCGCCACGATAGGCGGCGGTTTCGTCCGCTGTTAGTCCGATTGCGTCGTTCTTTTTACGCACTTTGTCTAGTTCTTCGGTGGCCCAGTTTGCAACTTTGAACCACTCTTCAGGCGCTAACTTAAGCATATGTGTGCTCTTACGCCGTTGATATTAAAGACAATCCTAAGCCAGGAAACGCAATTTGTACAGCGTAGACTGGTACAGCGTCACAATCTCATCGAGAGAATTGTTGAGCGCCGTTTCGGTCTTCGGGCAGATCTGCGCTCGGTTGTCATCGATCCAGGCCACCTGCTGTTCCAGGATGTCGCTTATGTCGCCTTCGAACTCGTTGTCGCCGAGAGGGATGTCCAGCAGCTCATTGAACCGCCCCTGGTACGCCTCGACGAAACCGTCGACCAGCGGAATGACGCCTTCATAAAAAGCGCCAAGCGCCACATGCTCTGCGTACGACGTGGTGCGCAGGTGCTGCCGATGCGTCAGATCCCGTGCCACGAAGATCATGGCGACCATCATGCCTGTCTTTTTCATGATCAATACCCCGTCCTGGCGTATTTGGGGAACACCGCCAGGGTGACTGTCAGTGCGCTACCGCTTCCACCGGAGATAAGCGGGCGCACAAACAACGGGTTCTCATTGCACGCGCCGCTTGCCGCTGAGGTGTAAGCCATGCCGGCTGTCCCGCTCTTTGCTGTCAACGTGTTCCAATTTGTGCCGTCGTTGGACCCCTGCACCGTGCAGGTCGCTCCGCCAAACGTGCCGGCTACCTGGAACGTGAGGTCCGCCGAGGAAGGAACTCGAAACGGCGAACCGTCGTCAGTGCCCGCAAGGGCGGGCCAGGTCACCACAATCGCGCCGTCTCTGGTGTTTGAAAACTGTATTGTCGCCATTACTTGTTCCTCATTGCTTTGCTGATCAGCCCGCTACGGGTGGTTTTGGCTGCCGCCTTGAAGGACTCATTGGTCGGCGCCCCTTTGCTGCCTGGCTCGCGCATTCTTTCACCCGATCCGGCTTTGATTCGTTCACGCTTGGCGTGGATGTTCGCGTATAGCCCTCTCATCACCACTTCACCTTGTCGGCCCAGTAGGCCGCGCTCATCTTGCCCTTGGCTATGTTGCTCGCGTGGCGAGCCTTGAACGCCTTGTTGCGCGCCGAGCCGTCCGGCGAGCCCTTCACCCCTTGCTGGCCAAAGCGGATGATTTTCTCTTTCCCATCCGCGCACGCCTTGACGACGTGGCTCTTTTTCGGGTGGTCAGGCGTCGACCTGGGAGCGTTGCACTTCATCTGGCTCTTGATCAGCCCCTTGCTCATATCCCGCTCCCGGTCTGCATCTTCAGACGACGCTCAGCGGCGAACAGGTTCTGCTTGCTGCGCTCCTTGATCGCGGTCTCACCCAGGCGCGCTTTGATCTGTTCCAGGGACAGGTTCTGCGCGTTGGCCAGCTTCAGCATCTCCAGCTCGATCATCTGCTGCCGCTCTTCGCGCCTGGCGCGGATGCCTTCCTGCGCGATCTGCAAGCGGGTCTGCAGCTCCAGTGCGTCGCCTTCGTTCTGAGCCTGGACGCGCTGTACGTCTGTCTGTGCGCGGATCTTGGCCGCAATGACGCGAGGATCTTCAGCCTGGCCCTGTTGAGCGGCGTTACGCTCTGCCTCGAGGATTGCTTCGATCTCCTCATCGGGTTTGAAGATCTCCGCCGGGTCGACGTGCTGCGCCTGCAGCGCTCGCTCAAACAGTTTCTTCGGGTCTATGTACTTGGCGTAGATCGGGTTGCCGGCAGCAGCGAGCAGTTGCAGGAACGCCTGGTTCTGAATGTCTCGCACGATCAGCGTCGAGCTGCCCCTGGCGTCTATACTGAAGTCGCCTTTTATGCTGCTGTCTTCATTGTAAAGCATGTTCCAGTCGTAGCACCGACGGATGTGCGGCTTGGTCACCATGTCGTCGAATTGCTTGACCAGTCGTTTAAGTACGACGTTGGCCGAGGTCATCAGCATCTGCATGCCGCCCACGGTGTCAGGCGCTGTGCCCTGCTCACCTTGCATCAGCGTCGGAACGCCGGTCTCTGCGTCAGCCAGCTTCATGGCCATCTCAATGATGTTGGCCAGCTCAGCCTGGTGGCTGTTGAATTCAAAGGTCGCAAAGGCTTTGCGCACGTCGTCCAGGTCGTCGGTGGCGAACCAGATCTTGCGGGCTGACAGGTTCCAGGTCTTGTCGGCCGGCTGGATCAGGTTGGGCTTGACGACGATCTGCGGGCCACTGCTCACGCCGGCGTTGTCCATCATCTGGCGCCAGGCGGCGTTGAGCACCTTCTGCTGTGCGCGCATAAGGTACGGGACGCCGTATCCCCACACTGTGTTGCCGGCCTTCTCCCAGACAAATACGTCGTAGGGCAGCGAGCCGTCTTCCAGCGGATTCAGGAACGCCTTGACCACTGTGTCGTTGATCATCACCACCGTGGCGCTGATCGACCGCAGCGGGTCTTTATCCGGCAGGTTCATCCCCGTAGCTTTGAGGTCATCGTAGTCGACCTCGCCGGTGTACTCCCACTTCTCGAACAGGTCTTCAGCGACGTCTGTCTGTTCTTCGTCGCGGATCTCTTGCATGGCGTGGCTGCGTTTAGGTCCTTCCTCGAGCACTTTGCGCAGCTGGTCCTTGATGTACCCAGGCTGCTTGGCCAGCTCTCGCACGCGGCGAGACGTCAGCTCTTCGCGCTCGTACAGCCCTTTGCCGTTCTGGACGCAGTCGCCGCAGCCCGGATCGGGGAATACGTTTCGCGGATCAATGCGGTAGCTCGACGGGGATTCTTCTTCGACCATGACCATCATGTGAACGGACTCGCCGCTCACGGGGTCGCTGACCTCTTTCCAGGCTTTGCGGAATCGGTTGGTCACCACTGGGCCTTTGAGCACACCGGTGCCAAGCTTGGCAGCATCGTGGACCATCTTGCGCAGCTCGCCGTTGTAGTCGCACTCGACCAGCTGGTCTTCGATCTCGGTCTGCATGGCTTTGGCTTTGTCGGAGGTGTCGCGCATGATCGCCCGAGCAATCATCTTCATCGGCACCGGATTGCCCTCTTGATCCGTGACGGTCTCGCCGGTCATGGGGTCAATGGCTTCCTGGCCGTCTTGTACTAGCTCACTGATCAGCGGATCGGGTGTCGGCTTGATGCCCCAGTTGCGGTCGTCCGTGGGCAGGATGATGTCGGTGAATCGCGCCTCAGCGGCGTTAGTCTTCTGCCTGGTCAGGCCGATGTAGACGGTCGAGCGGTGCGGCTTGGCGCCCTGCGTGGTGACAGGGTAGCCCTGCTCGACGCTGGTCATCATCTGGCTGGCCGCCTTGTTGATGTTGTCCTTGCTGTCGTACTGGTCCTCGTCTTCGCTCCAGCGCTTGTCGACGCCCAGCGCGTACCTGGCACGGACCCACTTGTCGCGCTGACGGCCCATGGATTGACCAAAGGCCTGCAACTTGTTCAGCCGGTCTTGCTCGTCGTTCTGCTCGATTTCTTCGGGCGTGTGCATATCAGTACCCTGCTACTGGATCAAAGAGGCCAAACGGTTCTACCACTGCGTGGAAGCGCTGGGTGCCCGTTTCGGACTGTGTCTTCGCCATTCGGCGCATCATCATACCGTATCGCGTGGCCGCCATAAGGTCATCGACTTTCGTGACGATCAGGCCGTCTTTTCGGTGATACAGCCGGAACTCTTCGAACCACTCAGTGAGATGGCTGAACACCCGCAACCGTCTGGTCTGCATGCGTTCCAGCATCTGGGCAACACCGGCTTCCAGGCCATTGCTGCCATCCTCAAAGGTGGCTCGGTCTCTCATCATGGCCAGGCCCTGCGTCTTGTACTGTGCGGCCAGCTGCTGGCCTGACCCCTTGTCGCGCTGAAGGCCGTCATGCGGCCAGGCGACCGGTATCCACTCGCCTCGAGTGCGAATCGCGGCAGCGTGCTGCACGATCGATGTGTCTTTGACCCGGTAAGTGTCGGTGACGTACAGGGTGTCGCTGTCACGGTCCCACGCCAGCCACACCGCTGCGGTAGGGTGGTCGATACCGAAGTCGATGCCCACGACGCGAGGCCAGTGAGCGGGTATCTGGAACGGCTGGATCGCCACCGCTTCATCAGCCAGGGGGAACACCCGACCAGAGCCCATCGATGGGATGCCCTTGGTCCTCGCGTCCCGCTCATGCTCTGGGTAGCTGGCGATGATCCGCTCACGCTCCTCGACGCTGTAGTGCTCCACGTCGTGGACGGTCATGTTGGTGACCGTGGTGCCGCCTGGCTTGTCCAGGAGGAAGCGGCGCACTACATCGGACATACCCATCAACGGCGTGAAGGTGACGAACACCAGGCCATTGGTCGCGTTGGTGCGCGTCAGCGCTTCGCTGTAGATCGACATCGGCGGCTCTTCGTCGAGCCAGATCCCGTCGACCGTGTCAGCCTGCCACTTGGTGCGGCCCTGGTCGTAGGAGTTGAACTGGATGACGCTGTGCTCGCCGCTGACGTGCTTCACGACGCAGCTGGCCACCGCATCGGCGACGCCCTGCCTGGCACTGGTGTCGAGCAGGCAGTCGTGCGGGATAGCGCCGGTGCCCCACTCATCGCGCAGTTCAGGCGGGCCGATCAGCAAGCGCTGCTGCCCCTTGCGCGTGAGCTCCGCAGACTCCGATCCGATCATCCACCTGGTAGCGCGTGGAAAGCGTCTACCGGTCCACCAGGCTGGGTACCGGCCGGTGGCGTGCATCGCGACCTCGAAGGCCCCGCTGAAAGTCTTGCCCGACTGGTTCGCTGCCATGAAGAGGCGTTCGCGATACTGCGACCCGGCGTTGTGGAATTCGAGTTGCTTGCCGTACGGCTTGTAAGCCGCCAGGCGGTTGCGCTTCGCGCGCAGATCCTTTTCCCGCAGCAGGTCATAGACTTCTCGCTTCTCAGCAATGCTGAGCGCCGAGAGATCGATGTCCGGCTGCGCGATCACTTAGAGACCGCCTTGCTCAGTAGCGCCGAGAGTCGCTGATCCAGCTCATCGCCGGTCATCTCCAAGCTGCCCGAGATCTTCATCTCGACGGCCTTCAGCTTGGGCTGGTTGTACTGCAGCAGCTCAGTGAGCGTGCGGATCTTCGTGTCCGTGTCGACGAGCCCAACCGTCACGGGCCTCCCGTCTTTATCAAAGACCTGGGCGCCTTTCGCGTCGAGCACTGGCACCTGGGTCGCCAGGACGCGTGCTATCTCAGCGGCCGGGTCCAGGCCCGCATCGATGCACGCCTGGGCGACTGTCTTCAGATTGATAGCGCCAGGCCTACGCGCCGACGTGTGTCCAGCGTGACCGCCGCCGTTGCGCTGTCCGGTACCCTTGGACGTGTGCACCCGGCCGGTCATCCCGGCCGGTGTGTCAAAAGCGTTCGACGTGGCGAGCAGGGGCGCGCCGTCGTCGTCTTCCTCGGCTCGACGCTGGCTTTTTACCGCTGCGCGAGATGGGATCTTTGCGCCCATGGCTTTTACACCTTGCCGGGGATGATCCCGCCAGAGAAGCCGCCTATCGCGCCAGGCTTGCCGCCGTGCGACTTGTAGGGGGTCTGGTTTGTGTTTGTGCCGGGCATTGGCACGGACACTTTGCCGGGGATCTCGCCCTTGCCCTGGCTCTGGTTGCTGCCAGTGGGGCCTGCTGAGCCTGCGCGGAATACATCTTTCATCACATCATCTCCTGGTCGGCGTACATGTCACGGTTGGTTTTCGAGCGCGATTCGGCTTCTTGGTTCCACATCGCTTCTGTGTCTTCTGCGCCTTCAACGCCGACGAGCTCCTCGATAGCGTCGAGGGCGTCCCCAACAGCGTCAAAGGACATCATCTGCGGAGCACCGCCGTCCATCTCGACAGAGACAGAGACAGCGCCATCATCGGCGATTTCAAGCGTAATGGTTTGCGGCATGTCGGTGTGTCTCCTAGTCGGGGGTTCCCGCTCGCGATAATAGCGGCGATGTTCTCACATATCAAGACGTTAAACCAGTTAGCAGGTTTTTCGAAGGATATTCGATAGTTTTTTTATATCAAAAGGAAATGCGCGATAGAAAAGATTATTTACTTGATACTTGACGTCAAGCATTGACAATCGTCTAATAGCCCTGCAACACCGAACAGCTGCTGACCGGGGCAGATCAAACACCGGGAGCCGGGGCGGATGCCTCTCAGGACAAACCGGCCAATCGTCTGCAGCTACAACGCGCTGCACTGATGAGGCCCAGCAGGCCGAAACGAGTCCCAGGAGGACAGCATGACCCTCGAACAGATCAAAAAAGCAGTAGACCAAGGCAACGACGTTTTCTGGAAGCACTCTGGGTACAGAATAGTTGCTGGGACACAAAAAGCGGTTGGCGAGTATTTCGTCGTATGCACTGAAAACCAGCACACCGTCGGGCTGACGTGGCGCGATGGCAAAACAATGAACGGCAACGAAATCGACTTTTATCAGAGTCCCAGGAGGACAGCATGACAATCGAACAGTTTCTTGATAACCGAGTCAGCCGTCGCCTCAAAGCAGAAGAGCGGGCGCTGACCCGCCTTGAAAAGCGCGAAGCCCGCGCTGAAAAATTGGTTGGCACTATCCTGCGCGACGGCGAAGAGGTCAGCTACATCTGGCCGCAGGGCGGCAAGTACCAAGAGGGCCGACACTTTGAGCTAGTCGCTTTTCTAATCCGAAACAATTACGCGTAACCCAGTCCCAGGAGGACACACCATGATCATCAAATACAAAACTTCCGTGTTCACCCCCGCCGGCTGGCGCGACGAACAGGTCACCGCTCGCGTCGAACTGCTGTCCCCCAAGCGCGGCAAGGTTGTCGACGTCATCGACGTCGGCGGAAACGGTAGCACTGGGTACGCCAGTCGCACCGGAGCCAAGCGCCAAACCTACAACGTGGGCGGCGTTGCGCAGCGAGAAATGGGCGCGATCAAGATCTTAAGCAAAGTTGAGATTGCTGCTTGACAGCAAGTATCAAGTATCTATAATACTCACTCACTCAGCCGACCGCCGGTCGGCGAACAAGGTCCCAGGAGGACAGCACCATGCAAAACGCAAACATCGTAAATCTTGATCTGGTCCGTGTAGTTGACCAACTCGGCGCCGTGAAAGCACAGATCGCTGATCTGCAGAAAATCGAAAAAGAGCTCAAGGCGGATCTCGCCGGCAGCGGGTTCGCATTCGTCGACGGCGCGCAGTACCGCGCCAGCATCCACTGGCAGGGCCACACCAGCATCGACTGGCGTGCAATTGCCGAACACTTCAGCCCCAGCCGTCAGCTGGTGACCGCGCACTCAAGCCAAGGCGACCTGGCTCCAGTCGTGCGTGTCAGCGCTCGCAAAACGTCTTAAGACGAAACGCCGTGAGGCGTCTGCAGACTACGGCCAACCTGCACTGATGAGTCAGGCCAAAAAGACCCAGGAGGTCACTATGTTTCGTTTTTCACGCCCGCTCGCACAAACGTCTTTCCGCGCCGCTCGCCCACTGACTGCTGGCGAGATCAGCTACTACGCACCCAGCGTGCTGGCTACCGAGGCCCACGAAGACCGTGGCGAGCGATACACGTACATCCCAACCGGCCGCGTGCTGGATGCGCTGGCGACTCACGACTTTTTGCCGTACGAAGTCCGTCAGACCAAGGTTCGTGATCAGAATCGACGCGAACACACCAAACACATGGTGCGCCTGCGTCACGCCAGCGCGGACATTCGCACCGGTGAGGTGCCTGAGATCATCCTGGTGAACAGCCACGATGGCACCTCCAGCTACCAAATCATGGCCGGCTTCTTCCGTCTGGTCTGCAGCAACGGGCTGATCGCGGGTGACATCAACACCGACGTGCGTGTCCGCCACAGCGGCGACGTGGTGGGTGACGTGATCGAAGGCAGCTTCGAGGTTCTGCAAAACTTGCAGGAAATCGAACGCCGCAAGGAGTCCTACAAAGCTATCGAGCTGTTGCCCAAAGAACAGCTGATCCTGGCCGAAGAGGCAGTGAAGCTGCGCTGGGGTGAAGAGTCCACCATCAACCCCCGCCGCCTGCTCGACCTTCACCGCTCTGCTGATGCGCCCAACACGCTGTGGAACACCTTCAACCGCGTGCAGGAGAACCTGATCAAGGGCGGCGTGTCTGGCCGCAGTGCAACAGGCCGTCGCACCACCTCCCGCGCTGTGGGCGGGGTCAACGAGAACGTCAAACTGAACCGCGCGCTGTGGGCTCTGACCGAAAAGATGGCTGAGCTGAAGGCCGCATAGGAGAAATATGAACAACACCACCATCCTCATCCGGTTGCTGGAAACAGCAATCGAATCAAACGCAGGCGGGCACCAGGTGCTCGGCCTGCTTGCCTCGGCGCGCGACAAACTGATATTGCTCTCGGCCGCGCAAGACGTGGCCAAGCAAAACGACGTCACGCTGGAACTGCTTCAACAAATTTTAGATGAGGAGAACTAACGTGCTCACGAAAGAACAGTTCCTGGACCTTGGATGGCCGGGCGACATTCGCAGGCAGCTTGAAATGCTCCTGCTCGAAGGCAACGGCAAGGCCTTCTCCGCCAACCGCCTGCCCGACGGGTCCTTGCGGGCCAGGGTCTGGGCCGAGATCCCGGAGGATTGGGACACCGACCTGGTCTACGTGTTCGGCGAACCCGAGCCGCAGCCAATCGAAAAGCCTGGTCCCACCGCAGTCTCCAGAACAGGCCAGGCGCTGCAGTTGATCGACGAAGGGTGGTCTGCCTACAAAGCCTGCAAGTTTGTTGGCCTCAGCCAGGCCGCAGTCTCGCGGGCTCGCAAACGCCGGGAAGGCCGAGAATCTTGTCCGCACTGCGGTCAGCTGATGAAAGCGTAGAACCGCTCTTGCTCCTGCTGTTTCCTCACCACCGCCT
>Ga0255097_1000514_pt1 | contig 15806 bp, 13 predicted proteins | sample Colum_Atlam_RepB_2_FD_188436 | JGI IMG/M metagenome (GOLD analysis project Ga0255097, IMG submission 188436) | Freshwater microbial communities from Columbia River, Oregon, United States - Colum_Atlam_RepB_8d | ecosystem: Environmental > Aquatic > Freshwater > River | place: USA: Oregon...
TTCAACGCATCGCGCAGGTAGTCGCGCTCCAGCGGCGCGCCGCTGGCGGCGGGGCTGATCTGGCTGCCGATGAAGTTGCGGTAGGGAATCAGCTCGAAGCCGCATTCCTCGTCGGACAGGCCGGCGCCGGTGGTGCCCAGGCATTCCGACTGCCCCTTGTGCTGGTAGATCTCGGCCAGCGGCTCGTTGAGCTGCCGCGCCAGGGCGTACTCCTCGGTGAAGTCGCGGCCGCGGCGGTCCTTGCCCCGGAACATCAGGCCGCCGCTGAGGTTGGAGTTGTGCGGGATGGTCAGCACGTTGCAGCCCTGGTCGCCGCGGCACTGCTCGGCCAGCGCCTCCCAGAGCAGCTCGGGCTCCGGCGTCTCCAGGTAGCTCGGCGGGATCTCCGGCACGACCTCGGTTTCGAACAGCACGTTGCGGTGCAGGTTGTTGGACAGCGGCGCGCCGGTCCATTCATAGCCGACGAAGGTGGTGAAGCGGCACTCCGGGCTGCGGTCCAGGTAGGCCTCGGCGGCGAGCTGGATGTCGCGCCAGGGCGTCTTGGCGGCCTCGATGCAGCGCTCGCCGCCTAGCCCGCAGAACGGCAGGCGGGGAATGGTCTCGCCATCGCCCGACGGCAGGCCGAACAGGCCGGGGCCGAGCAGGTTGAACACGATGAAGGCCTGCGGCGGCGCGGCGCGATAGAACCGGCACTCCAGGGAGTTGTAGCCCTCGAGCTCGGGGTTGGTGCAGATCTCGGTCTCGCCGAACAGCTCGGCGTGATCGGTGACGGCGGCAAAGTCCAGCGGGCGCGACAGCTTCGTGCTGCGCAGCGGCTGGCCCTCGGCGTTGTAGGGCTGGATGCCCAGTTCCTCGCCCTGCGCGAAGCGGTAGGCCTCGTGCGGGCCGATCACGGTGCCCTGCGTGTTGGCGTCCAGCGAATACTTGGTGTGGACGTGCAGGTCGCCGAAGAAGGGCTGGCGCTGCTCGTTGTAGTGCCGGCACTTGGCGCTGGCAGGCGGCGGGTTCGCCGAACCCGTGGTCTCGTCACTGCGCCCGCAGGCACTCAAGGCCAAAAGCAGTCCCAGGCAAAGCAAGCGACGCATCCTCTCTCCCCCTTCGCAATCCAAGTCCTCCTCCGTTCGCCCTGAGCTTGTCGAAGGGTCAACGGACCGCCCGACGCCTGGCTACCTGATTCCCGCCCGTACTTCGACAGGCTCAGCACGAGCGGAAATCTTAACCATCGGCGCTGGGGGAGGCGCTAGTTTTTATTCATTTATCCTTATTCACCTGTGCCGCATCCAGGAAGGCCGGCCGCTCGCCGCCGCCGTGCAGCACGAGGTTGGTGCCCGAGGCGTACGAGGCCTCCGGCGAAGACAGCCAGACGCAGGCGTTGCCGATGTCGGCGGGATCGGCCAGGCGCGCCATCGGCACCGTCCGGGCCACCGCCGCGATGCCGGCCTCGTCGCCGTAGTGCAGGTCGGACTGCTCGGTGCGGACCATGCCCGGGCTCACCGCGACCACGCGCACCTTGGGCGCCCATTCCACCGCCAGCGAAGCGGTGAGGCTGAGGAGGCCCGCCTTGGCGGCTCCGTAGGCCGCGGTACCCGGCGAGGGGCGGATGGCGGAGACGCTGGCGACGTTGACGATGACGCCGCCGCCGTCCTGCGCCTGCATCAGGGCATTGGCCTTCTGCGCGAAATGGAACGGCGCCAGCAGGTTCAGCGCGATGATCGACTCGTGGAATCGGGGCGAAGCCTTGTCGGCCATCGCAAAGGGCGCGCCGCCGGCATTGTTGACCAGCACGTCGAGGCGGCCATGCTTCTCCGCGATGCCGGCGAACAGGGCGTCCACGGCCTCGCGGTTGCGCACGTCGCAGGCGACGAATTCGGCCGTGTTGCCGTTCACCTGCGGCAGCGCTGACGGAGCCTCGCGGCCGCAGATCACCACCCGTGCCCCCGTGGCCAGGAAACGCTCGGTGATGCCGCGCCCCACGCCCTTGGCGCCCCCGGTAACCAGTACGACCCTGCCCTGCTGCACGCCCCGCTCCCGAAAAAGTCCTTTCCGGCCATCATCCTAGGCGATTGCGGGGGGCGGAGCTTTACTCCAAAAGGATGAAGCAGCGCCCGGCGCGGAGGAGGACCATTCGCGGGCAGAAAACCATGCCCGCCGGAAAGTCCGCTCCCATGACCAGCAAACCCGTGCCCGAGGGTCAGTACGTCACCCTCAAGAACGGCTACCGCATCCACTACCAGGACCAGGGCCAGGGTCCGGTCGTGGTGTTCCTGCACGGCTCCGGCAACGGCGCCAGCGGCTACAGCAACTTCAAGGGCAACTACCCGGAACTGGCCCAGGCCGGCTACCGCTGCCTCGTGCCCGACCTGATCGGCTTCGGCTACTCCGACAAGCCGGCGGACGTGGAATACCCCCTGTCCTTCTTCGTGGACTGCCTCAAGCAGACCCTGGACGCCCTGGGCGTGCAGAAGGCCACGCTGGTGGGCAACTCCCTGGGCGGCGCCGTGGCGCTGGGTTTCGCGCTGGAGCACCCGGCCAGCGTCGAGAAACTGGTGCTGATGGCGCCGGGCGGCCTCAACGAGCTGCCGGACTACCTGGAAATGCCGGGCATGAAGGCCATGTTCGCACTCTACGGTTCCGGCAAGCCGGTGACCGAGGAAGCGATGAAGGATTTCTTCATCAAGGCCTTCGTGGTGGACCCGGCCGTGGTCACCGACGACCTGGTGCACGAGCGCGCCGAGATGGCCAAGCTGCAGAACCCGCAGGTCATCAAGACGCTGAAGGTGCCGGTGATGACCGCGCGCCTGGGCGAGATCGGCTGCCCGGTGCTGACGCTCTGGGGGCTCAACGAGAACATGATGCCGGACAGCGGCATCATGCGCCTGGCCAAGGGCCTCAGGCACGGCCGCATGGTGCTGGTGCCGCAGTGCGGCCACTGGGTCATGATCGAGCATCGCGGGCTGTTCAACCGCACGGTGCTGGACTTCCTCAAGAATGGCTGATCCGACCCACGCCCTCTCCGAGCCGTTCGTGCCGAGCCTGCCGAAGGACGAACGGCCCTGGAGGCCAGTGATATCCCCATGAGCCTCACAGACCAAAGAATCATTGCCCTGGGCGACGAACTGTTCGCGGCGCTGCGCTCGCGCTCCGTCCTGGAGCCGCTGACCAACCGCGAGGCCGGCATCGACATCGAGGACGCCTACCGCATCTCGCTGCGCTTCCTGTCGCGCCGCGAGGCCGAGGGCGAACGCATCATCGGCAAGAAGATCGGCGTGACCAGCAAGCCGGTACAGGACATGCTCGGCGTGCACCAGCCGGACTTCGGCTTCCTCACCGACCGCATGCACGTGGCCAACGGCAGCACGGTGAGCATCGCAGGCAGCGGCCTGATCCAGCCGCGCGCCGAGGGCGAGATCGCCTTCGTCCTGAAGAAGGACCTCAAGGGTCCCGGCATCACCGAGGAGCAGGTGCTGGACGCCACCGAGTACGTGGCGCCCTGCTTCGAGATCGTGGATTCCCGCATCCGCGACTGGAAGATCAAGATCCAGGACACCGTGGCCGACAATGCCTCCTGCGGCGTGTTCGTGGTGGGCGATGCCCGCATCGACCCGCGCTCGCTGGACCTGGCCGCGGCGACCATGGAAATCCACAAGAACGGCCAGCACGTCGCCTCCGGCGTCGGCGCGGCCGTGCAGGGCCATCCGGCTACCGCGGTCGCCTGGCTGGCGAACACGCTGGGCCGCTACGGCATCCCCTTTCTGGCCGGTGAAGTCATCCTCTCCGGTTCGCTCGCGCCGCTGCTGCCGGCGTCGCCGGGCGACCGCTTCGAGATGAGCATCGCCGGCATCGGTACCGCCTCGATCGGATTCGAGGCCTGATTCGGAAGACCCCATGAAGAAGATCAAGTGCGCCATCATCGGTCCGGGCAACATCGGCACCGACCTGCTGTACAAGCTGAAGCGGTCGCCGGTGCTGGAGCCGGTATGGATGGTGGGCGTGGACCCGACCTCCGAGGGCCTGGCGCGTGCGCGCGAGCACGGGCTGAAGACCACCGACCAGGGCGTGGACGGCATGCTGGCCCACGTCAAGGCCGACGGCGTGCAGATCGCCTTCGACGCCACGTCGGCCTACGTGCACAAGGACAACTCCGACAAGCTGAACAAGCTCGGCGTGATGATGATCGACCTGACGCCGGCGGCCATTGGCCCCTACTGCGTGCCGCCGATCAACCTCAAGGAGCACGCCGGCAAGCGCGAGATGAACGTCAACATGGTCACCTGCGGCGGCCAGGCCACGATCCCGATGGTGTACGCCGTCTCGCGGGTGCAGAAGGTCCGCTACGCCGAGATCATCGCCACCGTGTCCAGCAAGTCCGTGGGTCCCGGCACGCGCAAGAACATCGACGAATTCACCCGCACCACGGCCGGCGCGGTATCCCGGATCGGCGGCGCCGACGAGGGCAAGGCCATCATCGTGATCAACCCGGCCGAGCCGCCGATGATCATGCGCGACACCATCCACTGCCTGACCGTGGACGAGCCGAAGCAGAAGCAGATCGAGGAATCGGTGCGCGACATGGTGGCCGAGGTGCAGAAGTACGTGCCGGGCTACCGCCTGGTCAACGGCCCGGTGTTCGACGGCCACCGCGTCACCAGCTTCATGCAGGTCGAAGGCCTGGGCGACTTCCTGCCCAAGTACGCCGGAAACCTCGACATCATGACCGCCTCGGCCACCCGCACCGCCGAGATGTTCGCCGAAGAAATCCTGGCCGGGCGCCTGACGCTCGAAGCCGCCTGAGGAACAGAACCATGAGCCATCTCAAGGGCATCCAGATCAAGGTCCATGACATGTCGCTGCGCGACGGCATGCACCCCAAGCGTCACCAGATCACCATCGAGCAGATGAAGACCATCGCCCAGGGCCTGGACCAGGCGGGCTGTCCGCTGATCGAGGTCACCCACGGCGACGGCCTGGGCGGCGCCTCGGTGAACTACGGCTTCCCCGCCGCCACCGACGAGCAGTACCTGCGCGCGGTGATCCCGCTGATGAAGCAGGCCAAGGTCTCGGCCCTGCTGCTGCCGGGCATCGGCACCGTGGACCACCTGAAGATGGCGGCCGACTGTGGCGTCACCACGATCCGCGTGGCCACCCACTGCACCGAGGCCGACGTCTCCGAGCAGCACATCAGCCTGGGCCGCAAGATGGGCCTGGACACGGTGGGCTTCCTGATGATGGCCCACATGATCGAGCCGGAGAAGCTGATCGAGCAGGCGCTGCTGATGGAAAGCTACGGCGCCAACTGCATCTACCTGACCGACTCGGCCGGCTACATGCTGCCGGAGGACGTCACCGCCCGCATCGCGCTGGCGCGCGAGAAGCTCAAGCCGGAGACCGAGATCGGCTTCCACGGCCACCACAACCTGTCGATGGGCGTGGCCAACTCGATCGCGGCGGTGGCGGCCGGCGCGCGGCGCATCGACTGCGCCTGCGGCGGCATGGGCGCCGGCGCCGGCAACACGCCGATGGAGGTGTTCGTGGCGGTGTGCAACCGCATGGGCATCCAGACCGGGGTGGACGTGTTCAAGATCTCCGACGTGGCCGAGGACCTGGTCACGCCGATCATGGACTTCCCGGTGCGCATCGACCGCAACTCGCTGACGCTGGGCTATGCCGGCGTGTACTCCTCCTTCCTGCTGTTCGCCCGCCGCGCCGAGGCCAAGTACGGCGTCCCGGCCCGCGAGATCCTGCTGGAGCTCGGCCGCCAGAAGATGGTCGGCGGACAGGAGGACATGATCGAGGACACCGCCATCACCATGGCGCGCGAGCGGGGACTGCTGAAGGCTTCCGCCTGAGATGGGCCTGCGCCGCTACACCGCGGCGCTGGGCCGCGCCTGCCGCCGCCTGTTCGGGGCGGCCGGCGCGCAGCCTCGTGACCTGAAGGGCCGCGTCTATCTCGTCACCGGCATCGCACCGGGCTCCATCGGCTTCGAGACCGCCCGGGCGCTGGCGGCCTGGGGCGCGACCGTGCTCGTCACCACGCGCAGCCGGCCGGACGCCGCGGCACAGGCGCTGCGCGCGGCGCTCCCGCCGGGCAGCGGTGCGGTGGAGCCGCTCGCGCTGGACCTGGCGTATGCCAGCTCGGTGGACCGGCTCGCGGACTTCGTCATCGCCTATGGCCGCCTCGACGGCCTGATCAACAACGCCGGCATCCACCTGGACCTGCTGTCGCAGTGGAAGGAGCCGAAGCTGGTGGACGGCCACGAGATCCACTGGCGCACGAACTACCTCGGCACGATGCAGCTGACCTTGCGCCTGCTGCCGCTGCTGCTGCGCACGGCCGCCACGCAAGGCGAGGCCCGCGTGGTCAACGTGGTGTCGATGCTGCATGCGCGCGGCAGCAATGCCGGCCTGTTCGGCGGCGGTCCCGCCTACAACTCCTGGGTGGCCTACGGCAATTCCAAGCTGGCGCTGGTGCATGCGACCCGGGAACTGCAGCGGCGCTACGGCCCGCAGGGCCTCAAGGCCTTCAGCCTGCACCCGGGCGCGGTGTTCACCAACATCGCCGACAAGGGCTTGAGCGGCAATCCGCTGCTGGAGGCCGTGCGGCGCTTCTTTGCGCCGGTCGAGGCGATCTTCCTGCTGACACCGGAGGAAGGTGCGCAGACCACGCTGGTCTGCGCCACCGCGCCGGAGGCCGCGGGGGGCGCCTACTACCGCAACTGCCGCGAGGCACGGGCCAGCGCCGACAGCCACGACGCCGCGGTTTCGCGGCGGCTATGGGACGAGACCCGCGCCCGGCTGGCGCCTCAGGAACAACCCTCCACGTAGTCCACCGCCGGCGGCAGGCCGATGCGCCAGCGCTGCACCCGGCCCTCCGGCGAAACCTCGAAGATCAGCCGGGCCTCGCCGCCCTCCGGCGCGCGGACGATGTAGTACTTCGCGCCGGCCACGTACTTGTGCGGCACTTGCTCGATACGGCCGCCGTAGTGCTGCACCAGATCCTGCGCGCTGCTGCCGACACGCCCGCCACCGGGCGCTGGAAACAGAGCCTCGTCCACGTCGAAGCGGGCAAAGCGGCCCTCGACCAGCATGAACGAAGTGCCGAACCCCCGGGCTGGCGCCGGGTCGGGAAAGAGCTGCAGGCAGCTTCCCGGCTCGCTGCCGGCCGCCTTCAGCGGCCGCCCCCAGGCCAGACGCACGGCGGCCTCGCCGTCGCCGAAATGAGCCGGGCCAAAGCCCCGGAACCCCACCGTTTCCTCCTGCTTCGATGGCTCCGGGGCCACGGCAGCCGGGTCGGGGGCGCTGTCCACCGGCGGCGAATTCTCGCCGCTGCCGCGCTGGCAGGCGGACAGGGCCGCGGCGGCGGCCAGCAGGATGATGGCGGGTTTCAAGGGCAGGCCCTCCAGTGTCGGGGGATGCCGCTTGGACTGGCGGGGACCCGCCAGGTTCCGCTCAGCCGCCCAAGCATCGGGGCGGAAGCATCCTGCGACGGGTGGGGAGGCGGCCGGCGCCGCCTAGATCGAGGCACAGGAATGGGCGCCGTCCACCACGATCTCGGCGCCGCTCATGTAGCGGCCGGCATCGGAGGCCAGCAGCAGCAGGGGACCGTCGAGGTCCGGATACTGGCCGAAGCGGCGGAAGGGCACCCTTGCCCGCAGCTTCTCGCCGCCCTCGCTGGCGAGGTAGTCCGCATTGATCTCGGTGGAGAAGTAGCCGGGAGCAATGCTGTTGACGCGGATGCCATGCCGGGCCCATTCCAGCGCCAGGGCCCGCGTCAGGTGCGCCAGGCCAGCCTTGGACGCGCAGTACGGGGCCAGCGCAACGCCGACGCGGCTGGCCAGGATCGAGGTGACGTTGATGATGCTGCCGCCGCGCTGGGCGGCCACCATGCGCCGCGCCGCCTCCTGCGCCACTATCCAGGCGCCGCGCAGGTTGGTGTCGAGCACGGACGTCCATTCCGCGTCGTCGCATTCCAGGGCGCGGGCCTTGGCGCCCACGCCGGCATTGTTGACGACGATGTCCGGGGCGCCCCAGCGTGCGGCCAGTTCGTCGAAGGCGGCCTGGACGCTGTCGCGCGCAGTCACGTCCATGGAAAGCGCCCGGGCACTGCCGCCCTCCGCCGCGATCTGCTCCACCAGCGTCGAGAGGCGATCGGCCCGGCGTGCCGCCACCGAGACCTCTGCACCGGCGCGCGCGAGCACGCGGGCGAAGTGCCGGCCGAAGCCGCTGGAAGCGCCGGTCACCAGGGCGTGACGCCCCTTCAGCGAGAACAGTTCGGGGCTCATGAGATCTTTCCTTCCAGCAGCTTGCTGGCCAGGCTCCAGCGGTGGACTTCCGAGGGGCCGTCGTAGATGCGGAAGGCACGCAGGTCGCGGAAGATGCGCTCCACGATGGCCTCGCCGGTGACGCCGCGTCCGCCGAGGATCTGCACCGAGCGGTCGACGATGCGCCAGGCCGCCTCGGAGGCCGTGACCTTGGTCATGCTCGACTCGCGGTTGCCGGAGTGCCCCTGGTCCAGCACCCAGGCGCAATGCCAGATCGCCAGGCGCGTGTTGTGCAGGTCCATGGCGTTGTCCGCCAGCATGAAGCCCACGCCCTCGTGCTCGCCCAGGCGCTTGCCGAAGGCCTGGCGCTGCCGGGCATAGGCCAGCGCGGTATCGTGGGCACGGCGCGCGGCGCCCAGCCAGCGCATGCAGTGCGTCAGCCGCGCGGGCGCCAGGCGTACCTGGGCGTAGCGGAAGCCCTTGCCGATCTCACCCAGGACGTCCGCTGCCGGCACGCGCAGGTTCTCGAAGTGCAGCACGCCGTGGCCGCCGGCGAAGCAGGAGTCCAGCGAGTCCATCAGCCGCTCCAGGCGAATCTCCGGCCGGTCCATGTCCGCCAGGAACATGGTGGCGGAGCCGTCTTCCATCCTGGCCATGATGATGGCGAAGCGGGCGCCCTCGGCACCCGTGATGAGCCACTTGGTGCCGTTGATGACGTAGTGGTCGCCGTCTCGCACCGCCGTGGTCTGCAGCATGGAGGGGTCCGAGCCGGCACCGGGCGCTGGCTCCGTCATGGCGAAGCAGGAACGCGTGCATCCCTCGGCCAGCGGACGCAGCCAGCGCTCCTTCTGCTCCAGCGTCGCCACGATCTCCATCAGGTGGATGTTGCCCTCGTCCGGCGCGTGGATGTTCAGCGCCACCGGGCCCAGCGGCGAATATCCGGCCTCCTCGAACACCACCGCCTTGGCGACATGCGACAGGCCCAGCCCGCCGAACTCCGGCGAGGCATGCGGCGTCAGCAAGCCGGCGCCGCGCGCCAGGGCTACCAGCTCCTGCCGCAGCGCCTCGCCGGGGCCGTGCGGGGTCTGGCGCGGATCGCGCTCGTAGGGGATGACCTGCTGCGCGATGAAATCGCGGGTCTTCTGCTGCAGGGCCTGCAGGTCGGGGCTGAGGGAGAAGTCCATGGTTTCGTAGGCTGGTGTCCGGTTCTCTGGGATATGCGCCAGAACGAACCGTTCATGGCGAGTAGCCTCGTGAGCGTAGCGAGCGTGCGTATCGAGCCACCCTTTGGAGGCCCCTCGATACGCGACGCTTCGCGGCGCGACTCGGGGTGAACGGGACGGATACTAAGGCGCCGCAGCACCAGAAAGCACCCTTCCTGACAACATTAAAAAAAACCGGATGGCTGCCCCCCGGCAAACCATCCGGCAACGAGGACCCTTACAACCGCTTCGTCATGCCGGCGAAAGCCGGTATCCAATCGCCATGTGGCCATTGCTGCCGGAGACCGGATGCCGGCTTTCGCCGGCACGACGACGCTACAGGGACCGCGAAATCAGCTCCTTCATGATCTCGTTGGTGCCGCCAAAAATCCGCATCACGCGCGCATCCACCCAGGCCCGCGCCACCGGATACTCCAGCATGTAGCCGTAGCCGCCGTGCAGCTGCACGCACTCGTCGATGACCTTGTTCATCATGTCGGAACACCAGTACTTGGCCGCTGCGGCCGCCTCCGGGCTGAGCTTGCGCTGCAGCACCAGCTCGATGCAGCGGTCCACGTAGACCTGGGCGATCTCGATTTCGGCGCGCATCTCGGCGAGCTTGAACTTGGTGTTCTGGAAGCTGGCCACCGGCTTGCCGAAGGCCTTGCGGCCCTTGGTGTATTCCACCGTGCTCTCGAAGGCGGCGCGGGCGCCGGCCACGGACATCACGGCGATCACCATGCGCTCCCAGGCCAGTTCCTTCATCAGCATGATGAAGCCCTGCCCGATGGCCTTCTCCCCGCCCAGGATGTTGGACTTGGGGATGCGCACGTTGTTGAAGAACAGCTCGCAGGTATCCTGCGCCTTCATGCCCACCTTCTTCAGCGGCCTGGCCTTGGCAAAGCCCGGACGGTCGGCCTCGACGATCACCAGGCTGACGCTCTTGCCGCCCTCGTCGCCCTCGCCCATCTTCACGGCCACGATCACCATGTCGCAGAGGAAGCCGTTGGTGATGAAGGTCTTGGTGCCGTTGAGCACCAGGTCGTCGCCGTCCTCGACGGCGCGCATCTTCATGCCCTGCAGGTCGGAGCCGGTGCCGGGCTCGGTCATGGCGATGGCGCCCACCGCCTCGCCCGACACCAGCTTCGGCAGCCAATGGCGCTTCTGCTCCTCGGTGCCGTGGTTCAGCACATAGGGAGCGACGATGTCCGAGTGCACCGGCCAGCCGATGCCGGAGGCTCCGGCGTACAGCAGCTCCTCGAGATAGACCACGCTGTAGAGACGGTCGGCACCGATCCCGCCGTATTCCTCGGGTACGGTCAGGCTCAGCAGGCCCACCTCGCCCGCCTTGTTCCACAGCGCGCGATCGACGTGCTGCTGCTCCTCCCAGCGCTCATGGTGCGGGCTGATCTCCTCGGCAATGAAGCGCCGCACGCTGCGGCGGAACTCCTCGTGCTCGGCGGTGAACAGGCTGCGGGGCACCATGGAGGGGACGTTCTGGAGGAAGGGACTCTGTGCAGCGGTCATCGTGAATCTCTGGCGGGGGCGCTTCAGCAGCGCCGGAGGTAGAAGTACAGGGGCATCGAATCCCCCTTGCGGTCCATCACGCCCAGCACGGTGCGCTCGTCCACCCGGCGGAAGTGGTCGAACACCGGGTGCTGGTCGTAGCACATCGTGGCGGTGACCACGCCGCGGTACTCGACGCGGCGCAGCGAGGCCGTGCCCATGATGGGGTTGACGACGCGGCCGCCGTCGGGGCCGCGCGAGACGATCGGCGAGACATCGTTGCGGCCGCGGAAGGTCTTGCCGACCCAGCGCAGGGCCTCGAGCTGGCCCTCGCCGGGATGGCCGGTGTCGAACACGCCGCCATCCCATTCGCCCAGCATGAAGTCCTCGGCGACGTCCGGCAGGGCATCGAACAGTGCATCGAGTTCCTCCAGGCCGGTCTTTCCCTGGCGGGAAGCCAGGGCCTCGAAACGGGCTTGCAGGGTCATGCGACCTCCGGCTGGGGCGCCGAGAGGAACCGTCCCAGGGTGTAGAGGAAACGCCCCGGCGCCTCCAAGGGGACGATATGGCCGCAGTAGCGGAATTCGATCACCCGTGCATCCGGCACGTAGCGGGCGATGCGGCGCTGCCCCTCGGGCGGAAACACGGCGGACCGGCGGCCGACCAGGACCCAGAACGGGATGCGGACGCGGCGCAGCGACTCGCGGAAATCGTAATCCTGCTCCACGAAGGCACGCACGCAGGCCAGGTAGATCGGCCAGTCGTCGGCGCGCAGCAGGTGGCTTCCCGGCCGGCTCCCGCCCGCCGCGCGGAACACGAGCTTGAGCAGCGGCTGGCCGATGCAGTTCTCGAAGAACTCCCCGAACCACGACCAGAACTGCTGCTGCAGGGCCGGCGGCAGCCGATGGAACGGCATGTCGCGGTCGATGGGTTCGAAGGCGGCGATCAGTTCCCGGGCCCGTTCGAAGGCCTGGGCATTGTCCACCCCCATCAGCCCCCAGTTCCAGCCTTCGCCGTTGGCGATGCAGGGCGTCTGGTCCACGTGCAGGTAGGCGGAGATCCGGTCGAAGCCGTAGCGCCGCTGGTACTCCAGGCCGCTGGCCGCGCCGATGGAGAAGCCGACCATGCGCGGACGCTCCAGCCGCAGGTGCTGCAGCAGGTCATGCACGTCGTCGGCGTTCTGCCGCAGGGCATCCGCGCTGCTGGGCTTCACGCCACGGGAGCCGCCGAAGCCGCGAAAGTCGAGCATCACGAAGCGCCGCCGCGCGGCGAAGGGCAGCACGAAGGGCAGCCACATGGCGGCGCGCATGCCGAAGGCATGCAGCATCACGCAGGGCGGGCCGCGGCCGATGTCGAGGTAGTGCAGCCGCGCGCCATCGCGGGCCTGGAAGTACGGCATGGATCGTTTACCTGTGAGCCTATTTCAGCGAACGCTTCTGTACCGCGGCCGCTTCGAAGTAGTCGTCCGGAAAGCGGGCCGTGAAATCGTTGGGCTTGTCCTCGTTGGCCATGGCCGTGAGGAAGTAGCGGCCGGAGCCGAAGTGGTAGATCACCTCGGGAATGCCGCCGACGGACTGCACGCTGGGCGCGAATACCGTATGCCCTTCCTGGAACTGGTAGAGGCCGCCGCGATTGTCGTAGTTGTCGATCAGCGCCGGGTACCAGCTGTCCTCGTCCAGGTAGAGCCGGCGCTTGTTGAAGGTATGGTTGGTGCCCGGCCGGATGCTGGCCTCCACCACCCACACGCGATGCAGCTCGTAGCGCGGCAGGTCCTGGTTGAGATGCCGCGGCCGCGCCATCGCCTTGAACTTCACCGCCGGACTGCCGATGCGGTTGGAGTTGTAGGGGATGATCAGTTCCTTCTTGCCGACCAGCTTCCAGTCATAGCGTTCCAGCACGCCGTTGAACATGTCCACCTGGTCGTAGAACTGGTGGCCGTCGGTGCCTTCGTACGGGTTGTCGCAGCAGACCGTCGGGGCACGGCGGATGCGCTTGAGGCCCGGGGAGTAGAGCCAGGCGGCTCGGCCCTCGCTGCCGGAGCCGGCCTTCTCGTGGACCAGGATCATCGTGCCGGCCAGGCGCGGCGGCTCCACGGTACGCGAGAAGTACTTGAGGAACAGGCCGCTGCTGCGGGTCAGGGGCACCGGGTCGATGGTGGTGGCGTAGTAGAAATTCACCTCTTCGATGATCTTGGTGAGCTGGTACTCGCCGGTCTGCTGCACGATCATCTGGTTGTTGTAGCGCCGCGCGCCATCGCCGCGCCAGCGCACGCGGTGGTTCCACATGATCTCCGCGCCGCTCCTCGGGATCGGGAAGGTGAAGCCCTGCCGGCAGTTGTCCGGATTGTCGATGCCCGCCAGTTCGCAGGTGACGGCGTTGGCGATGGTCGACTTGTAGATGAAGTCCGGGAACGATACCCGGCGCCGGCTCGGGTAGACGTTCATCTTGTAGCTGTCGTAGGTCGACAGCAGGCGCTTGTGGCCCTCGCTGAGCTTGTCCGCGTACTGCGGCAGGTTGGCCTTGGTGATGGTGTACAGCGGCTTGTCGCCGTCGATCTCCGGATCGGACGGGTACTCGCCCTTGAGCGAGCCGTGCCGGGGCGCCGGCGTCCATTCCGGGATGCTGCTGTCCTTGTTGGCGGCCTTCTCGGCGCCCACGGGCGTCAGCGTCTTGCCCAGCTCGGCCGCTTCCTTGGCCGTGACCTTGGCCAGGGCCGGCGCCTGCGCCAGGGCCAGGGCCAGGCCAGCGCCCATCATCGCGATCCGTATGCTCATCCCCGCCCCGTGCTAGAACTGCACCTTGAAGAAGGCCTGCAGGTTGTCGCGGTCGCGGTTCAGGTTGTAGGAACCGCCGCCGGTGAACCAGGTGTAGCCCAGGCTGACCGAGAAGCTGGACTTGTAGCGCGTCTCGATCATCAGGTTGGCGGTCTTGCGGCCTTCCACGAAGTTGCCGACCAGTCCCGGCGCCGTTCCCTTCACGTCATGCTTCCAGATGATGAAGGGACGCACGCTGATGCCGGGCAGCACCGACTCGTAGCTGATCTGGCTGATCAGTACGTAGCCCCAGGAGAATTTGTCGGCGTAGCCATCGCGGTCCTGCTGGTGCGGATTGAAGCGCAGGCCGTCCGGACCGTAGGAGCAGGCCTCGTTGGTGGAGCAGGCCTGCCGCGAACGGTCCGCGCCCGAGCCGTCGGCACCGGCGCTGGCATGCAGATAGGTGCCGGGTGCTTCCAGCTGCAGCACGTCGTAGTCCGGCATGTCCGGCACCCAGGTGGCGCCGGTTTCGAACAGCAGGATCACCTGGTCGGCGCCGATCGGATTCTGCGTGGCGCCGGCCACGTAGGTGCCTCCAAGGTTGAACTGGTAGCTGTCGAACTTCTCCCAGCCGCGGATGTAGCTGTTGCCCGGATTGGTGCCGACCACGCCGCCGCGGTACGGGATGATGAACGACGGGAAGGAACGGCCCGAGCCCACCATGTGGCCGATCACCAGGTCGTAGGAATCCTTGAAGGCGCCGGGCGTGCCGTTGGCATCGACCACGAAGTCGCTGCCCGGATAGAGGCAGGTATTGGTTCCCGGCACCGTGATGATGCCTCCGGCCACCTGCGAGCAGGACGCCGGATCGCGATAGGTGCCGATACCGCCGAGCAGGTCGTAGATGTCCAGGCCGGGCGGCAAGGCCAGGGACGGCAGGGCCAGCAGGCCGCTGACCAGGCCGGACACCAGGCTTCCGACCGGCTCCGGCAGCAGGCCCGTGGCCAGGCCCGTGAGGTCGCCGCTGCCGTTGCAGCCCGCGCTGGGGAGGTGGCAGTTGGACAGCGTCGGCCCGAAGCCGGCGAAGGCCAGGTCCTCCACGTCCACCTGCATCGGCATGTCGGGACGGTAGGCCACCTCGCCCTGCAGCGAGAATTCGCCGGCCGTGGTGTTGAACGACAGGCCGAACATCTTGATGTCCTCGGGGTACTCGAGCTGCACGCGCAGCGTGTCGAAGTTGGTGGCGTCGTCGGTCGAGCCTTCCGGATCGTTGGGCGACAGCAGCGCGTGCCCCAGCGGCTGGTCGAAGCAGGCCAGCAGGTAGGCCACCGTGCTGGTGGTGTTCTTGCCGCAGCCCTGGGTCACCGAATACATGCTCAGGTAGGGGTTTCGGGCATGGGTGTTGGTGAAATAGACGCCCAGCTCGGTGCCGTCGTTGAGCCACTCGGCGTAGTACTTCAGCGCGATGCCGTACTGGCCGCCGCCGTCCGGCTCCTTGTCCCTCAGGCGGAAGCCGGTGGACGCGGTGTTGGTGACGCCCGACAGGGGGTTGTCGAGCAGGAAGCCCAGGCCCTCCGGGTCCTCGGCCGAGTAGCCGAAGCTGAGGTTGATGTTGTCCACGGCGTTGTAGCTGCCGACGTCCAGGAACGAGTAGAACGATCCCGGTGCCGGCGCCTCGGTGGCCAGCCACTCGTACTGGTAGAAGCCTTCCAGCGTGGCGTTGTCGAAGGGTTCCATCGACAGGAACACCATGCCCACCGGCTGGAACACTTCCTCGATCTGCGCGCCGACGCGGAAGAAGTTGTTGGCGTTGACCGGGTTGACCGTGTTGATGGAATCGAACACCAGGGCGGTGGACTCACCCCAGTTGACGTTCTGCCGGCCGATCTTGAAGGTCAGGTTCTTGTCGCCCCACAACGGCACCTGGCCGTAGAAGTAGGCATCCAGCAACTGCAGGTCGGTGCCGATCTGGCGCAGGGTTTCGCCGTCGGAGCGCTGGTTGCGCACCACGCCGCCCGGACCGTAGACGATGCCGCAGGGCGTCAGCGGGTTGTTGTCCGGATCGCGCGGGCCGCAGGGGCGCGAAT
>Ga0255097_1000515_pt1 | contig 15805 bp, 10 predicted proteins | sample Colum_Atlam_RepB_2_FD_188436 | JGI IMG/M metagenome (GOLD analysis project Ga0255097, IMG submission 188436) | Freshwater microbial communities from Columbia River, Oregon, United States - Colum_Atlam_RepB_8d | ecosystem: Environmental > Aquatic > Freshwater > River | place: USA: Oregon...
CGCCCGAAGAGCGTGACCCTCAACAGGGATCGGTGCTGTGGCGCGATCCCGAAGATCGCCGTGCAAGCTCGGCGCAGATTGATGGGGCACTGCAAGCCCGCTACCAAGCCGATTTGTCTAGTGAACTGGACAAGCGCGCGTTCGCTTTGCGCCAGGCTCGCGGTCAACTGGTAGTGGTCACGAGCGACGGTGCTTGGGATGAGCAGTGCAAGCTGCTGGATGAGGTGGCGTGAGCTTTCTAGCGCCTGCATGGCTGTGGTTGTTGGTCCTGCCCGTGCTGCTGTTGTTGCTGCAAGCGCGTAGCGGCGAAGAACGGTGGACTGCGACCTTGGAAGTGTGGCTGCGCTTGCGTTCCGTGTTGCCCGCGCGTCACGTGCGTTGGCGCATGTCTGTGCGCATGCTCCCCCTCCCGGCGGCTTTGGCCTGTGTGGTTGTGGCCTTGGCGGGTCCTTTTTGGCCTACACAGGCGGGCGAGTGGCGGGTCTACGTAGATGCTCGTCCGCGGATGTGGTTGGTGGAGCAGGGACGCACGCGTTTGGAGCATGGATTGGACTCGTGTGCTGCATGGCTAGAGGCACAAGGTGCAACCGCGCGCTGGTTCGTAGACGGGCGCGAAGTAGCTCAGGGTGCGCGCCTAGACCCGACGCGTGTGCCGATGGTCCGGCGCCGCGGTGCCAGCTTTGCAGCGCCGGATGTTGCAGGTGTCCTGTGGGTAGTTGATGAACTGCCTACTGGCGTGGTGCGGCAAGCAGGAGTCCATGTGGCTCCGCGCTCACCGCAGGTTGGTCCTGTAGATCGCACTAGCCTGGGCGAACAGTGGTGGTCAGGATCGGCTGTGGACCAACGTCCCATGACAGCCGCTGCACCGCGGTTGGAGTTGGCTCCTCAACTTTCTCCGCCACTGCAGGCTTTGGTGCGTGGCTGGGCTCAAGCGCGCGGACTGGACGCCAGCCCCAGCGCGTCAGGTGAACTTGTCATGCGTGTACGGCCACATGCTGTACCCGGGCAAGTGCAAGGAACCGAAGGACTTGTTGAGCTCGGGCCTGTACCTCCCGCTGCAGCCGAAGGCGGCGATCTGTCCGTGGCTTACGCCTTGCGCATCGGCGAGACGTTGGACGCCGCTCGCTTGGAACCTGCGGGCTGCGTGCCGGTCTCCGGGCGAGCCGGCACAGGTCAGGCCTATGTGGTGGAACCGGCACGTCTCGCGCTGCCTGCTAGCCGCGATCTTGCGCCAATGTGGCTTGCGCTCGCTCTGGTGCTGCTTGTGCTGGCTCTTCGGCACGAGTTGTGAGCTCGGCTCTGTACTAAGCACTCGCGCATCCAAGTCTCGGCTGGTACACCTAGGTCATGGACTCCTTCGCACCGCGCCTGGCAGACAAGTTTTCCTTCGGCTTGTGGACGGTAGGTAACACCGGCCGTGATCCTTTTGGCCACCCGGTGCGCGCGGCGCAGGCGCCGACTCGCATCGTGGAGAAGCTGGCCGCTTGCGGTGCCTGGGGCGTGAACCTGCATGACGAGGACTTGGTGCCCTTTGGCTCGTCAGCTGCCGAGCGCGATGCGATTGTGCGCGACTTCCGCCGTGCCTTGCAGGATCACGGGTTGTGCGTGCCCATGGCAACGACCAATTTGTTCTCTCAACCGATCTTCAAGGACGGTGCGTTCTCGTCGAACGATCCGCGAGTGCGTGCGTTCGCTTTGCAAAAGACGATGACTGCGATTGAGCTGGGTGTAGAGCTCGGTGCAGAGACTTATGTGTTCTGGGGGGGCCGCGAAGGTAGTGAGGCCGATGCGTGTCGCGATCCGCGCGTGGCTTTGCAACGCATGAAGGAGGCCCTCGACTTCTTGTGTGCATGGTGCAAGGACCAAGGCTATCGCCTGCGCTTTGCCTTGGAGGCCAAGCCCAATGAACCGCGGAGTGACATCTATCTGCCCACCACGGGCCACATGTTGCACTTCATTGAGACCTTGGCGCACAAGGAGATGGTGGGGGTGAACCCCGAAGTGGCGCATGAGTCGATGGCCGGTTTGTCGTTCACGCATGCTGTTGCCCAGGCCATGTGGTGCGGCAAGCTCTTCCACATCGATCTCAATGCCCAGCGCATTGGTCGTTACGACCAAGACTTGCGTTTTGGCTCCGAAGACTTGAAGCAAGCCTTCCTGCTGGTGCGTTTGCTCGAAGGCACGAGCGGCACGGCGCGCTATGAAGGTCCGCGACACTTTGACAGTCATGCGTACCGCAGCGAAGACGACGAAGGTGTGTGGGAGTTTGCGCGCGGCTCGATGCGTACCTACAACATGCTCAAACTGCGCGCCCAGCAGTTTGATGCTGATCCTCAAGTCCGCGCATGGATTGCGGAACGCAAGGATGCGCACATGGATCCGTTGCTAGCGGGTCCTTACAGCAAGGCTAGAGCACAGGCTTTGCGAGCAGCGCAGATGGATGTGGCCGCGATCGGTGCAGAAGGTTTGCACTACGAGCGCCTAGACCAGCGTATGTTGGAGCACATGTTGGGTGTGCGCAGCTGAGGCATGTCCAGCCGCCTTGTCAGCTTGGGTCTGGATGTAGGCACACAAAGCACCAAAGCTCTGTTGGTGTCGTGTGCTGACGGTTCCGTAGTCGCTCGCGGCAGTGCTGCGCACGCGCCACTGCCACCGAACAGCATTGGTCGAGCCGAACAGGATCCACGCGAGTGGTGGAGCGCGGTGCAAACGAGCGTGCGCATGGCCTTGGATGCGGCTGGCGCGGTAGAGGTAGTCGCCCTGGGTGTCAGCGGCCAGCAACACGGCTGCGTGTTGGTCGATGCCGACAACCAACCGGTAGGACCGGCGAAGTTGTGGTGCGACACCGAAACTGCGACACAAGCGCAAGAGTTCGAACAACGCACAGGGCGTGCCCTGCCCGTGGGTTGGACTTTGTCAAAAGTGCTCTACACCATGCAGCAGCGGCCCGAGCAGTGGACGCGTGCGGATGGAGTATTGTTGCCTCACGAGTGGATCAATGCGCAACTGACCGGCAGGCGAGCCGCTGAAGCGGGTGATGCCTCTGGCACTGGTTGGTGGGATGCGCGCACGCGTCAGTACGACTCCGACATTTTGGCTGCTGTGGGGGGGGGACTCGCTCAGCGCTTGCCTGCAGTGGTCGCAAGCCATGCACTGGTTGGCACCTTGCTCCCTGAGCCAGCACGGTACTTGGGGTTGCCCGCAGGTCTGCCTGTGTCGGCCGGAGGCGGTGACAACATGTTGAGCGCCATTGGTGCCGGCGCAGTGAGCACTGGCCCCTTCGTGATCAGCCTTGGTACCTCGGCCACGGTGTTCACGCACAGCACGCAGCCGGTGCTGGATCCACGCGCGTTGGTTTCGCCGTTCTGCGACTCGACCGGTGGTTGGCTGCCACTGATGTGCCTCTTGAACTGCACCGGTGTACTGGAAGAACTCCGACTCGGTTACGGATTGAGTCATGCCTCACTCGCACAGTTGGCATTGGCGAGTCCTGCGGGCGGTGATGGCCTGCTCTTTGTGCCGTGGCTGTTGGGTGAGCGCGTGCCTGCGGTGCCGCGCGCAGCCGGAACGATGCTGGGGTTGCGCAGCGGCATGCTGCAGCCTGGCCCGTTGGCGCGCGCTGCCGTGGAAGGTGTTGCGCATGGTTTGTTGCTCTGTTTGCAGCGCTTGCGCTTGTTTGGAATGCAGCCTGATGGTGTGCGCTTGGTCGGCGGGGCGGCACGTTCGCCGTTGTGGACGCGCGTGCTGGCGGACACGCTAGGCTTGCCTGTCACTCCGTTGCTCGAAGTGGAGACCGCTGCGTTGGGTGCGGCACTTCAAGCGCAATGGGCTTGTCAGCCTGCTTCGTCCTTGCAGGCACTTGTGCAGCGCAGTGTGCGGTTGGATGCCACGGTGCATCCAGAAGCTGCAGGTGTAGAAGCATTGCAGCAGGCACACAAGCGCTACCTGGAGTGGCTTGAGCAGGCACATGGCGCTGCGGCGCGCGTGGATCGTCGCTAGACCTTCGAGCGTCGTTCCCACACAAGTGCCAGCCAACCAAGCGCTACTGCGAACCACAGCGTACACAAGCGCGCAGCCAGTGTGGTCGCTGCTGCTGCAGAGGCAGCTGCGTGCACTCCAAGCTCGCCAAGACGGTGTTGCAGCAACGCCGTCATGGAGGCTTCCGTCACTCCTAGCCCACCAGGAGCTAAGAACGCCAAAGCACCGACGAGCGCGCCAAGTGCAAAGATGGTGACACTTGTCGCGACATCAACTGGTCCAAAGGTCTGAGCCAGCAGATAGAAGCCCAAGCACTCACAGAACCAGCCGAGTGCAGCCAACAACACGGGGACCACCAAGCGTCGTGGCGCCAGCACCAAGCGTGAGGCCTCCAACGAGCTCTGCACTGCTGTTGCTACAGGCGCAAGACGCCTCGACTGGACTGCTCGCCGCAGCACAGCCTCTTGCAAGCCGCGCCAGTAAAGCCCCATGAGCAGCAGCCCGATCAGGCCCAAAGTAGTCCAGGCCATCCACTGCGCCGCTCCCAACATGCTGGAGCCGCTGAGTACGAGCAACACCAAGAAGCCCAATAGATCAGTCACACGCTCGGCCACGACGATCGGGGCAGTCCTTGCGATCGGTGCCCCACAGCGGCGCAGGAGCAACCAACTCTTGATCGTCTCACCCATCTTGCCCGGTGACACTGTCAGCGCGAGCCCGGCCAGATGGATACGGAAAGAGGCTCCCCATGGCAGATGCAGGCCGAGCCACGATAGGTACAGCTGCCAGCGCACGAAGCGCACGAGGTAGTTGAGGAAGCTCAGCCCGCAAGCCGCAAGCAGCAGGCTGGCCGGGATGCGCGCCCAGGCTTGGGCCAGCCCTTCAGCGTCCACCCACAGGACGTACACCGTGTAGATGACCACCGCTGCCGCCAGTCCCAGCAGCAACCCGCGCACCAGCTTTGCAGAGGCTTGTTGGTCGGAGTGTGGGGGAGTTGCGCTCATGCAGCGTCGCGGTTGGAGGCACCGCGCAGGCGTGGTACTCTGCCGCGCCCATGAGCTCCTTGTCCACACCTTGGGAGACACCTTGGTTGGTGTTAGCCGCCGTGGCCGCCGTCGTGGCGGCTGGAGCTGCTGTGTACGCAGCGGTGTTGCTGCAGGTGCGCGCCAAAGCGGCCGCACAGCAGTGGGAGCGCTTGGAGGCTTCGCTGGCCGCGCTCACCAAGGCACTCGCGGCCACGCGCGACGAGGCCCGTGAGCTGGATCTGCGGCGCGTCGAGCACGCGCTCTTGGACCTGCGGGACCTTGCGCGGCGCGTGGAAGATCGCGTCATCGTCGCTGACGAAGCGCGTCACAAGGAGCAGCTCTCGCCGTCTACCTTGCAGACGCAAGATGCAGGCTCGCTCGCGGATCGCATCGTCACGCGTCTCTTGGCCTTGGGCTACGATCGCATCACCTTTGTCACGCCTCCAACCGAGCTTGCCTTGGGCACGCAAGGTGATCTTGACGTGGTCGTGGAAGCACGGCGCGACGGCGCCGCGTGCAAGGGACGAGTCCTCGTTCGACACGGCCGCATCCACGACATCCAAATCCAATCTGCCTACGCGGCGTTCCCCTGACACTGCGGTTCCCCACACTCAGCGCTCATGCATCCCATCGCATCCATCGAGAAACTCAAGCAACACGTAGGCACCACAGTCACCTTGCGCGGCTGGCTGGCCGACAAGAGCTCGAAGGGCAAACTGCACTTCCTCAAGCTGCGTGACGGCACGGGCTATGTGCAGGCCGTCGTGTTCAAGGGGGATGTAAGTGCCGAGTTCTTTGATGAGGTAGGCCGCTTGGGCCAAGAGTCGAGCCTCATCTTGCACGGCATGGTCAAGGCCGATGAGCGTGCGCCCGGTGGCGTGGAGATCTCGGTTGTAGGCGGCGAGATCGTGCAGAAGGTCGAGGGCTTCCCGATTACGCCCAAGGAACACGGCCCCGACTTCCTCTTGTCGAACCGCCACCTTTGGCTGCGCAGCCGTCGTCAGTGGGCGATCTTGCGCATCCGCGATTGCGTGGCGAAGGCGATTCGCGACTTCTATGAACAAGAGGGTTTCATTTGCGTCGACTCGCCCATCTTCACGCCGGCTGCATGCGAAGGCACCAGCACGCTCTTCGAAGTGGACTACTTCGATGAAGAGAAAGCGTATTTGACACAGTCGGGCCAGCTGTACGCAGAAGCCTCTGCCATGGCGTTCGGCAAGGTCTACTGCTTTGGTCCGACCTTCCGTGCCGAAAAGAGCAAGACGCGCCGTCACTTGACGGAGTTTTGGATGCTCGAGCCGGAGATCGCGTACGCCAATCTCAATGATGTGATGCAGCACGCCGAAGATCTGCTGTGCTTCGTCGTCCAACGCGTGTTGGAACGGCGTCGCCCGGAGCTTGCTGCGCTGGAGCGCGATCTCTCCAAGCTCGAAGCCATCGTGCCGCCGTTCCCGCGCCTGTCCTATGACGAAGCGCATGCCTTGCTGGAACAGCTAGCTCCTGGCCAACACGAGTACGGCGACGACTTCGGTGCGCCCGATGAGACCATCATCTCGAACCAGTACAACAAGCCGGTGATGGTGCACCGCTATCCGCGCGAGGTGAAGGCCTTCTACATGAAGCGCGATCCCGAAGACGACACGAAGGCCCTGTGTGTCGATGTGCTCGCTCCTGAAGGCATCGGCGAGATCATTGGCGGCAGCCAGCGTGAAGAGGATCTAGAAGTCCTGCGCGGACGCATCGCCGAGCACAAGCTGCCGGAAGAAGCCTTCTCGTGGTACTTGGACTTGCGCCGCTACGGCAGTGTGCCGCACGGCGGCTTTGGCCTGGGGCTTGAGCGCACCGTCGCGTGGATCTGCGGCATCGAGCATGTGCGCGAAGCCAGCCCGTACCCGCGCATGATGTACCGCATCTATCCGTGATGCTACGCGCGGCGGCGTGGGCGGCGTGTGCCGCAGCTCTCGTCGTCTTGCGGCCTGCGCACCTCGATGGTGCTTGGGCCGAATGTGCGGCGTTGTGGGTGTATCTGTGTGCGGTGGTGGCCTTGCCGGGCATCGCATTGCGGCGCTTGAGCAGCGCCGCACCAGCGGAGGACGCTGCCGCGCTGGCTGTGTGGGGCTTTGTGTATGGACTGGTGCTGCACCTCGTCAGCGCGGAAGTGCTCTTGCGCGTAGGCGCGGTCTCTCACACATGGCTCGTGTGTGGAGTCGTAGGGTTGGTGGCTGCGTGGCGCGTGCAGCGCAGTCGTGCAGCGGAAACCGTTGTGTCTACGCCTGCGTCAAGCACGCACGCTCTGTGGTGGTTGGGCTTGGTGGCATTGCTGGTCTTGCGTGCTCACCATCGCGAGCCATCCTTGCGCGCAACTGACTACGACACGGACCTGTTGTGGCACGCAGGCAACGCAGCCGAGTACTTGCGTGGACCTGTGATGTGGGATCCGCGCGTGGCGGGACTCGCCTTCGAGTACCACACGCATGCGTACGCTCTGCCCGCGGTGGCCGCGCGCACTTTGGGCCTGTCCGTTGCTTCCGTCAGCATGTCGTGGCTTGCGTCGCTGATCCCCGTTCTGGTCGTGCTGGCCACAGCGATGTGGGCACGACAGCTGGGTGGCTGGAAGGCTGGCCTTGTTGCGGGCCTCTCGTTGTTACTGGCCACAGATCCCGCGCTCTCGCTTTGGTCGATGGGCTGGCAAGCGGCTGAGAGCTGGCGCTCGCACTCGTACTTTGAAGCGGGACTTTGGAATAGCCCCACGACGAGCTTCGGCTTGGTGTTGTTTATCGCTGCCTTGGAACGAGTGCAAGCGTATTTGACACGGCCTCGTCTATTGGTTGCTGTGCAGGTGCTGGTCTGTGCGTGGGCCATGGCCGGTGCCAAGGGCTCGACCGCCCCGGTGTTGGTCGCGGGATTGTGCGCTGCTGGTGTCTGGAGCGTGCTGCGTACACGCACTTGGAAGCAGCCGTTGTTTGTGTGCGCGCTGTGCGCCAGTGTGGGGGTGGCACCTGCTTTCGTCCGCTTGAGCGGAAGTGATGCGGGTTACGCGCAAGCGATGTTCCAAGTGGAGCCTTTCGCGGCGTTCGTGAGCGCTCCGTTCGTCACGCAGCTCGCGTCGGAGACTTGGCTGTGGTTGGTGTTCCCACTGTGGTTGCTGCTGTTCTTTGGGCCAGCACTGCTGTGGTCGGGCGCAGCCAGAGGTCACTCGGTCTTGTGGTGCTGTGCGCTAGCTGGTGTGGGAGCAAGCCTGCTCGTTGCCGCTGCTGGACACAGTCAACTGTTCTTTGCCTACAACTCGGTACTGTGCATCGCTGTCCTCGGGGGTGTGGGCTTCGCGCGCTTGCGCATGTCCAGCGCGCTTGGGTTGTTGCTCTTCGCGCTTGCCCTGCCCTTGTGGTTGTGTGGCGCTCTACGGCTGGTGATCCAGGCGCAACGTCACTGGGTGCCGCAGTCTCCTCCTGCTGCGGTGCAAGTGGCTTGGTTCGAAGCACTGCGTACCCTGCGCGCACAGAGCGCCGAGGATGCACTTGTGCTGGCGCGCAGCGAGACGTTGTTGGTGTCCGCCTATGCGGAGCGACGCACTGCGCTGGAAACACCGCGCTTTACGCCTCAATGGCATGCTGCACGCCGCGCGGGACGCGACCCGCGCGCTCCGTTCCAGCCCTTGGCGGCCGAAGTTGCTCGTGCATTAGCCGGCGAGGAAGCAGCGCGTCTCAGTCTGTTGCGCAAGGGCCACGCTTCGGAGTTGTGGCTCTTGGAGGATGAGTTGCGCCTGCAAGCGGGCCAGCCGGTGTGGGGCCCGCGCCCGATTCAGGTGCAGCGGGTGCAATAGGCCGTGCATTGCCTACAATCTGCGACCTCACGCGTCCCAGTGACTCTTGAACCCCGTAGGACCCCATGATGATGCGCCTCGTCTTCAGCGCGCTGCTCCTCGCAGTAGCAGCACCTATCTCGCAAGCTCAGGATCTGTTCTGGACGCCGCGTCGCGTCGAGTCGATCAAGAACATCGCAGGTGCCGCGGTGTCTCCCGATGGTTCGCGCGTTGCGTACCTGGTCGCTGTGCCGCGCAACCCGGGTGTGGATGATGACGGGAGTCCGTGGACCGAATTGCACGTGCTCTCGATGGCGGACGGAGCTGCGCGCGCCTATGTCTCGGGCAAAGTGAATGTAGGCAAGCCTGGATTCACTCCCGATGGCAAGGGCTTGGCCTTCCTAGCCAAGCGCGAGGGTGACAAGCAAACTTCACTGTATGTCTTGCCGTTGGATGGCGGTGAAGCCCAGAAGAAGATCGAACTCGCCACATCGATCAGCGAGTACTCCTTCAGCGCAGACGGCGGGCGTGTGGCCTTGCTGGCGCAAGAAGAGCCCAGCGCTGCGCGCAAGAAGCGCGAAGACAAGGGCTTCAAGCAGCAGGTCTACGAAGAGGACTTGCCCTACAGCCGCGTGCATGTGGCCAAGCTCGGTGACAGCGCCAAGCCGCAGGTTCTTGGTGTCGAAGGACATGTGCACCAACTGGAATGGAGCCCCACGGACGAGCGCATTCTGGTGTCGGTTGCACCGACGCCGCTGGTGGACGACGAGTATGTGCGCCACCGCGTGCGCGTGGTGGATGCCGCTGACGGTCGCACTTTGGCCGCGTTTGAAAATCCCGGCAAGTTGGGTGATGTGGGTTGGAGCGCCGATGCCAAGCATGTGTGGTTGGTTGCAGGCGAGGACATCCACGACCCCTCTGCAGGGCGCTTGTGGGTCGCGCCTTCCGAAGGTGGGGCTTTCGTCGATGTGCTCGGCCAAGGTGCGCTCGCCGATTCCGCGGTGGCAACATGGACTACCAGCGGTCTGTTGCATGTGGTGACGGACGGATGCCGGACCTTGCTGCGTCGCAGCACTCTTGCCGCGGGCAAAGTCGACACCATGCAGGAGCTGATTCCTGCTGGAGTCGCCGCGTGGACTTCACTTGCTGCGTCTGAAAATGGCCAGACGATCGCGCTCGTAGGCAGCACAGGTACGCATGCCCAAGAGTTGTATGTCTGGCAAGCGGGCGGCAAGGGTGCCGTGCGCATGACGGACTCCAACCCGTGGCTCGCGGCGGCTCCGCTGGCGCGTCAAGAAGTTGTGACATGGAAGGCGCGTGATGGCCAGGAACTGCAGGGCATCCTGATCGCTCCGTTGCGCCAGAAGAAGATGGCCAACGCCCATCCGCTCGTCCTCTCCGTGCACGGTGGCCCCGAAGCTCACGAGATGGATGGTTGGCTGACCAACTACTCGCGCCCCGGTCAGATGTTGGCCGAGATGGGCATCGCCGTGTTCTATCCGAACTATCGCGGCAGTACCGGGCGAGGCGTGGCCTTCAGCAAACTGGGCCAAGGCGATGCGGCCGGCAAGGAGTTTGACGACCTAGTGGACGCCGTGGACCACTTCATCGGCGATGCCGGCGGTCGTTTGGTGGATCCCAAGAAGGTGGGCATCACCGGCGGCAGCTACGGCGGCTACGCGACGGCGTGGTGCTCCACCAAGCACAGCGAACGCTTCGCAGCCGGCGTCATGTTCGTGGGCATCGGCGACAAGCTTTCGAAGACGGGCACCACCGACATCCCGAACGAAGAGTTCTACGTGCACTCCCTGAAGCGCCCGTGGGAGGCCGTCGACTTCTTCATCGAACGCAGCCCCATCACCTATGCCGGCCAAAGCAAGACACCGCTCTTGATCCTGCACGGCAAGGAAGACCCGCGCGTGGACCCGGGCCAGTCGCGCTCGATGTATCGCTACCTCAAGCTGCGGGGGCAGGCGCCGGTGCGCTTGGTGCTGTATCCCGGTGAGGGGCATGGCAACCGCAAGGCGTGCGCGCGGTTGGACTATGCATTGAGGATGGTGCAGTGGTTTGAGCATTACCTCCTTGGAGCGGGCGGGGAGATGCCGGCTTGGGAGTTGGACTACGGGATTGAGGCCAGGTGATACTGGCCCAGATGAATGTGCACGAACTTCGCGGGGGCGATGGCCTCCGCGATGGCTAGCTGCAGGGTCGGGGCGTCCCGCGGTCCTGATTCTCTTCAGGGACCGTGGGAGGCACTTTGGGCCCCCCTAGGGGACTCCTGAGGTGACCGATGGGACTGGGGTGGCCTAGGCCTGCACCAGGGCTTTCCAGAGCCGTCGGAAGGCCCTACCAGGGTTCGGTCTGGCAGATCCTCTTCCTTACTAGACGATGCTCGGCTGCGCTCCGTCGCACCTAGTCGGCAATTTCCCTCGCAGCTCGTGCACACTCGTCAGGACCAGTATCGATGTGGGTCAATTTCCCATCGCCCGCACCGACCCCCGATCCGAAATCCACAACCGCCCCCCCGGCGCCTTCGACGACGGAGCCTCCCACGCAATCCACTCCCAAGTGCTGCCCTCGATCGCCGCGGTCCAGAGCCGCTCACCAGCGCCTGAAACCACCACCACATCCCCGACGATCGTCGCCACATATCCTGTATGCGGCAGCGCGACACTGGTCTGGTCACTGTCCCTGCGCCGTAGCAAATGGAAGGTCTCTCGGCCCCGCGTAGGTTCTTGCGTTTCGGCGGACTCTAGGCGCAGCGGTTCTAGGGCCGCGCTCCAGGCCAAAGTGCTGCCGTCTTTCAGGCGCAGCCGTACTTCGCGGCCCTCGGTCCAGAGGTCCGAGTTCGGTACGGCGCTCAAGGCGAGCGGGCCCTCGGCGAGTCCGGTGCGTGCATCCACCAGCCACGCACTGCCATCCTCGCTCACGAGCAAGAGCGTGCCCGGGCGCTCCGGCAGGAAGCGCGGGGTGCGAGCGAAGCCGCCCAAGGAGTGCAGGTCGGTGGTCCACGCGACGCGCCCTTGGCTGTCGAGTCGTGTCACGACACCGGCGCGATCCGCGAGGATCGTGTCGTCATCGCCAGCGCGTACAGGTTGTGCTTCTACGCGTGCGCGAGGCGTGTACCTGCGCTGCGGTGTGCGCGACAAGGCGAGCGAGCGGTCACCCGGTTGGTCAATCTCCAACTCGGTGGGATCGCAACCTGGCGCCACGATTTGGCAGCGCACGACTTCGCCAGCGGCGGAGCGCAGTTGGACAGGCGTAGTGTGCAGGAGTCCGTCCGGCGTGCGCACATGTGCCTGCGCGGGGAACGTCGTCAGAGTCCACGGCAGCGTGCGCACTTCGCCGGGGAACTCAGTTGCCAAGAGGCGCAGCGCTTGGGCGTGATTGCCTTGCAGAGCAAGGTCTTCCGCTTGAGCCAACAACTGTGCGCGTTCGCGTGCTTGTGTGACCTCGCTGGCAGCGCCCTTCGCAAGCAGTCCATTCTCGTCAATGGCCAAGAGGCGCTCGTACTGCGCCGCCGCTTGCGTCCAGTCGCGTGCCGCAGCAGCCGCACGAGCCGCGCGAATCAAGATCTCTTGACGCTCCTGCAAACTGCGCTTCTCACGCTCGACGCGCTCGCGCACGCGCTGCGCATCGCGTTCGCCTAAGCGCGCTTGCATGCGTCCCAAGAGTCGATCCAACGGAGCTGCTTCGGGGTGCGTGTGGTTCAACAGCAGTGAGCGCAGCTGTGCGATGGTCCGCAGCACGTGAGCTTCCGCAGCCAGCTCTGTTTCGGCATCGCCCACAGACTCGGGCAAGCGTCGCAGCAGCTGTTCGATGCGAGCAGCAATGGGCAAGAACAAGTCGCCCACGAGCGGCAGTTCTTCCATGCCTGCAGTGGGCTTCGGTGCTGGCCGCAAAGCCAGTGCGCTCTCAAGCGCCAACCCCAAGTCACCTGAAGCGCTCACCGCGGCGATGGACTTCCATTCCTCCATCCATGTGCGGCAGTCCGCTTCGGCAGCAGCCCGAATCCGCTGCTCGAACTCGTCGCGCAAGCGCAGCAACTCGGCGTCCACCTGCGTCTCTTCGCTGGTGAACAAGGCACCTAGAAGTCGCAGAGCCTGCTGCGGCTCATGTGCAAGTGCGTGCACTTGCTCCAGGCGTTCGGCCCGATCATGTGCCTCGCGCCACTGCACCACACCTGCCGAAGCAAGCACCAACACGAGGGCTGCTCCTACCAATGTGTGCTTGCGCACCAACGCCATGCGCACGGACAAGCCGCGTGCCTGCGACTGCAGCTGCTTGGCTTCCAGCAAGTCCGGCGCCAGCTCCAACAACTGCTTCAGCAGCGGCAGCGCCTTCGCCGGACGCTTGCGGTTGATGTGCTCGCGCGCGGTCTCGAGGATGTAGGGAGCCGCCTCGTGCGCCATGCCGGCTTCCAGCATGAGCTGTCCGATCTCCATGCGTGCGGCAGGAGTCGAACGCGCATGTTTGGCAGCGAGCCGCAACAACGGCTCAGCAGCCAAACGCCGCTCTCGATCAAGGAAACGTCGCGCTGTGGCGCACAACTGCCGTGCGTCGGGCACACGATTGCCGCCACCGACCACCATGCCGCAACGCAGGTTGTGCAGGGCTCCTAGATCATCAAGCGGGTAGAGCTTGGCATAGACCTGCGCACGCGCCGCGGCTCCCACCGGTGTGGCTGCAGCTGGCTCCAAACGCCATAGGAAGCTGCGGTGAGCGCGGCGTGGCAGCAGGCGCAAGGCCGGGTCCAAGCGCCCCGTTGCCCATTCATGATCAAGCTCGCGGGCCAACTCTTCATCGAGCGGGCCTGCATCGTCCGCGGCCAGCGCGATCTCCATGCGCTGCGCTGCGCGTGTGGGACGGGCTTGCGCCAGCTCATGATGCGCCAGTGACCAAAGATCATGGGCAGAGGCCAAGACCAGATCGCCATGTTCGAGTCCGCGCGCACACCACAAACGGGCTTGGCGCAACGGCACTCCCAATCGATCGGCCAATTCCTGCACGCTGCTGGCACCATCGCAGGAGCGCACAAACCGCGCGTGTTCCAGGCTGTCGTCACACGGCAGACCGGACAGGCAGGGGACTTCACCCGCCGCTGGTGTCCAGCCGTCTTGACATTGTTGCAGCTCGTCGGAGAGTCGTGCGTACTCCAACAGGAGTGCTTCCATGGCCACCGGCGTGGTGCGTACGGCTTGACTGGCGGCCTGCGCTTCTTCCAGCGAGCTGGGCTCGAAGCTGAAATGCACGGTCGAGGCGTCCAACAGGCTGTAGAGCGTTTCCAAGCGCACAGCGCGCGCAATCTGCTCCATTCGGCGCTGTTCCGACTCCGGCTCTAAGAGCTCGAGTTGCGAATCGCGCGCCCTCTGCAGCCAATGCGTGGCCTCTTCGGTTGCATGGGGCAGCAAGTGCACGAGTCCGCGCTGCACGCCCACGGCGGCCTGCTGGCCATCGTCGCCTTGCAACAGCAGCACACCTTCGCGGCCACGCGACAGGCTTTGCAGCAGGTCGGCCAAGCCGATCCCGCCTACGTCTCCTTGGAAGCTCATCCGCTCCCATCATCGGCCAGCTCAGAGCCGCAAGTTCAACGCGAGCTGCTGCAAATGTGCGAGATCCGCGGGTGTATCGAGATCATCGCAAATGCGCGCGGTCTCCACGTCCACAGCGAGCAAGGGCTGAGCGTGAGTCCGCAACGCATGGAGTGGTTCCGCAGGTGACCAGGTGGAAAGAAGTTCCAACAAGCCTCGTCCCACCAGAATGGGATGACCGTAGCGGCCAGTCTCACGGTGCCGTGGTGCCAGCCAGCCGCGAGCGGGGGCTCCGGCTGTCTCCCACGCGGTCACCAAGGCCGCATACACCTCTGCCGGCACCAGCGGCACGTCCACCGGTGCCAAACACAGGTCATGACCGGAGGCCGCACGCGCCGCGCACTGCACCGAGCCCGTACGCCCCGCTTCCGGATGCGGATTGACCACCAGTCGGCAGCGTTCGGGCAAGCGCGCCGCGATTTCGGCCTGTGCAGCGCCCGCAACCACCAAGGCCGGCAGGGGAGTTTTGTCAAGTAAACCTGACGCCGCCGCGCAGATGTGCTGCAACGGCGTGGCTCCGCCCAAATCCACGAGCGCCTTGGTGCGGCCGAGCCTCTGGCTGGCACCTGCGGCCAGCACGACGAGTACCGGATTCACGCGCCGATCCAGCGGTCGTACACGGCCAAGGCGCGCGCCGGGTCACTTGTGCCTTCGATCAGTGCCCGGCCGTCGACGAAGAGCGTGACACGCACCTCGTCGACTTCAAAGCGCAGCAGAGCCGCAGCCCGCACGAGTTGGCGCACATCGGCCTGCAAACGTCGGGCCGTACTCTCCAAGTCCATCCGGCCGCCTGCACCGCGCACTTGCACCGTGTTGCGGCCGCACAAGCTGACGGCGCGCGGCCCGCGTTCTTGGGCCAAGTAGCGGTACTCGTGCTGCACGCAAGTGCGGCACTGCGGATCACGTGGCAGCGCGAGCTCGCGCACGCGCAAGCTCCAGGCATCGATGTCCAGCAAACGCGACGGCACGCTGGCCGGATCCACCAGCAGATGCAGGGCTGCCGCGGCTTGCAGGGCTGCGACCAAGGCCACAGCAGGTTGGATCACACCGGCTGTCTCGCAAGTGGGCAAGGTGCCTGCTGGTGGAGGAGCCGGAAAGGCGCACGCCAAGCAGGCTCCCACGCCCGGTCGCACAGGCAGCACCAAGCCGCTGGCACCGACCACACCGCCGTAGACCCACGGCACAGCACGCGACACGCACCAATCATTCAGCAAGTAGCGTGTTTCCAAGTTGTCGGTGCCATCGAGCACCACATCGACACCGCTGCCCAGCTCGTCCAGCAACTCCGCATCCAAGTGTGCTGCGCGCGTCTCGACGCGTGTGCCACCACCGATGCGCGCCAGCGTCTCCGCCGCTGCATCCACTTTGGGCATGCGCAGCACGGCATGACGCTCATCAAACAACACTTG